>ERZ808037.1824-NODE-1824-length-12507-cov-7.567257_pt1 | contig 12507 bp, 13 predicted proteins | sample MGYA00380190_ERZ808037 | MGnify/ENA primary metagenome ERZ808037 (study PRJEB31490, sample SAMN06133399) | mouse gut metagenome | isolation source: J9 | host: mice | place: China: Chengdu | collected 2015-05 ...
GTGATTATCAGACTGGGCAAAAAGGAGTATAATGGAGAAGAGAAAGACGAAGGTTACGATCTTCTGCGTTTTCTGAATACAATCATGTATCCGCATGGAGAAAATTTTATGGAGATCGTATCAGATTATATTGACTTTTCACAGAACAGCGAACTGAGTGAGGAGGTGAAGAAAGTGATGGGGATCGGACAGATCATGTTAGAAACGGGAATTGAACAAGGGATTGAACAAGGAATCGAGCAGGGAATTGAACAAGGAATCGAAGTTTTCGTTTTAGATAACGAGGAGGAAGGAATACCAAGAGAACGCGTAGTTGAAAAATTGCAAAGGAGATTCAAGCTTACGGAGGATAGGGCAGTGCATTATTATGACAGGTTTGCTTCCACAGGCAAGCTTACTTTATGAAATTGAATCAAAAAAAGAAATCCTGATATGAGACCGAAATATCAGGATTTTTTATATACAAACACAAGGTTATAGTCTGGCAAACGCGTCTATGGATATTGCAGCATATAAAGAGAATTGTGATTTGAATTGAAGGAGAATGAGGGAGTGAGGAAAAAAGAACGAGAAAAAACAGGAAGAAACAATTATAAAAATATGAATAAGTATTCTCAATTACAAGGCAATACAAAATAAAACAGTATATTAATGCTATGGCGTGTGAGTTCGATTGGGAGACACTGGAAAACACCAATGTGAGTCGATATTTTAAAATAAAAAAAGAAGAATTGACTCGAATTATTTTAAATGTGGATATATAGAAAGAATTTAATATTCAGGGAATTATAGATCAACGGGAATAGGACTTTATACCAATTGGGAAAGGGATTTGGCTGCAAAATAAAAAAGTGAAGAATTACCAGAAAGTCTCATCGTTCAAAATCCAGAAATTAAGATAGGATATGAAGAAGCGAGGGCGGTGAAGGGAATACTTTTTTTCTTGGAATAGAAAAATAAGTATATTTGGAGGTTTTTATGCGAAAAAAGATGTTAGTAGGCTGTACAGCAAGTTGTTGTATCTTGATAATATTATTTTTTGTCTGGAAAAGAACAGAGTATTTTCCATATATGTTTCAGGAGAAAACTGTATATGGATATTCGCTTGAAGAAATCAGAGAACGTCTGGAATATGTCTATCTATTAGATAATACCCCGGAACCGCGGTCAGAAAGATATTATGGGGAATTGGGAAGTCTGCCGCAGGAAAATGCTGTGAATTTACAGCTCTATCTCGCTAGGGGAAACAGGATTCTGTTCCTGCCGGAGAGTAAGGCAAATGTAAAGATAGAAAAGGACGGCAGGACATATATTGCATACTATTCAAAAAAAATGCAGGGCTATCTGTTTTACCTTTTGTGTGACTGGCAGACATATGAAGCAGGTATTCCTGTCAATTCACCGGAGAGCAGCAGTATCCTGTGCTGCATGGCAACGAATGAAAAAAATGCAGACAAAGTTGATGCGTGTAGTAAAAAAGGGATGGATGTTTATGATACAAAGGAGCTGTTCTATTTCGGTGAGGTGCAGGTGGATCTCAGCGACGCAATGCTTTCCAGCCAGAGTCCAATCGAGGTTCATGATAACATCTATGTAAATGATGTAGTGGGGTATGTTGCCGATACGCTGGCTCAAGCAGGTGAATATGGCAAATACAATATTTATTTGAATCGATTGCATCGAATTCAGGATGATAAATATAGAAATGGTTGGACAACTTCCAATATAGACTGCGTGATAGAAGGAAATGGCAGACAGGAATATGCACAATTTATTATATATGACGGAGGAGATTTAGATGAAAGGGTATTTCCGCTTTCAGGTCCTCATTTGGAAGATTCACTGGGATATTTTTCCGATTACTTTTCAGAAGAAGAGAATCGGGAACTTATAGAAAAAATTACGAAACAGCCCAGAGGTGTAATGACGCTGGAAGTTACAAAACAGGAAAAGGAGGAGGTCAGGGCTTCCAAAGAATACGATGAGCCAGACAATAACAGCGAGATTAATTTTGATATAATGCCAGTAGAGGATATAGCCAGAAAGTTATCATATGCATGCAGCTACAGTAATTGGTTTGGTATGGCTGAACTGGGGCTCCTGTGGGAACAGTCAGAAGATTTGATGGACAGGAAGTCATTATGTATTTATGGGATTATGAAAAAGGGCTTTTATTTATCCCGATGAATAACGTAAATGCCCAATTGCAGGGAGCAGGTGAAATTCTCTGTCCTGTATATATAAATGACAGAGGGTATATGGAGTTCTATCAATTAAACAGCAATCAGTTTGCAGATGGTTCAGGACAACTCGATACTTCGATGATTACAATCAAGGAAATATGAAACAAGACTTGCCACATCTCTCATTAAACAGGAAAGCAGAGTAAAAATAAAGATTGAGGCACTCACAGAACTAGAGATGCCCTCTGTGAAGAAAGACAAGTTCATTTGTGCTTTTATCCAGCAAGTGAAAGAACTGCTGACACAGACGGGAAAGCATGGAACGTATACAGTACAGATTGGTGAGTATGAAACACTTTACACCAATAAAGCATGTATATCAGCCGCAGTCATCGGAAAACAGGATGCATATTACATTAGATACATGATCGTAGAATATGAGGACATGCAGTATTATTTCTGGCCCGTAGGATTTGGCATAGATGGCAGTCTTGAAGAGTGTGCTAGTACAAAATATGGTATGAACAAGACCTGTATTGAACGCACAAAACAATTGAACAGGACAGATATAAAAATCGTCCTAGAGTAAAGCGTACGATAAAAAATGTAAAACAGAGGAGAATCCATGAAGAAAAAAACTTTAGACATGCAGTTACATATCAAGTGCAGATTCCACATATTAAACATACACACCTGCACAATCCATGCCTGCTATGGGCAGCATACCTGTGCAGAAGCCACTGTGGTTGTGGAAAGCGACAGGGCAGAGACCGTCCTCATGGATACAGAGAATGCCAGTATCAGGATCACAGGCAGCGATGATGACAGTACCACAGAGCAGGTTCTGTTTTCCGGTGTCATACAGACTGTGGAGCTTGCCAGACAGGACAGGTATTCAATCTTGTCTTTGAAAGCAGTCTCCCATACATGGAAAATGGACATTCAGAAAAAGTCCAGATCCTTTCAGAATGTATCCATGACATACCATGATGTCGCTCAGATCGTTGCACGTGAGTATGGCGCAGCGCTGATCTGGAATGCGCAGGACAGGCAGCTTGGACATTCGCTGATTCAGTATAAGGAGACAGATTATCAGTTTATGGCAAGACTGCTCAGCCACTTGCAGGAGGGAATCACAGCCGGGGATTTCTCCGCAGAAAGCTGTATTCATGCAGGGATGCGCGATGGCGAAGATCAGGGTGAACTGCTGCAACAGTACGAGCACACGCTGAAAGTATTTTGTAGGGAAAAGGAATACAGCACGCTGCCTGCAAAATTTAAAGGGTATCGTATTGCCGGAACAACGTTTACAAAAGTCGGGATCGTGCCCGTATTCATGGCATGCCGTTTTATGTGATGGAGGCTGATACACATTTTGCAAAAGGCTGTCTGAAATGCAGCGCACTCCTGTTTCCAAAGGAATGTTTCAGAACAGAAAAAATACCGGCAAAAACGCTTGAGGGTGCAGTCATCACAGGAAGAATACTGGAAACAAGGCAGGAGTTTGTCAAAGTGCATCTGGGTATAGACAGGGCACAAGATGCTGACAGCGCCTATGAATTTCCGTGGACGCCTGCAACGGGAAATCTGCTGTACTGTCGGAGAAAGGGACAAAGGCGGCAGTGTACTTTGGTAGTGCCGATGAAGCGTCAGGCAGCGTAATTTATGCGGTAAGGGAGAATGGTTTGCTGTGCGGAGAGTTTACAGACCCTCAGAACCGGTATTTTACAACAGACAGCCAGAAAAGGATGCATATGGAATCGGCAGCGATGGGGCTGCTCAGCATGACAGAGAACGCTGCGGAAATTTCCATAGAGGACGACAGAGGGCTGGGGCTTCATACAGCCAGTAAGATCTGTCACCTGCTGTTATCAATCTCTGCAATGCCTTTGATTCCATTGGGCGGGTGGGCAGTTTTGCTTCCAATGCAGAACAGGTCACAGAGAAAAAGAGAAAGAATACATCGCCTGCCAAGGCAGCAGAAAAATATGCGGTTGGTGATATTGTCTGTGATCTCCTGTCCAGTATCCCGGCAGGAGATATGGGAAGCCCGGCGATGGAAACAGTAGCAGCAGGAATGCCTGTCTTTAGCAGGATAGGACATAAATATTAATCAGGAAAAGGAAGGTGACAAGATGAGTGAGAACGTAAAGATTGGAGGCATTGGCAAAAATCCGGCAATCGACAGAATCAGTAAGCTAAATGCCATGGACATAAAAAAACAGGCGGTAAAGAGGATGGAACAGCTTCTGCTGGAACCAGAGCTGCCGCAGGCGGGAAAGTATCATAGAGCAGTTTCAATTGATTTTGATAGTGCAGATTGGAAAAGCAGACAACACCGCAGGAAGTGATTTCCAACACACAGGCAGTATTTCAAAAGAAATAAGAGCCGTACAAAAAGATCTTAGTAAAAAGGAAATAGGAAGGATATTCAATGAGGAAAAAGTAACAGACGAGAGATTTGAGGAATTAATGAAAAACTATATTGAAGAGGACAAATATCATCAATATCTTGTTGATGGCGCAGTTTTGAGGTGCACTGCCGCTACAACAGATGATTTCACCTACGCAGAGGGAGAAAAAGTAGTTTTGGAAAATAAAGATGATGAAGTGTGTAATATTATTCTGAATGTCCATGAAAATCCTATGTCTGCCAATCATCTGATATATGCAACAGTGAAGGATACGGTTTAGCATATAAATATTACACCTCCCAAATGCAACTGCCGGCTAACGATTAACAGGAATGCAGAAAGAAAAAGAATAGATGATGACATGGAGCGGAATAAAAACGGGGTATGCAGGCACCTCATGGAGCTAAATGACGCGTGGGACAATTTTGAAGTAGATGGAACGACCTATTTGACTAAAACAAATATTGCACAATCACCGTTTACAGCAGGAGCTGGAAAAATATTGGATGTTGTTATTGAGAAGTCGGAGGGGATTACAATGACCTCAGTACTGTTTTGTAAACATGGTGGCCTGATTATGCCGGTTACTTCAGGACAGATTATAACTTCAAAAGAGGATGCTATTAATGTTTTATACAATTATTTATCAATAGGCGAATTTGAAGAAGATGAGGTGGAAGAAGCTTTGGCATATTTGGCGGGATTATCTAAATATAAATTGTTAGAATATAAATCTAATTTGGGGTATGATTATAATGAATATGACATTTATATATTAGGATGGACGGAATATTATAACGAAATGTTTGATTTAGAAATAGATCCTAAGTATATAAAAGCACAATGCTATAGGGAAAGCAGAATTGGTAAGGGACCAGAGGAGGTTCCTGCTGCAAATGTAAAAAAGGATATTATGCAGGCATTGGATGTCCGAAATGGTAATATATATGAATACATTGGTATTTCATTGGATAATTTTCGTATTAAGACGAGTACTGGAGATTATAAAACAGGAAGTGAAGTATGGATATTGAATTATGGCTCTGCAAAACAACCAGAAGCAGATGTATATGACAAGGATAAAAAAGCGAGATGTGGTGGAATTATAAACACTCTATTTAATACGAAAAAAGATGGCACAGGAATTTGTTATGATGAGGAAAGTAGCGGAATGTATTATTACCAACTTGAAACAGTTACACCGATTATCAGTATAGGTCTAGGATTGGATAAAATGCAAGAATTATTGAAAAAGTATTCAGGAAATTACTATGAAGCTTTAAAGGAATACAATAATTCTACAAAGAAAGAAGAATATGCAAATGAAATAATAATATGGGCGGAAACAGAAGGGAATTGTTTGCAGATGGAATAAACAGAAAAGGAGGCAGAAAAATTGAATCGTTGTGAGATATTCATTATGGTTATTATAATCATCCCTTTGGTTTGCGGATGTTCAAATGAAAATAGGAAAAAAGAAAACAATGTAGATGTTTTGTTAGAGGAGGTGGAGTATTTAGTAGAACAGAGCAGTCAAAGGGAGAAGGTTTTTGATGAATACCTTTATGAGTATAAAGTGGAATTGGAAGAAATTCCAGAGTTAGCTTATGGTAGTGTTTCAGAGTTGAATAGTGGGGATAATTATATCTGTTATAAAGATATTTTAATTTTAGGAAACACAATTTATAAGAAAGAGGCAGGAAAATATGAAAAACAGGAAGCAACGCTGAATACTATTTTTGATATAGAGGATGAATTGGCAGTGGAAGCTAGGCAGTATAAAAATTTAATTATAACAGTATCGGATGATGATACTTCATTTTTAATATATGATATGGAAACACATTCAGAATATTGTTTTTATGGTTTTGCAGAAGACGTGAAGATTGGACCGTTTTGGTATGTTTATGATGGATGTATTTATTATAGTAAGTATAAAATGGCAAACCCAATAGAAAAAATAGACCTTTTGAGTAGAAAGAATGTGGAAGTCCTTCAAGCTGCTAATGAAGAAGGAGAAGAATGTAATTTTAGAGTTTATGGAATCCGAAATGATGGAGCAATCATGTATGAAATAAGTAATGAAATAACTGGCAGGGAATATTGGATTGCAAAATCAGATGCAAATGGAACATGGAGCAAAAGAAAAATATGGGAGACAAATAATTGGAAGTTTGCACATATATTAGATTTTAATAAATATGGATTAATAATTTTCGGTGAGTCTAATAGTTCTTCTGACTGTGAAACAATTTTAATAAAAGACGATGGAGAAATAGTAAGACTGAATGAGAAGTTAACATATGGCAAATATCTGTTTACGTGTAACGGATATTTTAGCAGCAATTTAGCGAAATTAGAACATTTACCGTGGGAAAATGACAGTGTGGAATCGGAATTGTTTTCAAGGAATTTGGCAGATAGTATATCTTTTTATGACTACGCAGGAAAAAAGTTAATTACCTGTCCTATGATAGACAAAAAGCTTTTGGAGCAGGGGTTTTATTTGAAAAAAATAACCTATCATGACACAAAACTGACAGGATTTTATGTGCAAAGAGAGACAAAAGAATTGTATATCAGTCAGATTAATGTTGATATCGATTTCTAAAGTGTGTTTTTATCGGATACAATCTAAACAATTAATATTATGGTAAATCACAGTTTCTATGATGCTTTATTCTTGTTAATATATTAAGCGGGAATAGACTATTTATAATCAGCAATGGAGTAGGGGAGTGTCAGGGATATGGCGCTATATTTAAAGTTACGTATACATCAGGGAAAGAAATATATGTTACTATGGGCGATTTAAAAGATCCAATATACACTAAAACATCTATGGCTCAGGAAGGGAAAAATATTTATGCAGGGCAAGGAGATAGTGCTAATACATTGGAATTTATATGCAGTTTCTTAAATAAAAATTCAAAAAGTTACTCTGAAAATATGTCTGGATCCCAAGGCAGTGATGCGAATCTTGGGAAAGCATATACGATAACAGAAGGTACATCAATATTTGAAATAGATTTGCTGATTGGTAAAGAAATAGAATGGGAGGAGTATTTTGAATACAAAAATTAAGATAATTGCAATCGTACTGATAGGTATTGTTCTAGGGGGCATCATGTTATTCGAAGATCAAACACATTCAGAACTTCAAAGCGAGAAAGATACAGCTGTTAACGCGTATCTTACCGTTAACTGGACATCGAGAGAGATATTGTGGGAACATGATATAATGCCGAATGATAGCGGTAGAGGCTGGGAGTTTTGGTTAGCAGATATTGATTTAGATGGGATTGATGAAATGCTGATTTCTTTTTTGGCAAACCATTGCGGTCAAAATTCGCTGTATGTATATCAATATGAGAATCACAGCGTGACCCTATATGGGGATATGATTGCAGCACCAGATAAAGATGTCATTACATTCATAGATTACAAGAAAATATCACCTTTTATGGATATTGAGTTGGTTGATGTGTATACCAACCGGCAAAATGAATACAGGTATCTTTCGATAGACTGCTTTAGTATTGGTGGCATGGATCAGATTTTTTTATATGAAACAGTGCCAGAAAATAATTTCAAGCAGGAAGAGCTTGCGAATATTATCTATGAGTACAATGACACAGAGCAATGGGAAATTTATTTTCAGGGAGAGAGGCTGGCCACAACAAAGGATCTAAATGATATGATTTCGCGGCATATGGAAGGCTATGAAAAACAGGAAATTTGTTACACACATTTAGAGAAAACATTTCCTAGGGATATTTTTGGCATGAGTATAGATCAACAGAAAAGAGAACTGGAAGAACTGTACAAATCACTTAATACAATAAAAGATTTGTAACAAAGGAAAGAATCAGATTTTATAATCATACGAGGAGAATAACAAAGGAAAAAGTACAACCGCAAAGAGCAGATCTATACGAATATCTGTACACTTATATGGAAGAACTATTTCAGGATTCATGCAGGGCAGTCCAGACAATACTTGATACAGATTCTGGGAAAATCTGGAAGAACTTTCATACTGTTCTCCAAGAATGTCTGGAAAAAACCAGAATCTTGCAGCAGCAGAAGCAAGCGAGGAAGATGGGATTACAATGACATCGGTGTTGTTCTGTAAGCATGGCGGGTTGATTATGCCAGTTACGTCGGGGCAGGAGAATATAATTCCAGATTCTTTGGAGGATAGAATACAGGCTTTGGTTGCAGGGGTAGAGGGAAAACCAATAAATAGCAGGAATGAAATGTTCGCGTTATCTACTATGGAAATTTTGTTGAGACTGATCTATCAAGAAGCAAGTGGAAAATGCGGAAGCGGGCAAAATGCGATTTTATTTTCTCTTGTTAACAGACTTTTTACAGAAACTAATGTAACACGAAGAACAAAAGCTAATAATCTATACAGCATTATTACTGGTTCAGGGCAATATAAATCTGTAGTAAGAAAAGGAGATCAGGATGTTTATCAACAAATAGTAGATTTTATTGAAAATTAAACAGATACAGAAGGAAACTATATAATAAATGAAAGAGGAATTAGGGAGAGTCTTGTGGCAGGAGATAGATCAAGGAATATATATTGGTGGGAATACATTTTATTGTCAGTAGATTTGAACAGAAGGAGATCAGTATGAATAAAAAAAAGAGTTTGGCAAAAATTTTTCTGATAATTATAGTATTGTCATTACTTTTTGTGAAAGAAATAAGTATATTTAAGACCCAGAAAGACAAATTGAGATATGGTTTTACATTGGAAGAGATCGGGGAACGTATACAGTATATCTATAAATATGAGAATACATTGAAAATACAGACTTTATCACAATTTGGGGAATTAGGAAAACTGCCACAGGGGAAATACGTCGATACACACATATACCTTACAAAAGGAAACAGAATATTATTTTTGCCGGAGAGCAGAGCCAATACAAAGTTAAACAAGGCGGACGGGAAATATAATGCATATTATTCCAAAAAAATGCAGGGTTATCTGTTTTACCTTCTGTGTGACTGGGAAACGCATGAAGCAGGTATTCCGCTCAATTCATTGGAAAACAGTACGATCGAGTACTGCATAGTGACAGAGGATTATAAAACATATCAAAATGACAAGAATTATGGGATGGAGGATCTGTCATATCTTGGTAAGATACAGGTGGATTTTACCAAGGAGGTTGCTGCTGACATCTATCCTATTGAAGTTTCCGGCAATGGATATGCAAATGTTATGGTGGAGTATATTACTGAGATCTTGTCGCAGGCAGGGGAATATGGAGAATATGTCATCTACCTAAATGATATGTACCGTGTACAACGGGAGAAGCGTAGTTTCGGAGAGACCGAATGTTATATGGATTGCGTGATTGAGGGAAATGGGAGAAAAGAATATGCAGAGTTTCTCATATATGATCATGGTGACATCGATGGCGAGATTTTTCCGCTGTCAGGTCCGCATCTGGCAGATTCATTAGGATATTTTTCAGATTATTATTGTGAGGAGGAGAACAGGGAACTAATACAAACAATTATAGATCAAAACAGAGGTGTCGTAACGCTGAGTATTACCAGTCAGACAAAAGAAATTGACAGCAAGAAACAGAGCAATAATGTTTCTGAATATAAAAATGATATGGATTTTAGCACAATGTCTGCCAAGGAGATTGCCACGCTGTTGTCATATGTGTGCAGTTACAGTGAATGGTTTGGGCTGGCTGAGTTGGGATACCGTGTGGGAGAGTTCAGAGAATTTGACGGAAAAGAGATTATTTTATATTCTTGGGCAAATGCGGGGGACAAGTTATTTTTTATCCCGGCAGACCATGTGAACACTATATTAAAAAAGAAAGATGGAGAAGTTTGTCCTGTATATGTTAATAAAACAGGTGATATGGAGTTCTATAAATTGGAGAAAAAGCAGTTTGCTGACAGGACAGGTCAGATGAATACATCTCTGATCACAATAGATAATCTTGCAACGTGTTATATAGAATATTTTGTGAGGATCGGGGAGACGGAAAAGATATCAATAGAGGATCTCATAAAACTAGAAATGCAGCCAGTAAAAAAAGACATGTTTGTAAGAGCTTTTACACAAAAGATCGAAGAACTGCTAAAACAGGCAGAAAAGAAGGGAACTTATACTGTGCAGATTGGTGAATACGAATCAGTTTATTCAAATCAGGTCTGTATATCAGCCGCAGTCATCGGAAAACAGGATGCGTACTACATCAGATACCTGATCGTAGCATACGGAGATGATCAATATTATTTTTGGCCGGTAGGGTTTGGAATAGACGGCAGTCTTGAAGAATGTGCCAGCACAAAGCATGGTATGAACAGGACTTGTATTGAACGGACAAAACAGTTGAACAGGACAAATATAAAAATCGTCCTAGAGTGAAATAAATGAATAGAAGTATTCACACCTGCACAATTTACGTCCGCTATGGGCAATGGAAAGATATATATGATGGCAATAAAACAAAAACAACGACTTACATGGATGAGATGGGAGGCCTTGATTTAAGTGGAATATTGGGTGGAATCCAACAATAAATTTTCAAAAAAGATGAAAGTTTTATTCTTAGGAGTGTGTATATTGTTGACAGGCTGTTTTGGCAGTCAGGAAGAAATAGAAGTACAAATGGGTAAGACAGAAGAATCATTTGCTTTGAAGGAAGAGCAAGAAAGCGGCATTGAATCGAAAAATACAAAGTGTCAGGCCGAAAGTAGCAAGGCAGGACCTTATAATTTTACAGAACACATAGAAAAAAAACATAAGATACTAACATATGACATTTGCTCGGATCCCAAATATGATTATGAAAATACTTTACTAAAAGAGTATTTGGCAGAAGAGCTGGAATTAAACAGACAGTTGCGCGAGAAACTTCCAGACAATACATCGCTTAGCATAGATTACCATATTTTTGATTTTAATGATGATGGATTGGAAGATTATGTGGTATGTCTGGCTTCATCAGAGTATTGTGGAAGTGCTGGGAATAATGTACGAATTTATATACAGGAATCAAATGGAAAATTAAGACGGGTATTGGATATAACAATGCGTCTTCTTAATGCAAATAATCCGAATGGTCATGAAGCTTTTACTATTCTGGACGAGAAAACAGATGGATACTATGCCATTGTAACAATATATTACAATCGTATACTAAGGTATGACAAGCAGACAGAACAGTATGAATTTCATGAAGGAGAGTAAAGTTTGAAACAAAGAGGTAGTGGGTAGAGATCTGATTAAGGGCATACCAAATAAACCATCTTTTCTGGTGGTTATAAAAGTACGTATGGAAGTCATTGTTTTTGTTTTATTCACAGGACGTGATTCAAGAAATCCATCTGTGTGTAAGGCTTTAACTCTAAGATATGATGGAATTGGAATGGAAAGCTATAGTTTAATTTGGATAAAATATGTGGAGGAAAACAATGGAAAGAGTACAACCGCAAAGCGCAGAACTATACGAATATCTGCGTACTTATATGGAAGAAAGTATAAAAGCTTTTAGTATCATTTCTGCCGCTACAGCCGGCATAGGAACAACCTTGATAACTTCATATACATATTAAAAAGAGAACCTTATTTAATTAAATCCATTCAGGAAAATATTCTCAATCCTTGACGAAAATATGTTTGCATATTATAATAAAATAAAAACACTCATTCGAACAGGAGGAGACATGGATAAAATACATGGACAGATGGACACATTAAGTAGTATGCAGCTTACAGCCAGAATGGAAGGACTGGACGCAGAGTGCAAGTTACTGCTCAGCAACCGGGAAATACTGGCTGTGATTCTAAAGGAAACGATTGACGAATACAAGGAATACAGCAGAGAAGAGATCATAGATTTCATCGAGCCAGATTCCAT
>ERZ808037.1825-NODE-1825-length-12494-cov-3.339373_pt1 | contig 12494 bp, 9 predicted proteins | sample MGYA00380190_ERZ808037 | MGnify/ENA primary metagenome ERZ808037 (study PRJEB31490, sample SAMN06133399) | mouse gut metagenome | isolation source: J9 | host: mice | place: China: Chengdu | collected 2015-05 ...
AGCCGACACAAGGAGGTCATTCGATTGGCAAAAGCCCCCAAGGAAAAGACGAAGGTGATCGTTAAAACCTCCACCCGCATGTCCAAAAAGGGCCCTTTGACCCCCGACATGCTCCGCAAGCTGGACGCCTACTGGCGCGCCGCCAACTACCTGGCGGCCGGACAGCTCTACCTGCTGGACAACCCTCTGCTGCGGGAGCCGCTGCGCCCCGAGCACCTCAAGCGCACCTTGGTGGGCCACTGGGGCACGGTGCCGGGCCAAAACTTTATCTACACCCACCTGAACCGGGTAATCACACGCCATGAGCTGAACATGATCTATGTCTCCGGCCCCGGCCACGGCGGCAACGCGGTGGTGGCCCAGACCTATCTGGAGGGAACCTACAGCGAGTTTTACCCCAACGTGAGCCAGGACGAGGAGGGTATGCGCCGCCTGTTCCGCCAGTTCTCCTTCCCCGGCGGCATCGGCAGCCACTGCGCCCCCGAGACCCCCGGCTCCATCAACGAGGGGGGCGAGCTGGGCTACTCCCTGGCCCACGCCTTTGGCGCGGTGATGGACAACCCGACCCTGATCGCCGCCTGCGTGGTGGGTGACGGGGAGGCGGAGACCGGCCCGCTGGCCACTGCCTGGCACTCCAACAAGTTCCTCAACCCCGTCACCGACGGGGCGGTGCTCCCCATCCTCCACCTCAACGGCTACAAGATCTCCTCCCCCACCCTGTTCTCCCGCATCACATCAGAGGAGGTGGAGGACTTCTTCAAGGGCTGCGGCTGGACCCCCCGCTTTGTGGAGGGGGACGAGCCCGCCCAGATGCACCAGAAGATGGCCGCGGCCCTGGACTGGGCGGTGCGGGAGATTCAGCGCATTCAGCAGGGGGCCCGGGAGTTCGGCGAGACCACCCGCCCCCGCTGGCCCATGCTCGTGTTCCGCTCTCCCAAGGGCTGGACCTGCCCGAAGGAGGTGGACGGCGCGCCCACCGAGGGCACCTTCCGCGCCCACCAGCTTCCGGTGGCGGTAGACGCCGCCCATCCGGAGCACCTGGAGGTATTGGAGCGCTGGCTGCGCAGCTACCGGCCGGAGGAGCTCTTTGACGCCGAGGGCGCGCCGGTGCCTGCCCTTCGGGCCGTGGCCCCCCAGGGGGAGCGCCGCATGGGCGCCAACCCCCACGCCAACGGCGGCATGCTTCTGCGGGATCTGCGCACCCCCTCCTTCACCCGCTACGCGGTGGAGGTACCCGCCCCCGGTGAGGCGGTGGCGGAGGACATGGCGGAGCTGGGCAAGTATGTCCGGGACGTGCTCAAGCTCAACCAGAAGGCCCGCAACTTCCGCATCTTCGCCCCCGACGAGGCCCTGAGCAACAAGCTCACCGCTGCCTTTGAAGCCAGCGACCGCCGCTGGAACGCCGAGCTGCGCTCCACCGACGAGGGGTTGTCCGCCGACGGGCGCATTATGGACAGCATGCTCTCCGAGCACATGTGCCAGGGCTGGCTGGAGGGATACCTGCTCACCGGGCGGCACGGCTTTCTCAACAGCTACGAGGCTTTTATCCGCATCGTGGACTCCATGGTGAGCCAGCACGCCAAATGGCTCAAGGTGGCCCGGCAGCTCCCCTGGCGGCAGGACATCGCCTCCCTGAACTACGTGCTGTCCTCCAACGTGTGGCAGCAGGATCACAACGGCTTCACCCACCAGGACCCCGGCTTCCTGGACCATGTGGCCAACAAGAAGGCGGACGTGGTGCGGCTCTACCTGCCCCCTGACGCCAACTGCCTGCTCTCCGTCTTTGACCACTGTATCAAAAGCCGGAATGACGTCAATGTGATGGTGGCCTCCAAGCATCCCCGGCCTCAGTGGCTCACCATGGACGAGGCCATCAAGCACTGTACCCACGGCATCGGCATCTGGCAGTGGGCCTCCAATGACCAGGGGGCGGAGCCCGACGCGGTGCTGGCCTGCTGTGGCGACACCCCCACGCTGGAAACCCTGGCAGCGGTGACCATCCTGCGCCGCCACCTGCCCGAGGTGCGGCTGCGGGTGGTGAACGTGGTGGACCTGATGAAGCTCCAGCCCCACACCGCCCACCCCCACGGGCTCACCGACGAGGATTACGACGTGATCTTTACCCGGGACAAGCCCATCATCTTCGCCTTCCACGGCTACCCCTCCCTGGTGCACGAGCTGACCTACCGCCGGCACAACAAGAACATCCACGTGCTTGGCTACCGGGAGGAGGGCACCATCACCACCCCCTTCGACATGCGGGTGCTCAACCGCATTGACCGCTTCAATCTGGTCATCGATACGGTAAAGCGGCTGCCCCAATTGGGCAACCGGGGGGCCTTCCTCATTCAGCTCATGAAGGACAAGCTGGTGGAGCACAAGGAGTATATCACCGCCCACGGCCAGGACATGCCCGAAATCCGGGACTGGAAGTGGAACGGTGGAAACGGTATCTGATGCGCAAGGGGCCAGGCTTCTGTCCGGCCCCTTGCCTTTTTCCATCATTTTGGGTATGATAGATGGGAAAAAAGGAGTGAACGTATGGAATTTCGACTGGACAGCCACACCCATACCTTGGCCAGCGGGCACGCCTACTGCACCCTGCTGGAGATGGTGCGGGCGGCGGCCGACCGGGGGCTGGAGCTCATCTGCATCACCGACCACGCCCCCGGCATGGAGCTAACCACCCACAAGGACTACTTTCTCAACTTCCGGGTCATCGACCGGGAGATCTACGGCGTACGGGTCATGATGGGCGCGGAGCTCAACGTGATGGACTTTGACGGCACGGTGGATCTCTCCCCCAAGCTGCTGAACAATCTGGACATGGCCATCGCCAGCCAGCATATCTGGTGCATGCCCCAGGGCGGCGGACCGGAGGAGAATACAGCGGCCATGGTCCGCGCCATGGACAACTGCCCCAAGATCTGTATCCTGGGACACCCGGACGACGGCCGCTATCCCCTGGACTATCCGGCGCTGGTGCGGGCCGCCGGGGAGCGCGGCGTGCTTCTGGAGGTCAACAACACCTCCCTCTCCCCCGCCTGTTCCCGGGTAAACTCCACCGCCAACGTGACGGAGATGCTGAAGCACTGCCGGCGGGAGGGCGTACCGGTGGTGGTGGGCAGCGATGCCCACTTTGTCTCCGCCGTGGGCGGCCATCAATATGCCCAGGCCCTGCTGGACGAGCTGGACTTTCCCGAGGAGCTGGTGCTCAACCGGGAGCCCGCCGCCTTCCTGGCCCACCTGGAGCGCCGGCTGAGCCGCACATAAAAAAGAGGATTCCGCCCGGCGGAATCCTCTTTTCGTCTTATTGGAACAGGGGCAGGCTGCCAGCGGGACGGTTCATCCGCTTTGGGGGCCCACCCAGGGTCGACGCCATAACAGCGCCCCTGTTCCCCGCGGGCAGAAGCCACTCGTCCGGTACCAGGGCGCACTTGAACTCACTCAGCTCCGCCCTTACGCCCCTCCTTTCGCGGCTCCCACTCCGACAGCGCCAGTCCGGCCACCGTCAGCGCCGCGCCCCCCAGCGAGAGGGGCGTCACCGGCTCACCCAGCACCAGCGCGGAGGTGACCAGAGTCACCACCGGCACCAGGTAGATGTAGGCGCTGGTTCTGACCGCCCCCAGCCGCCCCACGGCAAAGCCCCAGGTGACAAAGCACAGGGCGGAGGCCCCCAGCCCCAGATAGAGCAGGTTGAGCAGGTAAACCGGCTCCGTCAGAGTCCCGAGCCCGGGCCGGAAGCCCAGCACCGGCAGGACGGGCAGCAGGAACAGCAGGCCCCAGGCAAAGGTACGGCGGGTGGTCTGCACCACCGGGTAGCCGAAGGCGGAGAGCTTGCGGGTCAGCAGGGAGTAGGCTGACCAGGCGGCGGCCGCCAGCAGGGCCAGGAGATCGCCTCTGGGGTTCAGCTCCAGCACGGCGGCGCCGTTATACGACACCATCGCCACCCCAGCCAGGGCCACGGCCAGCCCCGCGAAAAAGAGGGGGCGCAGCCGCTCCCGCCGCAGGAGGAAGTGGGAGAGCAGGGCGGTCAGCATCGGACTGACGGACACCAGCACCCCCACATTGGAGGCCAGCGTGCAGGTCAGGGCGATGTTCTCCAGCAGGAAATAGAGGGTGACGCCGCACAGGCCCGCCGCCGCGAACCACAGCTCCTGCCGCCGCCCGGCCAGCCGGAGCCGCCGGGGGTACAGCAGGCAGAGGGCCGCAAAGCCCAGGGCGAAGCGGAGGAACAGCACCTCCACGGGCCGCAGGCCGGTCAGGAGCACCTTCGTGGAGATAAAGGTGGTGCCCCAGAGGAAGATGGTCAGCAGGGCTGCGGCGTGCCCCGTCATGCCCCCCCGGTTCACATCTCCCCCTGTTCCGCCGCAAACACGGCCCGGTATTGGCTGGGGGTGAGGCCGGTCAGGATCTTGAAAAAGTGGTTGAAGTGGCTCTGATCGGCAAAGCCGGCCCGCAGGGCCGCGTCCAGCGGGGCGGCCCCCTGCTCCAGCAGGGCCCTGGCCCGGTTCACCCGCACCGTTTCCAGATAGCGGTAGGGGGTGATCCCCTTCTGGCGGGTGAAGCAGCGCAGAAGGTGGTACTTGCTCAGCCCCGCCAGGGTGGAGAGCTGCTCCAGCGTGATGCGCCGGTCACAGTGGGCCTCCAGATAGTCACACACCGCCCGCACCTCAGGCCGAACCTCCTCCGGCGGCCGGGGACAGCCGCCGCATCGCTCCAGCAGGCGGCCCACCAGCAGGAGAAAGGCCTCCTCCCGGCGGAGCTCCCCCTGCTCCCCCGCCGCCAGCTCCCATACCTCCCGGAACAGACTGGTCAGTTCGCTCCCGGGCAGCACTGGGGGCGTGAAATGGGGGGCAAACCGGCGGCCGGTGACGGCTTCAGCGGCCCGCTCCATGACCTCCTGCGGCACGTGGAGCCCCCGCCAGTCCAGACGCTCCTCCCCCACCGGACGGCAGGCGTGGGGCTCGCCGGGCTGAAAGAATACCAGCTCACCGGGGGCAAGGCGGAGGGTCTCCCCCGCGATGGTCACCTCCCGGCTCCCCCGATCCATGGTTCCAATGACATAATAGGTGTGAAAATGCTCCGGAAACCCCTGGTCGATGCCCTGAAAGAGACATGCCTCCACTCCCAGCTCCGGATCGTAGTACACGCGCCGCAATTCCTGTTCCATAGGGTACTCCTCTGTCTGAGATAAAAGCAGTATAGCACGTCCCTCCGCCTGTTTCTTGCATGATATTGCGCATTTCCCGCACAGGGCGGCCTCGCCGCCCATATGCTGATCCAGGGGGTGGTGGGATGCAGGCGAGCTCCGGGCCGTCCGGCGAGGCGCTGCTGGCCATCGCCGCACTGGCCGCCATCCAGCTCACCGCGGGGAAGAGCGACGCCCAGGCAGCGGTGCTCGGCGCCTTCTTCACCATGCTGGGGGACGCCATCGGGCTGCTCCTGGCCCAGCGGGCGGCGCTGGAAAATCCATAGCGGGCGGCGCAGATGCGCCGCCCGCCGCTTCTTGTAAGCTCAGGAGCCGCTCAGGAAGGCCTGCACCTCGTCCAGCCGCTCCATGCCCTCGTCATAGCCGTCCTTCCACAGCGCCCGAATCTTCTCCACGTCCTTTTCGGTGCGGTGAAAGCCCTCCGTGCTGTGGGGGGCGAACAGGAGGGCCCGCCCCTCCCTCTCAAGCTGAAACAGCCGCTCCCGGGAGGTGTTGTAGGCGTCCGCCCGGCGGCGCATGGTATCGCAGAACCTGGGGTACTTCCGGTAGGCCGCGTCGATGAGGGGCTGGAGCTTTTCCGGCCGTCGGACGTAGCTCCGCTCCCGGGTCAGCACCACGATCACCCGCTCGCACCCCCTCTCCAGCGCCCGCTCATAGGGGATAGCGTCGGCCGCTCCGCCGTCCATACACGGCTTACCCTGGATATCGAAAACAGGGAAGAGGAACGGCAGGGCGCAGGTGGCCTGCAATAGCTTAAACCGGTCATCCCGGCGCTCCACCGGAAAATACTCCGCCTTTCCAGTGTCCATGTTAGTGACTACCGCCTCCACCTCGCCGGGATAAGCGGCAAACGTGTCATAGTCGAAGGGAATCAACTCGTTTGGTATGGTACCAAAGACGAAATCCAGGCCAAAATAGGCCCGGTTGTCCCGCCGGAGCAGGTTGCCGAAGCCCATATACCGCTTGTCGTTGATATAGCTTACCATAATGTCCAGGTTGCGGCGGCTCTGCTTGGACACATAGCTGACGCCATAGGCAATCCCGGCTGAGACGCCGATGACATAATCCGGCAGCAGATCCCGCGTCAGCAGGGCGTCGCAGACGCCGGTGGAGAAAATGGTGCGCACCGCGCCGCCCTCCAGAACGATTCCAGTTTTCATGTCGGTTCACTTCCTTGCTGCTCCCATTATACGGCAGCGGACGCCGGCCTGTAAAGGAATTCTTGACAACATAATATTTCGCATTATAATAAATTAGGTATACAAAGGAGGCCAAGTCATGCTCGTCAAGTTCATCGTCTGCGTCGTCGCCGGCCTGGGGGCCGGCATCGGAACCGGCCTGGCGGGCCTGTCCGCCGCCGCCGTCATCTCCCCCATGCTCATCACCTTCCTGGGCTTTCCTGCCTATCAGGCGGTGGCCATCTCTCTGGCCTCCGACGTGCTGGCTTCAGCGGCCTCGGCCTATACCTACGGCAAAAATAGAAATCTGGATATCCGCAATGGGCTGGTCATGCTGGCGGCAGTGCTGGTATTCACCCTGATCGGGAGCTGGGCCGCCTCCCTGGTGCCCAACGCCACCATGGGCGGCTTCTCCGTGTTCATGACCCTGCTGTTGGGCATCAAATTCATTGTGCGTCCCGTGATGACCACCAAGGAGAGCTCCGCCCATAAGAGCCGCGGGCGCCGCATCGCGGAGTCCCTGGCCTGCGGCAGCGTGGTGGGCTTCATCTGCGGCTTTATCGGCGCTGGCGGCGGTATGATGATGCTTCTGGTGCTCACCTCCGTGCTGGGCTATGAACTCAAGACCGCCGTGGGTACCAGTGTGTTCATCATGACCTTCACCGCTTTCACCGGCGCGGTCTCCCACGTGGCCATCGGCGGCGGGCTGGATGTATTTGCCCTGACGGTGTGTGTGGTGGTCACGCTTCTGGGCGCCAGAATTGCCGCCGTCTTTGCTAACCGGGCTTCCGCCAAGGCCCTTAACCGGGTCACCGGCGTGGTGCTCACCATCCTGGGCGCAGTGATGGTGGTGGTCAACCTCCTCTCCTGAAGCAGTGGCACAGCCCCCTCCGGTCGGAGGGGGCTGCTTTTTGCCTGCGGCTCCGGACGCCCGCCCCAGCTTTATGGAAGATTTCCTTGACATAGATAGACAATCTATCTATACTATACATAGATAATCTATTTATGAGGTGAGGAATATGGCAAATGACCGCACCGCTCCGGGCGGCATGGGCATGCTGCTGCTGGCCCTGCTGGAGGGCCGGGACATGTACGGCTATGAGATGATCGAGGCCCTGCGGGCGCGCTCCAACGAGGTGTTCCACCTCAAGGCGGGTACCCTCTATCCCCTGCTCCACTCCCTGGAGGCCCAGGGCTGGGTAACCTCCAGCGCCGGGGTTGCCAATGGCCGCACCCGGCGCTATTACGCCATCACCCGGGACGGCCGGGCCGCCCTGGCTGAACAGCAGGCGGGCTGGTACGCCTACGCCGACGCGGTGCGCGGCGTGCTGGAGGGAGGGAATCCCTGTGGCGCGTGAGTGCGTGAACGAATATCTGGAGACGGTGGGCGGCCAGATCCGCTGGCGGCGGGCCCGGCGGGTTCTCCTGCGGGAGCTGTCCGACCATATTGCCGATCAGGCCGCCGCCTTTGAGGCGGAGGGCCGGAGCCCGGAAGAGGCCCTGGCCGGCGCGGTGGCCGAGATGGGGGAGCCGGAGGCGGTGGGCCGGGAGCTGGACCGCCTTCACCGCCCCCGGAACCGCTGGGGGCTGGCGATCACTGTGGCGGCCCTCTTTGCCGCGGGCGTGCTGCTCCAGCTCTTCGCCGCCGGGCTCATGGGGGACGCCAAGGACGTCTTCTACTTCCGGCGGCAGGTTTTGGGCCTGCTGCTGGCCGCCGGGGTTTTGACCGGACTCTGGTTTTCCGACTACACCCTCCTTCTGCGGCGGAAATGGGCTCCGGCGGCGGCGCTGCTCCTTCTCTGTCTGGGTCCTATTCTCTGCACTCCACTTCTCCCCTTCTACTCCTATCCCGGTTATCAGCTTGCGCTCTATTCCACTCTGCTCCTCCCCGTCCCCTACGCCGCCCTTGTGGCCTCCCTGCGGGGCAAAGGGCCGCTTGCCGTCCTGCTCTGCGGGGCCGCCGTCCTGGCGCTCCCCCTCTTCGCCTGGCTGGCTCCCAGTTCCGCCTCCTGGCTGGTCAGCGAGGCCAGTATGCTGCTGGTACTCCTGGCGGCCGTGGGGCTGGGCTGGTTCCGGGGAAAGCGGCGGTGGAATCTGCTGGCTGCCCTGGGGCCCGCTCTGACTATCCTCCCCCTGCTCTTCCTGCGGCACCTGGAGTACGCTGCTTGGCGCATAGACGCTTTCCTGGGGCCCGACCTGTTTTACGAGCGACTGCGCATGGGGGAATTGCCCTCCCTTTTTGTAGGCTCCTCCTCGGAGCTCCTGCTGGCGGAGGCCGCCCAGGGCCTGGGCCGGTGGGTGTTCTGGGCCGCCGCCGGGCTGATCGTCCTCTTTGCCGCCCTGCTGCTCCGGCGCATCCGCGCCCTCCACAGCCGCACGGGCAAGCTCCTCGCCCTGTCGGCCTTCCTTCCCCTGTTCCTCCAGGCGGCCATCTACTGGCTCTATAACCTGGGCTGGTGGCCGCTGGGCGTGCTCTCCCTCCCCTTCCTGTCCTACGGCGTCTTCTTCCTGTTGGTGGACGCCGCCCTGGCCGGGGTGCTCCTGTCCGTCTTCCGCATGGACGCCCTGGTGCGGGACACCGCCTGGGCCTCCAGCGCCCCGGCCCCCCGGCCCTCCGCTCTGGACATCCCCCTGGGCCGGGGACAGCTCCACATCGAATACCGCAAAGGGGCGCAACACTTTTAAACATACAAAGGAGGCCTGCGGTAAAGCCGCAGGCCTCCTTTTTCTATTCCTCGTCCGCCCGGTAGGCCATGAGCACATACTCCCAGTGCTCCACGCCCCCCTCAGGCACGCTGTGGGTGCGGAGGTAGCCGTCAATCAGTCCCAGCAGCTCCGCCCGCTCCTCCGGTTTGAGATGGAGCGCGCCGAACAGGAACTGGAGATCCTCCTGCTGTTCCGGCTCGCCGCACTGGCTGGCGGCGTGCAGCACGCCCCGGAAGGTGCCGTCCACCAGTTGGGCGGCCAGCGCCTCCCGCTCCCCCTGAAAGCCGTCCTTCCGGCCCAGGCAGAGCCGGATCTCCACATCGGCCAGCCGGTAATAGGTCGCCTGCCGGCCGTCCGGCGCCGTACATACTCCCAGCTCCACCACGCCCAGCTCCTCCAGCTTGTTCAGGTGGCTCTGGGCCGCGCTGGGTGAGAGCAGCATTTTCTCCGCCACGGTGTTGGCCGTCATGGGCCGTCCCGCCCGCCGCAGCAGGTGAATGATATCCTGGCGTACCGGGTTGAGCAGCACGCGAAATTGTTTCCGTTCCTCCAGATCAATGGTTCTTGCCACCGTTGTCCGCCTCCTCTGTTCCGGCCATGCCGCCTATCTGGTCCGTTCCATGTGGCGCCTCTGCACCTCGTAGTCGAAATCGCCGCCGTACTGAATTTTTCCATCCCGGACCACATGGGGCAGCCACCACTTTCCATGCTCCTCCTCCGGCTCCACATAGCCGTGGCTGGCCAGGAACTTCCGCCGGGCCTCTACCGAGCGGTAGAGCACGGACAGATCCCCGTCCCAGTCCTGGAAGCACTCCGGCCCGCAGTCCGGCCGGGTGAAGGGGCACACCTTGGCGCAGCGGCCGCAGGTACAGCCGTGGGGGTTGGCCGCCCCGTGGGCCACACACCTGCGCTCGTCGGTCCGCCAGAGCATGTAGCCGCGGTACTCCTCCTGTTCCCCAGTGGAGATGGCGTGCATGGGGCACTGCTCGGCACAGATTTTGCATACGGAACAGTAGTGCTGTAGCCCGAAGTCGATGGGGCCGTCGGGCACCAGGGGCAGGTCGGTCAGCACGGCGGCCGCCTTGAAAGCCGCCCCCACAAAGGGGTTGACCACGATACCCAGCCGGGAAAACTCCCCCAGCCCGGCCAGGGCCACCAACCGGGGCATGATGGTCACGTAGTTGTTAAAAGCATCGCTGCGGGCTGGCCACCCCAGGCGGCGGATATAGTCGGCCAAGGTGTTGGACATGCAGGCCAGCCGCTGATATGCCTGATAGGCAACGGTGTCATCCAGCCACTCGTCCCCGTGGGAGGCCGCAATGGTGGGCAACTGGGTGCGTACCAGAAACACCACCGCGTATCGGTAAACCCGCTCCACCGGCGTGCCGTCCACCTTGGTGGCGTAATACACATCCCGGGGCACCTCGCACACTCCCACCATCTCCGCCCCAGTGAAATAGGCCATCTTTTTAATGTGCCGTGTCACGATACGCGTATCCTCCGGCAGGGGCGCTTTCTCCGGCGCGACCTCGTTTTCCGGGTAGTCGTTAAGGTACTTCTGAAAGTGGTAATAGGACGCCCCAATGGGCACGCGAACCGTAAAATCCTCCATCCTCTTCTTAAGTACATCCCCGAAGCCCCCCAGGCGGCACTTGGCGAATGCCATCTCCTTCTCATCCACCCGGGGTGAATCCTCCACGATATCCACGGTCAGGCGCTCCACCCGCTTGAGCTTTTCCAGTGGATAGGGCCCCAACTGTTCGTCATTCAGCAACACCCCGCGCCGCGACAGATCCAACGTCTCCATTGCTCGACACCTCTTGCTTCTCTTATGTTAGGTTTCCTCCCACTCGTTGACCACCAGCATATCCCCCTGCTGAAGAACTGTCCCGCCCTTGGGCACTACAGTGGTGCCGTCGGCACGGCGTACCAGGACGATGAGTACCTCCGCCGGGATACCCAGCTCCTTGATCGGCCTCCCAATCCAGTCCCCGTGCTCCGCCACAGGCACCTCCCGCAGGCTGACCCCGTCATCGTCTTCATAGAGCGGCGTGCTGAGCACCATAAGATCCCCTGCCTGGATTGCGGTATCTCCGTTTGGAATCACATTCTCGCTGCCCCGCCGGAGCATCACCACCAGCGCGTCGGCGGGCAGCTCACACTCCCCGATGGTCCGCCCCACCCACGGGTGGCCCGCGCCGATAGGGAAGCGGGTCAGGTGGAGCTGCCGCTGGTCCTGGTAGTCGTTGAAGGTACGGCTGACGCTCTCAGCACTGTCCACCATGTCCAGCTTCCGCGCCGCCAGAGGCAGTAGTGAACCCTGCACCGCCACCGAGAGCAGGGCAATGCAGAACACGATGTGAAAGAGGTCGTAGCCGATGGCGGCCCCGCTGGCCACTGCCATGATGGCAAACACGATAGATGCCGCGCCCCGCAGCCCCGCCCAGGACACCAGCAGACACTGCCGTACCCCGCAGCGGAAGGGGGCCAGCAGCAGGAAGACCGCAGCGGGCCGGGCCACAAAGGTGAGAAACACCATAATGGCCAAAGCCGGGAGAAAAACCGCCGGGAGCTGCCGTGGGAAGGAGAGCAGCCCAAGCAGGAAAAAGATCAAAATCTGCGCCAGGCCCGTAAGTCCGTCGAAAAAGTGGACCAGGGCCGCCTTATGGGGAATTTTGGCGTTTCCGATCAGGATGCCCGCCAGATAGGCCCCCAGGTAGCCGTTCCCCCCCACCACGGCGGGCAGGGCAAAGGAGAGCAGGGCCGCAGCCACCACGAAAATAGTATCCAGCCCGTCGGAGAGAGTGAGCCTGCGGAGCACCAGAATGGACAGCCCCGCCACCGCCGCCCCAAGGCCCAGTCCAAAGACAACCTGCGCAAAAATCATCCACGGGATTGCCCCGCCGCCGCCCACCCCCATCAGGGAGAGGGCGATCACCGTCAGCATATAGGAGGCCGGGTCGTTGCTGCCGCTCTCCACCTCCAGCAGGGAGGCGGTGTGGTTCCTCAGGCCCAGCTTCTTGGAGCGGAGGATGGAAAACACCGACGCGGCGTCCGTGGAACTGATAACCGCCCCGGTCAGAAAGCTCTCCAGAGCAGAAAAACCCAGTGCCAAGTGGCAGAACAGCGCTGTGAGCAGCGCGGTGACCGCCACGCCCAGGGTGGACAGCACCACCGCCCGGGCCGCCGCCGGCCGGGCCGCCTCCCAGCGGGTACCGAAACCACCGTAGAACATGATGAAAATCAGCGCTACGGAGCAGATACGCTCCGCCGCCTCAAAGTTATCAAACGGGATGCGGAACAGCCCATCCGAGCCGAACAACATTCCCAACGCCAGAAACAGCAGCAGGGCGGGCACACCCAGGCGCTGAGACAGGCGGCTGGCGACGATGCAGATG
>ERZ808037.1827-NODE-1827-length-12455-cov-4.870577_pt1 | contig 12455 bp, 8 predicted proteins | sample MGYA00380190_ERZ808037 | MGnify/ENA primary metagenome ERZ808037 (study PRJEB31490, sample SAMN06133399) | mouse gut metagenome | isolation source: J9 | host: mice | place: China: Chengdu | collected 2015-05 ...
TCCGGCTATACCTACAGACAGATTGCGGATTGCTGCAATGAAGCCTATCCAAAGGCCGGGATGATTATGACTGCCGGGAAAAATGCTTCTGTGTCAGGTTTTCTTATGCAGTACCAGGAAACAGATTGGGCATTTTTAAAGCGTCTTGCCAGCAGTTTGCATACCATGCTGGTTCCTTCCTGTGCTGTAATTGGTGAGAAATATTTCTTTGGAATTCCGGAAAAAAGGGCAGAGGGGAATTTAGACACCGAAAATTATACAGTTATCCAGGAAAATACAGGAAATCAAAACAGGGCAAATAAGGGTATTTCCATTTGCTATAGAGTAAGCAGCAGGGAATGTTATTCCCTTGGCGATTATATGATTTTCCATGGGGAAAAGTGTTATATCTGGAAAATGGAAACAATATGGAAGGGTAATGAATTATGGCACACCTATGATTTAAAGAAAAAGGAAGCTCTGTGGGTGCCGCAGATTTATCAGAATGAACTAATAGGATTATCACTGATGGGAAGAGTAAATGCAATTGAAAAGGAACAGGTGCAGGTCTGTCTGGAAGATGATGAAAACCATCAGAGCGGAAATTGCTGGTTTGCTTTTTCTACGGTGTATTCTTCTCCGGATGGCACAGGCTGGTACTGTATGCCGGAAAAAGGAGATGCAGTGCGGCTTTATTTTCCAACAGAAAAAGAGGAAAATGCCTTTGTTTCAAGTGCCTTCCATGAAAATACCGGGGCGGGACTTCGGACAAAACCAGAGATAAAACGGTGGAGGAATAAAGAAGGTAAAGAGATATGCCTGACACCGGAAAAGATTTTAATTACGAATAACTGCGGAATGTCTGTAGAATTATCAGAGCAGCGGGGAATCAAGGTTAAAAGCAATGCGTCGGTTAATATAGAAGCAAGTGAGAACATTTATATCAGCAGTTCAGGGGCAAGCCTGGAATTCGCCGCAGCAAATAAAATTGTATTTCAACAGGGAAATAGCACCATGGAATTATCGGATGGAATAAAGCTTGCTGGTTCAACGGTAAAGATACAATAGAGGAGAAGAAAAAATGAGGATTGATTATAAGACTTCCTTACCCATGCCAATCCAATCGATACAGAATTTTTCATTATGTTGGGAAATAAATGACCATGCCAGAGTAAAATTGTGGGGGATTTTAGAAAGGAATTGCAATGATTTTCTTAAACAGCAGAATTATTCTGGAAGCGGGATTTCGATTTATCTGGTGAATGAAGATGATGGGAAAAGGAACAATGAACTTCTGTTTCAGGGGATAATTCAGGAAGTTTGTATGACAAAAGTTCATGGTGTAAGAGAAATTTGTATTCATGCTGCTTCTGCTTCTGTTAAATTAGATGAAAAAGCGCAGGAAAAATACTGTAGTTTTCAAGATATTTCGATGAGATATTCTGATATGGCAAAACAAATGGCAGAGATGGCAGGCGGACGAGTGATTTATACTGCGGAAGATTCTCCAATTCAAAAACCGATAATTTGTTATCAGGAAACTATATGGGAGTTCCTTAAAAGAATAGCCAGTCATAAAAAAAGTTATTTAATTCCAGATATAAAAACAGGAAATAGTAATCTCTGGGTTGGAATGAGGAAGGGAAAGGAGATTCAGGAAGAACTATCGGCGGCGGATATTAAGGTGGTTGTGAAAAAGAAATATACGGCTAAAGAAGATGGAAAAGCCAAAATGATTTATTATCTGCAAAGCCGCAGTTATTATCCGTTAGGTGATTGGGCAGAGCTTCAGGGGAGAAAATATATTATTTTTGAATTAAAAGCAGAAATAGATAAAGGCGAGTTATGGTTTTCTTATAAGTTATCGCCTGCTTATGATATTGAAACAGAAATGTATTATCATGAAAAAATTACCGGAATGAGTTTAGAGGGGACTGTTGAGGAAACAAGAAATGAAGAGGTGCGTGTAAGCTTTGTTGCAGATAAATGTGAAGGCAAATGGTTTTTTCCATGGAAGCCGGAAACAGGAAATACATTATATGCCGTACCAGAGGTTGGGGCAAAAGTAATGGTGTATTTTATGAATCATGAAGAAAGTTCGGGAATAGCAATTCGTTGTATAAGTGAAAAAGAAGAAAAATATCAGCTCCAAAATAAATTTGTTGTAACACCAGAAGGCGGCAGAGTGGAATTATTAAGCAGCAGTTTAAATATTACAAAGAAGGGGGAAGTGATGGAGTTAAGTGACTCCAGTGCTGTTTATTTCGGTGGAGGTAAGGTGGAAATTGAAGCTGATGGAAAAGTAAAGTTTAATGCAAAACAGATTTTATTCGATGCAGCGGGAGAGATTAAGGCGACGGCGGAGTGATTGTGCGATAAATAAGCAGAATAATTATATGGAAAAAGTTTTGTACAAAGGAAGAATTACATTGTTTGGAGGAAAAAAATTATGCCTATGACTTATGGAATTATACGAGCAGTTACGGACGGTCAGGAACTTACAGATATACAGGAAAGCTATAAGGATTTCTATATTTATGATATTGTGCATGATGGTGGAATTGAACGCCCTCCGGAGGTTTCAAAAGAAGTTTTTTTGAAAGGGCCATACATGTACCGTATTACTGTAGATAAAACAGGCTATTATTTACTTCGAGCAAATGTAGTCGATGAAAATATCGTATATAATGAAGAAACTGGTGAAACAAGAGAACTTAAAGGATATTTTATTCTAAGGGATAAGAGGGGAAGGCGGATTAATACATATTATTTTGAAAAGTTTCGAGAAACGATAGCATGTAAAAATGGAGAATCTTATAATGGTATATATATTGGATATGGTCCAGAAGATATAAAAAGACCTATTCGATACAGTACACTTATGTATTTAGAGAAAAATAAAGTATATACAGGAAATCTTTGTCTTAGTTCTTCTAAAAGAACAGATAAGTGTTGTATATTGAGATTAAGTCCGAACAAGGATATTTACCAATATGATTCTCCTGAAAAAAATGTAAATTCAGGAACTTTACCAGAATATCCACGTATGGAGGATGGTATTGTTACAAGGATATTTAAAAATAGTGCAGAAATAGATAGATATAAAGATGGATTTGGTGCAGTAGAACCATCAGCATTAAAAAATAATAAGATTAGTGGTCTTTATTGTTGTTTGATGTGGTCCATAGATGAAAATTTAGTCAATGATTTTTCAAACTTTCTGCCGCCTACAATAACAAATATTTTCTATATTGATCAACAGCTTGGAGTGTGGTTGTACAATCAATTAAATCACATGAGAAATAGTAAGGAATATGCCAATGTATTGAAAGATAAGATAGATAATTTTTTTGTTGGTATTGGTGAAATAGTAGTATCAACAGGTCTGCCAATGGTGCTTGCAGAAGAAGGAATCATAGCAGCAGAAGCAACAACACCGGCAGGTGTAATAATATGTATATTCTTTTTGATTGCGCATGCGTTTGAAAACGAAGATGATATATTGAATAAAATGATAGAATTGTTGCATGAACATGTGATGATTAGTGAGGAGATATTAGATACACCAGTTGCAATAAAAGTTATCACACAAAGGAATATGGAGAGTAAAGGACTTGGATTCAATACAGAATTTGTGACAAGAAATGATTTCAAAATTGAACTTTGGGATGGCACAGTAATTGGAGCATTAGGAGAAGCTTTACAATATGGAAAATTTATATTTAGTCATTACAGCAAAGCAAGTAAGGGGAAAATTTTTGATGAATTGGAAAATCAATTTCCTTAAAAATAAAACTAAATTTAAGGAGTAAAAGCATGTTTTTAGTGATTAAAGGTAATCATAGTTTTAGAAATAAAAAATTATTGGGGATTTTTATTAGTTTAGGTATTTTAATTATCTTTTCTTACGGTATTTGGTGTTATAACTATGATAGCCGCTATGTAAATTGGGATGATGATACTGTTGGATGGATTATCAATCAAGAAATGGTGTATACCTATCATATTTATTCTAAAATGCGAATAGATGAACTTCCAGATATACGTGAGTTAAATCTGGATGCAGAATTAATTAGTAGCATTAAAGTTTTAAGATATTTTAAGAATCTTGAAAGATTGGTAATTAATGCAAAGAATATTAAGAGTTTAAAAACGTTACAATCTCTTGAAAAATTGGACGAGTTGGTTATTATCTATGGTGATATGAATACGTTAAAATATTTAAAAAAATTAAATGTTTCTAATTTGGCTTTGGAAAATTTTAATCTACCATCCGTTGACCCTTTATTAGAAATGCCTAATTTATCTAAACTTGAAATCAAGCACAGTTATATTAATGATACTCAAGCACTCAGTAAATTAGAGGATTTAATCTATCTGTCACTTATTGATGTGCAAGCAGATTCTTCAATAACTTTGTGCAAAAATGGAAATTACGAAGACTTGTATCTTTCAAATATCGATATGGATAATTTTGATTTTTTGTCAACTTGTAAAAGCTTGACATCTTTAAAAGTGGAAAAAATAAATATAGAAAATGGTATGGATATAAAATTTCCAACAGGGCTTACAGAAGTAATGTTTAAAGGCTGTGAATTAAAAAATCTTAAACGGTTTTTAATGTTGCCTAATCTTGTGTCATTGGATGTATCTGATAATGAAATTTTAGATATTAATGATTTGTCTAAATTTAATGATTTAAAAGAATTATCATTGGCAAATAATTCTATACAAGATTTGACGCCGATTAAAAATTTAAAAGGTGATATAAAATTAAATATTTCGGGAATAAAATTAGAAGAAGATATTCTTTCTTTATTGTCAACGATGCAATTTGAGGAACTTTATGTATCAAACTGTAATTTGTCAAATTTGGATTTTTTAGAAGGACATAAGGAGATAAAACGTTTAGATATATCAAATAATTCGATTCGTGATATTGGTATCCTTAAAATGTACCGAAAAGAACTTACCTATTTAAATATTGCATGGAATCCTATTGAGGATTTAAGCCCATTAGTGGAGTGGGCACCATCGATATTGCTGCATGATAAGAAGAATGCCGAATTTCCTGGTGTGGAATTTGATATTTCTGGTATAAAACTAGATGAAATAGAAGAAGAGAAAGGAATTCGTATAATAGAAGAAATGCTTTTTTATAAATTAACAGCAAAAAATTGTGGATTGAAAAGCACAGACCTAGTTCAATATCAATTAAAAATAGAGTATTTAGATATTTCAAATAATCCGATAGATGGCCTTATAGGAATGACTGGTTTGAAGTTTTTAAAAGAAATCGTTGCAAAAAATACATTAATCGAAGGTGATAGAATTAGGTTACTTGAAGTACTAAGTCCGTCAAAAGTATATGCCATTCCTTCTTATTGGAAAACGGATGGATTAAGTTTTTTCTTTTATGGAATGGAAGGTAAACCAGTAATGGCCAGAGTTATTCTTAAATGATTTTTTTAAAACTAAATTGGAGGTGCAAAAACATTGAAATATTTCTTGCTAAATCAACATCCTTATTTTAAAGGTGCTTTCCGATTAAATCATTGGAAAGAAATGATAAATCCTGCATGGATTTCTCCTGGAGAATTCTATAAAATTCCTCGAAGTTGTGTTATTACGGTGGATATGGATGAAACTACAGCATTTCCAGATTTGATTATAACGCCATTTTTATTGTTCAGTAAGCTGCTGCTTGATGTGGCTAATATGTACGGGGAAGCTTTTATAGCAGGGATATTGTTCTTGTAAATCCAAAAGAGCATGAAAGCAGACCATATTCGTTGATTTTATTAGACACGATAAAACCTGAAAGTACTTTGTGGAAAGTAAAAAATTTATTTTTCCTGGATATTGAGCAAAGACGGGAATTAATTGCAAGCCAGGATTTTATAGAAAGCATATTAAGGCGAGGAGCAAAAGGAATTGAAATAAAAGAATTTACCTTGTTGACAGGGGAGGACGAAAGATGACCGAAAGTTTGCAAAATTTACAAAAAATGTATGCTTATCAGGAAATTATGCGTAAAAACGGTGGAGAAAGTATCTGTCATTCTGCAAGATTAAGATGTGAATATGGTTCGCAGGAATACATATTAAACCTTACAAAAAGCCATGGAAAATACGTAGGAGGAAATGCACAGATTGATGTAAAGGACGGCAAGGAAGCATATTTTGGCTATTGCAGAAAACTGGATGGACCTTGCAGGGCGAGATTATCGGATTGGTACAATGGAAATGAAAATGACAAGATGTTTGATGAGAGAACTTTAAAGATGGAATCATCCGTTCAAAAGGATACGGGTTTTATGGTTTGTCTGGCAGAATAAATATAATTGACTTAAAAAGAGGAGATTAGTTTATGCGTTCAAGAAAGAAGAAAAAACACTTATGTTTTATTGCGGGACTAATGCTTTTAACTGTATTTATCGGTGTAATTTTGTACATTGGATTTAACTATATTTTGGATAAGATTCAAGAACCTAAATATGTTGTTTTAGAAGCAGAAAAAAATCATAAAATAACGTGGAATGATAGTGTGTTAGAAAATAAAATCAGAAAAAATATTAATAGAAAAGATGGGGACATCTATTTAAGCGACTTATGGGATGTTTGCTTTTTGAACATAGGACGAAATATAGAACTTGAACCGAAGGAGGACATTGCTAAACAGATTGAAGATATAAGCAGTCTGGAAGGATTGGAAAATCTTAGAATATTAAATTTGAAAAACCATGCAGTTACAGATATTCGTGTAATTAGCAGTATGAAGAGTTTAGAGAATTTGGATCTTTGTGGAAATCAAATTCAGGATTTATCACCAGTAAAATCATTAAAATACTTGGAGGATCTGGATTTGACGCACACAGGTATACAGGGAAAAGATCTGGAATGCTTATCAGAATTAAAAAAATTAAGAACCTTAATTCTGGATTTAAATGAAATTGACAATCTGGAAGCATTGCGGGATCTTAATCTTAATTGGTTAAGTGCAAACAAAAATAAAATTACAGATGTAACACCGTTGGCAAGTTTAGATAAATGCTCATATTTGCATTTGATTGATAATCAGATTACAGTTTTGCCGGATTTTTCAAAGATGGTATCCTTGCGTGTGCTATATTTGAATAATAATCAAATTAGTACGGAGGAATGGAAGAATATTAAATTACCATATAGTATTGAAAGAGTACATATTTCAGGAAATCCGATTACAGATTTAGAAACAAATAAAAAGTATCCTTATCTTGAGGTGATATTTGAAGAATAAACACCATGAACTATATCGATGAAGAAATTATTGAATTAAAAAAGATAAAACGAAATCAAGAATACAGGGATATTCGCGGAGATGGGATTTTTATTCATGATCATTTGACTCGATTTGTTCCAAATGTAATTTTTGAACAGTTAGAACTATATTTGCCAGAGGATTTTATCAAAATGCCGGATGAATTTGCTGCGCTGAAATACCCTTCCGTTAATCGTCCGCAGAAGATTTTAACTTCTCTGGACGGATGTACAAATTTTGCTTTTAACCTGTTTACAGAAACACCCGTTCCGGCAGAAGATGTGGATAAGCTTGCCAAGAAAATGAAGACCATGCTGCAACATTCTAATCCTTCTCTTGTATTTGAATGGGAGGAGAGCGGAGTGCTTTCCGATAGCCGTTTAGTCGAGATGTTTGATTACCGAAGTTATGGAGTAGATGAAAAGTTATACAATATGATGTGTTTTGCATCCTTTCCCTGCGGGATTTTGCACGGGATATTTAATTGTCTGGAAAGTGAAGCCGAACAATGGCAGGGGGCAGCATGGCAGGTTTTTTTATCCTTACGTGAATTAGAAAAAGCAGCAAACTAGAAAAAAACAAGCAAATGAAAAAATGACAGGATGGAGAGGAATTTTTATGGACAGGACAGAACCGATGAGGGAGTATTTAAAACCATATCTTGCGAAACGGCTGCACAGAAAGATAAGCGAGATGGAAAAGGTACAAAAAAATATGTTTCGTCAGACGGTGGGGGATCTTTTTCAAAAAGCACTTCTATACCAAAGGAAAGATTCCGCCTGGAAGCCATCCTGCATGGGTTTGTTTCATCTTCTGTATGGACTTCTGAATGATACACCTGCATATCAGATTATTTTGGCCGACGGGCAGTTTTATTTTGACGGGAGGCAGCAAACGGAGTTCTGGTATCCGGATTTTCTTTATCGGCGTGCAGAAGAAGAGGAAGAACTGTATAAGTATCTGCGGGGAGGTTTTCTGAGAGTTAATTCTTATGAATTATCGTATTTATGCCATTGAGTGTTTTTTGAATATCGTAAGCTTATTGGTGTTTATTGGAAAAATCAGGTAACGGATATAACTTTAATGGAAGAATTTCAAATGTTAAATAAATCTTTTCCTTTTGATTTTCTTTTTGGGGATTATATGGGAGAGATTTTACTTACTTTTCGATGTGGGGAGAGAGGATAAAATGGCAGGAAAAACAATTTTTGGAAGCAGTTTTTCAATGAATCATGAATTTAATTTTAAAGGAAAAAGTACAGAAATTCGGGGACAGAGCCAGGCATGTCAGCCGGTAGAACCTGGAAGAACACAGGCATCGTTGAATGCAGAGCAGTTTGCGCCTTCGGTACTGGGGGCTGTGCCTGTTGGTTCAGGCTGCCTGTCGCTGTCTGCGATGGAAAAATCAGTGCTTGGGGCTTTTTGTGCGGCAGGAACGATTCAAATTCGTCCTACGGATACGAATTTTTCGCTAAATTATGTGCTTTCCATGCTGAAACTGATGGATGGTGCATCGGCAAATCATGGAATAGTGAATGAAGAAGATTTGAAAAAAAGAATCATGAAATACATGACTTATCTTAGGGAAAACGCTGCCCCTGCTCCCTCCACCTGGAAGGGATTCCTAAAAGAGGCGATGCAAAATGCTGCTTTACAGAATGTGATGAAAGGAAATCAGTTAAAGCTTTGTGCCATGACCGGAGATCCAGTTAATGCGGATACAGGAAATTTTGTGTATGAAAAGGAAGATTTGCTGATTAAGGGCAGGATTCCCCTGTGTGTGAAGCGTTTCTATAATCGGATGGATGGTAGAAGCGCGAGTATGGGAAAGGGATGGAGGCATAATTATCAGATTTCGCTGCTGTCCGAAGAGGAGTGCTATGTCCTTATCTGGGGAGATGGCAGGGAAGAGGTTTATTTCAAGGAAAAGGATTCCTCTCCTGTACCTCTTTTTGGTGAAAGACAAGCCCTGAAGGCGGACCAGGACGGTTATCTCTACGAAGAAACCGACGGGCAGATGTATCGGTTTGATCGGGAGGGAAAGCTGCTGTGGAGAAAGGATGTCCAGGGGAGGGGGATTTTTTGTTCTTATGATCAGAAAAACCGGCTGCATCAGGTAAGCAATCAAAAGGGTTCGGTTCTTACCTATCATTATGACCATTTTAACGGTCTTTTAAGTGAAATTACCGATCATACAGGGCGAAGGGTGAAGTTTTCCTATGAACTTGGGCGCTTAAAGGAGGTTTGGGATGCTGAGGGAGGGCGTTATCAATATGCCTATGGTTCGGAAAACGATGTGCGCCGCATTCATAACCCCAGGGGAATCTGTGTTTTAGACAATGATTATGACAGAAAAGGGAGAACCATTTCGCAGAAGTTTGCTGACGGGGGAGAGATGAGTTACCATTATCAGGAAGAGGAACAGCGAACTTTGGTAACGGAACAAAACGGAAACAGGGTTGCCTATGTGCATGATGAACAGTACCGAAATGTAAAGACGGTATATGTCGATGGAGAGGAACATTTTCGTTATAATGAGCAAAACCAGTTGGTGTTAAAAACCGATAAACGGGGGAATAAGACAAAATTTGCTTATGATGATAAGGGCAATATAAGTCAGGTTTTATATTCGGATGGAGAAAAACACAATATGACTTATGATGCCAATGGCCGCCTTCTGGTCTTTTCTGTTAATGGAATCGTTAAGGTTAAAAACACCTATGACGCCCGGGGAAATCGTTTGAAAACCGTGGATGCATTAAACCGCGGTCGGGAAATGACCTATGACCGTGAAGGAAATATGGTGGAAATGATACAGCCGGATGGCAGCCGGATTTTTCTGGACTATGATTGCCGCGGAAATATTACCCGGATTTTGGAAGATTCCGGGCGACAGGCGGCCTATACCTATGATGACTGCAACCGGGTAATTCGTGTGGTTGACGGTGAAGGAAATTCTACGCTTTTTGCCTATGATGCCTGTAACCGTCTTACTACAGTAACAAATGCGGAGGGAAAATGCCGCAGATACGCCTATACCCCGAATGGAAAGCTGGAACAGTTTACGGACTATAATGGTGCAGTATGGGCACAGACCTATAACTGTATGAATAAGGTAGAAAAACTTACTTTGCCGGATGGGGAAACTATCCGTTTAACCTATGACCAGATGCAGAATATCGAAAAAAAAATATATCCTAATGGGGCAGAGGAGTCCTATCACTATGATGCATTAAACCGCCTGGAGCAGGTCGTTTTGCCCAATGGGGGAGAGATTTTCTATGCTTATGACCTGGATGGAAACTGTATTGCGCAGACGGATGCAGAAGGAAATAAAACCGAATTTATCTATGATGAGCGCAATCGTTTGATAAAAACCATCAGCCCAACGGGTGCTGTTACTGCGTATGAATATAATCAGGAAGGCAGGCTTTCCTGTATAAAAAATGCAGTGGGGCAGAGCCACACCTACGATTATGATGCGATGGGACAGCTTATCCGTGAAACCTCTGTATCAGGGAATTCGACCAGTTATGAATACAATGTGATGGGAAAGGTTTCTGCGGTAATTGATGCCGGAAAGCGGCGGACAGAATATGAATACTATCCCGGCGGACAGTTGGAAAAAATCATTTTTCCTGACGGAAGAAGTGAACGGTTTATCTATAATAAAAATGGCAGACTTCTTCGCCGTCAAAATCATAACGGAACAACGCTTGAATACAGCTATGACCGTTTAAATCGCCTGGTTTTGGTACGCAGTAATCTTGGTCAGGAAAAGTCTTATACCTATGATGCTGTGGGCAATGTGACTTCGATAAAAGATGCGTTGGGACATCGAACACAGTATGTGTATTCTAAGGGAGGGAAACTTATTTCGGTTTCGGATGCAGAAGAAAATCAGGTTGAATATAGCTATGATGTTATGGGAAGGCTTGCGGCAGTTTGCCAGCATGATAAGGCGCATGGAACTTCCCGCACAACGCAGTATGAAAGAGATCTTATGGGAAATATCCTGTGTGCGGTAAATCCGCTAGGATTGAAGGAATATTATGGTTATGACAAGATGGGACGGCTTGTCAGGAAAACCGACCGGGACGGCTATGAAACACAGTACAGCTACAATGGTGAAGGCGACCTGGAATCCATTCTTTACGGAGATGGACGGCGGGCAGAATTTTCTTATCATCCGCTGCGAAAACTGCAGGAGGTTAAGGACTGGCTTGGAAGTATCCGGGTGGAATGGGATGATGCCGGAAGGATGAAGAAGATCCAAAACCAGAGAGGAGAAGAAATTTGCTATACCTGGGGAGCGCTGGGGGAAAGAAAAGCCTGTCTTTATCCCGATGGGAGGAAGGTTTCCTATGAATATGATGAACTGGGCCGTTTAAGCCGATTAAGCGAGGGCATCCGGGAGGTTCTTTATCAGTATGACCAGGAAGGACGGCTTTGTAAAAAGCAATATCCCCAAGGGCTTACCAGCACTTATGACTACAATGCACTGGGACTCCTTTCCCGTCTGACCTATCAGCAGCAGGGGGAAGTGCTCGAACAGTATGCATATGAATATGACCAGATAGGCAATAAGACATCCATAAGAAAAAACAGAAATTTTCAGATGCAGTCTGCGAAGGATAATGGATTGTACCAGTATCAGTACGATGCATTAAACCGTCTTGTCGGCGTGCGAAAAGACCGTCATCTTTTGCGACGCTATGCTTATGACGCTTTTGGAAACCGGATTCTTAAAGAAGATGAAGGAAGCAGTATCCATTATTACTATAATGCAGCGGATCAGATGGTAAGCCTAAAAGGGGCTGGCCGGACAGAGCAGCGGAAATATGACGGGCGCGGGAATCTTACCGCAGTTGTTTGTGGACAGAAGGTGATCAACCGTTATCATTATGGCGCGGATAACCGCCTGGAGGAAGCCATTTGTGCCGACGGCCGGAAAGCACATTATCATTATGATGGGTTAGGAAACAGAGTAGGCGTAGAGGAATATCAAAAAGATGAGCCGGAAAATCCAGTAAAAACCGTGGAATATCTTCTGGACATTACCAGGCAGTACCGCAATCTTCTGACTAAAACAGAAATAACAGCAGAAACGACATCCAGCCAGAGCTTTGTATGGGATAATGACATTTTATTTGCGGAAGACAGTGGAAATGTTGGCT
>ERZ808037.1828-NODE-1828-length-12454-cov-7.877111_pt1 | contig 12454 bp, 9 predicted proteins | sample MGYA00380190_ERZ808037 | MGnify/ENA primary metagenome ERZ808037 (study PRJEB31490, sample SAMN06133399) | mouse gut metagenome | isolation source: J9 | host: mice | place: China: Chengdu | collected 2015-05 ...
TGGACAGGTTGGCCAGGAACTGATAGATCATCAGCATCCAGCCGCGGAAGCCAAAGCCTTTTACATTACTCTGCATAGTATCTCTCCTCTTTCCATTCCGGGCGGCTTACCGCATGGTGATATAGCCGCGGTACTGGGTCAGGTTGTCGCTGGTAGCCATGTCGGACAGGAACATCCCGACGATATTGAAGTTGGGGTTGAGGAAGGGGAACTGCGCCTGGGGCGCCTCCTTGGGATTCTCCTTGGCCCAGTCGGGCTGGACCATGTCCTTCGTGCCCTCCACCGCGGCGGCGTACCACTCCTCGGGGCCGTCGAACCACATCTCCACCAGCCGGTGGAACTGGCAGCCCACCACGTCATGGAAGATCTTGCTGGACACGAAGCGGTTGACCTCGGGGCGGCTCTGGAAGTAGGGCACAAAGACCTCCTCAAACCACTTTTCCCCCGTCTTCTCGCAGGGCCAGCGCAGCACGAACTGCCAGCGGTAGTTGGGGCCGTCGTCAATGGTGCGGCCCGCGCCCTTATAGTCCTCCTGCCAGTTCATGGGCACGTGGGCGAACACGAAGGGAGGCATCCCGTTGTCGCCGCCGGAGGAGCGGTGGGCGTCGCCATCCATGTTCTGATCGCCGCCCACAGCCTCGTCGGTGTCGGGCAGCATCCCCTGCCAGCGCAGCACATGGGGCGGCATCCGCTCAGCAAAGGCGTTGACGTGCATCTCCGGAGCCATCTCGTTGACCATCCAGTAGTGCTCTGTCATCTGCATCCGCCGGGTGCCGAAGCGCTCCCCCTCGGGGGGGGTGGGCAGGGCGTTGTAGAAGGCGTATTTGTTGCAGTAGGGGGTGAACTTGCTGATGCTGTCGGGCACATGGACGCTGTACAGCCAGTGCTGGAGGCGGTGGCGGTACTCCTCTTTCACGCAGTCCACATAGATCACGCTGCGCATGGGACGGTATTCAAACATAATGCATTACCTCCTGCTGTATGATAATTTGTCGTTGGAGCAGTTTTCCTGCTCGGTATGCGATCAGTCCTGCTTGGAGGGGGGAGGGGTGGGCTCACAGACAGCGGTGTAGTGGGCCTTGCGGGCCTGGAACTCGGGATCCTTGTAGAGATCCATCAGGCGGCCCTCGTTCTCAAAGATATCCTGGCCGTGGGCCATCTTGCCGGACAGCACATCATGGGCGTGCTCAATGTGGCCGTTGGGGACGATAGACTCGTCGAACACAAACTTGGTGGCGCCGTCCACCACGGTCAGATGGCCCTCCATGCCGCAGTACTCGCAGACGGCATGAGTGGTGCCGGGGAAGATGTAGAAGGCGTTGCCGTGGCAGTGGGGGCAGGCGCCCTCCTTACCCTTCCACAGATCCAGGTTCTCAGACCCCGCGATCTGCACGTCGTTCTCGATGATGTACTTGGTGGCCTCCACCAGGTTGCGACCGATCTCCTTCATGCGCTCGATCTTGTCGTCCTGCATGATGACGTCCTTGCACCAGGAGAAATATTCGTTGTTGACGATCTTCCAGCCCGGGCTCAGGGCCAGCATGGCATGGTCGGTTTCGCAGCGGACGGCCCAGTCGGAGCCGCCGATGGACACGAAGGAAATGGCCTTCTGCTTGAAGTACCGGGGATTCAGGCCGGGCTTGCCCTGCTCCTTCAGCTTACCGTCCAGCATCATCAGCATACCAGCATCATGGCCGGGGCCCATGCGGTCGGTGATGGAGTGATACAGGCCGGTGCCGCCGGACTCAAAGATGGGGTCAACCATGAGAACGCCGTCAGCCTCGATGAGCTTTTCATAGAAGGCGGAAAAGTCGTCCTTGCGGGTGCAGATCATGCCCTTGCCCATCACCAGGCCGCGGGAGCAAGCCACGCAGCCGGAGCAGTAGTCGATGTTCCAGTCCATCAGATGGATAAACTCGATCTCTGCCCCCATCTCCTTCGCGGCCTCAAGGGCCACCCTGCACATGGTGTCGTTGTTGCCGTTTTTGGTGCCTAAAGATACGCCGAGAATTTTCACTTTGTTGACCTCCTTGTACGTTTGCTTTGACCTGGCACAATGCGCTGAAACTCCTCATTTGCGGAACTGCATGATTGGTGAGCTTATACACAAAATATAGTTTAAGTCCTTTTTATCTATGTGTAAAATGTAAAAAGTGAATGGCAGAAATGCAAAAAAGGTTTAGATGAATAAAAAAACGGCGTTCCAGGTCCCGCTTCCGTCTGAACCTCCCGTCATATTTATGCACTCTGACGGAAAATGTCGTCCCAGCTTGGGCAGAATCACGTTTTTGAACAAATTTTCTTATAGCTGCTATGCGGAAAACAGATAAAAACCTGTGACAAATGACGAAAGCTGTGGTATACTGCCCCATAAGGACAGGGCCCGCGCCCCCTGATCCAAAAGAAAGGATGTGGCGGAATGACACTGACCCAGTTGGAGAGCTTCCTGGTTCTGGCCCAGCGGCTGAACTTCACCCAGGCCGCCGACGACCTGTTCATCTCCCAGCCTGCCTTGAGCCGCATGATCTCCGCCTTGGAGCAGGAGCTGGGGCTTCAGCTCTTTTACCGCAGCTCCCGCAGCGTGTCCCTCACCCCGGCGGGCCGGGCCTTCGCCCAGGAGTGCCCCCGGATCCTGGACAGCTGCCGGGCCGGGGTGGACGCAGCGCTGCTGGCCCAGCAGGGGTTCCGGGGAAACGTGACCGTGGGCATTCTGCGGGACACCTTTGACGGCAACGCGGTGCGCATCCATCAGGCTCTGGCCCGGGACTTTCCCCAGATCCACCTGTCCTTTCTGGAGCTCAGCCACTCCGATCTGATCCGCGCGCTGATGGCGGGGGAGGTGGACGCGGTGATCAACACCGGGGAGGCCCTGCCCCAGGAGGACGTGGAAACCATCACCCTCCGGCGGGATCGACAGTGCGCGGTGGTGCCGACCGCCTCCCGCCTGGCCTCTATGCGCAGCCTGCGCATGGAGGATCTCCGGGATGAGAGCTTCGTGGTCATGTCCCGCACGTCGTCTCTGCCCGGGTACGGGCTGGTGTGGAAGATGGCGGCGGACGCGGGCTTCACCCCCCGGGTGGTGGCGGAGGCCAACTACGTACCCAGCCTGCTGATGCTGGTGGCCTGCGGCGTGGGCGTCAGCACCCTGACGGACAACCTGGAGCACCTGTCCCAGAGCATGGTGAGCTTTATCCCCCTGGTGGGGGTGCCTTTGTCCTGCCACGCCTTGGCCTGGCGGCGGGACAGCCTTAACCCTTCCCTGCCCTTCCTGCTGGAGACGGTGCGCCGGGGCCTGGAAAAAGGCTGGACATAGGGGCGGACTTCAGGCGCCCATGGTGACGCTATCCCCCGATCTCTCCGGAGATCGGGGGCTTTTTATGCCCAAACCCGCCGCCGGCTCCCGCCCGGTCAGGCGTTTTTCCCCCAGTTCCACTGGAAATTTCTTGGACGTGTTCCGCCCCTGCCGTGCTATAGTCAAGGATAACAAATTTTACATAGGAGGAGCAACTATGGAAATCAAGACCACCATGACCACCTGTCCCAACGGTCACCACTACGACGGGGCCAAGCACGCCGCCTGCCCCTACTGCGGAGCCGGCGGCTTCACTCCCACCGAGGCCCCCGGCATGGGTGGCGGCGCGGGGGGCTTCACCCCCACCGAGCCCCTGGGCGGGGCGTCCTCCGCCTTCACCCCCACCGAGGCCCCGGGCGCCGCCATGCCCAACGCGCCCCGGCCCGACTTCGGCGCCACCATGCCCCCGGACAGCTACCGGGGCGGCGGGGTGGATCCCTTCGCCGTGGAGACCACCATCGGAGGCGGCGGCAGCCAGGGCTCCGAGCCGGTGGTGGGCTGGCTGGTGTGCGCCGAGGGGCCGGTGCGGGGGGCGGACTTCCGCCTCCACGCGGGCTACAACTACATCGGCCGGGAGGCCGGGGACGTGCGCCTACGGGGGGACTCCCAGATCTCCCGGCAGAACCACGCCATGATCGCCTACGACAGCAGCGAGCGGGCCTACTTCGTGGGCCCCGCCGCCGGGCGCAACCTGATCAAGGTAAATGGCAAAACCGTGTTGAACGCCATCGAGATCCACAGCTATGACACCATCTCCATCGGCTCCACCAAGCTGATCTTTGTGGCCCTGTGCGGCGAGCAGTTCGGCTGGGACGGCCCGGAGGGCGGCAATGGCTAACAGAACTCTGTCTTTTTCCGGGAACACCCCGGAGATGATCACTACGCCCCCGGAGGACAGCGCCCCGCCCTCCTTCTCCCCGCCTCCGGAGGGCACCGCGCCCCCGACCGCCGAACCTACGGCGGAGCCTACCGCCGAACCCACCACCGAGCCTACCGCTGAACCTACCGCCGAGCCCACGGAAGCGCCCACAGAGGAACCCACAGAAGCGCCTACCCAGGCCCCTGTGGAGACCCAGCCCGTGGAGACCCAGCCCGTGGTAGATCCTGCCCCTCAAGCGCCCATCCCCGGCTGGGGATTGGCGGCCATCGGCTTGGCCGCAGGGCTGGCCATCGCCGGGATCGCGGCTCTTGTCGTCCGGCGGATCCGGCGCAAGCCCTCCGCCCCCGACCGCCTGCCCACCACTGCGCCGGGCAGCTTCTGGGGCAGCCGCCCCCCTATCCCCTTCGTGGTGGAAAAGCTCCACGAGCAGGGGGCCCGCAAGAGCCAGCAGGACAGCTTTTACGTCTCCGCCCCCGGCGGGCGGATGCTGGCGGTGGTGGCGGACGGCATGGGCGGCCTGGCCGACGGCGACAAGGTGAGCCAGACGGCGGTGGCCGCCATGGCCAACGGCTTCTTCCACGCCCAGGGAAAGCCGGGGCAGGTGCTGCTGTCCCTGCTGGAGCAGGCCAACCACGCGGTGAACGGCCTGCTGGGTCCCGACGGCCTGCGGCGCAGCGGCTCCACCATGGTGGCGGCCCTCATTGAAAATAGCACCTTCCACTACCTGTCCGTGGGGGACAGCCGGATCTGCCTGTTCCGGGACGGGGCCCTCTACCAGCTCAACCGGGAGCACATCTACCGCAACGAGCTGTACACCGACGGGGTAAACGGCCTGTGCCCCCTTCAGGAGGCGGAGAGCCACCCCAAGGGGGGCGGGCTCACCAGCTTCCTGGGCATGGGGGAGCTGAAGTACGTGGACATACCCGCCCAGCCCGTAGTCATTCGGGAGGGCGACGTATTTGTCCTCATGAGCGACGGGGTGTACAACGCCCTCACGGAATACGAGATGATCCAGGCCCTGTCCGCCCCGGGGAGCATCGCCGACGCCCTGCGCTCCACCATCCAGGCCAAGGGCTACAGCAATCAGGACAACTATACCGCGGTGATCGTCAGGCGGCATGACGTGTGGCTGGACGACGACGGCAATCCGCGGGAGCCATAGCGAGGAGGTTTTCCATGATCCAAACGGCAAGCTATACCGATGTGGGCGGTCGGCCCGCCAACGAGGATACCGTCCGGCTGTCCACCCGGGAGGGCGGCAGGCTGTGCGCCCTGGTGGCGGACGGCTTAGGCGGTCACGGCGGCGGGGCTCAGGCCTCCGCCGCGGCGGCGGAGGTCATCTGCTCCGCCTGGGACGGCAGGGCCGACCCCGCCGCCCTCACCGAATGGACGCGGCAGGCCAATCGGAAGGTGCTGTCCCTCCAGACACGCCAGTGCGCCATGAAAACCACGCTGGTGCTGCTGGCGCTGGAGCCGGGAAAGGCGGCCTGGGCCCACGTGGGGGACTCCCGGCTGTACCACTTTGTGGACGGCAGGTTGGCCTTTCAGACCCGGGATCACAGCGTGGCCCAGATCGGCGTCATGCTGGGGGAGATCACCCCGGACGAGATCCGCTTTCACGAGGATCGCAGCCGCGTCCTCCGGGCCCTGGGCCAGGATGAGGATCTGAACGTGGAGGCGGCGGAGCAGCCCCTGGCCCCCGGACGGCACGCCTTTCTGCTGTGCAGCGACGGCTTCTGGGAGTACGTGCTGGAGCCCGAGATGGAGGCGACGCTGGCCAGGGCGACCGATCCGGAGGACTGGATCGCCCGGATGCGGGTGTATTTAAAGGATCGCATCCCGGCCGACAACGACAACAACACCGCCGCCGCGGTCTGGGTGGACGGAGAATAGAGGAGAGATGAAGATGAAAAAACGTTTGCTTTCTTTGACACTGGCGCTGGCGCTGCTGTGCGCCCTGTTCGTGCCCGCCCACGCTGAGAGCTTCAACCCCGCCACCCGGGAGAGCGTGGCGGTGGTTGCCACCTGCCTGGATACTGACGGCGGCGAGCTGAGCTTCGGCTGGGGTACCGGGTTTTTTGTGGGTCAGACGGGGCAGGATCCCGGCTACCTGATCACCAACCACCACGTCATTGAGGATTTCATTGGCTATGGCGCGGGCGAGCTGTACGACTACACCATCGGGGGCCAAACCTACCGGGGCCGCACCAAGATCCGGGTATACTATGACTCCAACACCTACGAGGAGGCCTATGTGGTGGAGTACAACGAGAGCAAGGACGTGGCTGTGCTGAAGCTGGCGGGTACCACCAGCCTGCGCAAGCCCATCCCCCTGGCTGTCCCCGACGACAGCGCGGTGGGCTCCGTGGTATTCGCCGTGGGCTACCCCGGCCTGTCGGAGAACCTGTTCGCCGGGGCCACTACCTCCTGGGGCATTTCCGACGTCACCGTCACCCGGGGTGCAGTGAGCCGCCTGCTCACCACCCAGGGCACGGGCCAGGCCATCGTCCAGATCGATTGCGACATCAAGCACGGCAACTCCGGCGGCCCCCTGGTAAACGCCGCCGGCCAGGCCATCGGCATCACCACCAAAAGCGTGTCCAATACCAGCGGCGAACAGACCAACTACGCCGTGAACATCAGCGAGGCCATCACCCTGCTGAACCGCAACGGCATTACCTACGCCACCGGCGGCGGCACCACCGCCCCCGCCACCGAGCCCCCCGCCGAGACGAACCCTCCCGCCGAGACGGAGCCCCCCGTTGACCCCGAGCCCGCCAAGAGCAATACCGGGCTCATCATCGGCGTCGGCGTAGCGGTTGTGGCGGTGATCGCTGTTGTTGTGGTGCTGCTGACCCGGAAGAAGCAGACCCCTGTCACGCCTCCCCCCGTCAACCCCGGCCCGTCCTCCCCCTCCTTTGCCCCCACCGAGCCCCCCCGCGGGGCCATCCCCGCCGGAGGCGGCTCGGATCAATGGCGGCTCCAGTGCCAGTCCGGAGCCTTCGCCGGGCGGCGGTTCGCCATCAACGGTCAGCTGCGCATCGGCCGGGATCCCGCTCGGAACGATCTGGTCTACCCCAGCTCCACTCAGGGAATCAGCGGGGCCCACTGCGTCCTGCGCCTCCAGGGCGGGACGCTGTGGCTGGAGGATCTGGGCTCCAGCTACGGCACCTTCCTGGCCGACGGCCGGAAGCTGGCCCCCCACCAGCCCGTCCAGCTGCGCAAGGGCGACTCCTTCTACTTAGCCTCCCAGCGGGAGCTGTTCCAGATCACTGGAAAGGGAGGGGTGTGACATGACCCCCCCTCCCCAGAACCCCGCCCATCTCCTGCCGATAGGCGCGGTGCTCACCGGCGGCGGCCTGGGGCACAGCTACCGGATTGGCCGGTATCTGGGCCAGGGCGGCTTCGGCGTCACCTATTCGGCCCAGGATAACCAGACCCGCCGCGAAGTGGCCATCAAGGAGTATTTCCCCACCCGCTGCGCCCACCGGGGCCCGGGCGGCGTTGTGGAGCCCCTGTCCGGCCAGGAGGAGGTCTATGAGGGCGGACGGTACAGCTTCGTCCAGGAGGCCCGTATGCTGGCCGCCCTGGACGGGATGCCCTCGGTAGTGCAGGGGCTGGACTACCTGGAGATCAACAACACCGCCTATCTGGTGATGGAATATCTGGACGGCACCCCCCTCTACCGGCTGGTGAAGGAGTGGGGCCGGATCACCGCCCCGGAGCTGCTGCCCCGGCTGTACCCCCTGGTGCGGGACATGGGCCGCTTGCACGCCGCCGGGGTGATCCACCGGGACGTGAGCCCAGACAACGTGATGTGGATGAAGGACGGCGCCCTGAAGCTGCTGGACTTCGGCTGCGCCCGGGCCATGGAGGACGGCAAGTCCATGACGGTGGCCCTGAAGCAGGGCTTCGCCCCGGTGGAGCAGTACCGTACCCACGGCCAGGGGCCGTGGACGGACGTGTACGCCCTGTGCGCCACGGTGTACTACTGCCTGACAGGGAAGATCCCCCCCGCCGCCCCCGACCGGCTCATGGAGGACACCATGGCCGGCCCCAACACCCTGGGGGCGGGGCTGTCGGCGGAGGAGCAGGACGCCCTGCTGTGGGGCCTGACGGTGGATCCCAAGCAGCGCCCCGCCAGCATGGAGCTGCTGGCCCAGCGGCTGTTCCCCAGCCAGTGGGCCGCCGATCACCCGGAGCCGGAGCCCGCCCCCTGTCCCGAGCCGGTGTTTCACACCGTCTCCCAGCCCGGCGCGGAGCCCGCCCAGGCAGATGCCGGGCCGGACCGGCAGGGAAAGCTGGACGCGCCGGTCCAGTGGCTGCGAGAGCACTGGAAGCCCCTGGCCCTGGCGGGGGCGCTGCTTCTCATGTTCCTGCTGGGGCGGCTGCTGGGATGAAAGAAATTTCCATGCGCATTTCTTTGCAGCCTGACGGAATTTATAGTATACTTTTCAAAACAGACTCGGATAGAAAGGAGGTGACGGCATGGACAAAATGAACTACTGCCCCTATTGCATGAGCCCCGTGGAGCCCGACACGCCCTGTCCCTCCTGCGGCCTCACTGCCGGGGCCTACGCCCCCTCCCCCCACCACCTGCCCCCGGGCACAGTGCTGCGGGAGCGATATCTCATCGGCCGGGTGCTGGGCGAGGGCGGCTTCGGCATCACCTACATCGGCTGCGACCTGCGGCTGGAGCTGAAGGTGGCCATCAAGGAGTACTTCCCCACCGACCGGGCCAACCGGGTGTCCGCGGCCTCCCTGGAGGTGTCCAGCTACTCCGGCGTGGCGGGGGAACGGTACGAGTCGGGCAAGGCCCGCTTCCTCCAGGAGGCCCGCACCATGGCCAAGATGGACAAGCAGCCGGTCATCGTCAGCGTGCGGGACTTCTTTGAGCTGAACAACACCGCCTACATTGTGATGGAATATGTGGAGGGCACCACCTTCCGGGATCTGGTGGATCAGCGGGGTGGGCGCATTCCCGCCGGCGAGCTGCTCCATGTGATGGAGCCGCTGTTCTCCGCTCTGGAGGCCATGCACAAGCGGGGCCTCATCCACCGGGACATCAGCCCGGAAAACCTCATGCTGGAAAACGGGGACGTGCGCCTGCTGGACTTCGGCTGCGCCCGGGAATCCGCCGGGGGCGAGGCCACCATGACCATCGCCCTGAAGCACGGCTACGCCCCGGTGGAGCAATACCAGAACAAGGGCCAGGGGCCGTGGACGGACGTGTACGCCCTGTCGGCCACCCTGTACTACTGCCTCACTGGGCGCAGACCGCCCCAGTCCATGGACCGTCTGGTAGAGGATGACTTGGTTCTGCCCCGAAAGCTGGGGGTGGATCTGACCCAGCGCCAGGAGCGGGCGCTGGTTTACGGCATGGGGGTGCGCCCCCGGAAGCGGTTCCAGTCGGTGGAGGAGCTCCACGCCGCGCTGTATGAGGGTGTTCTGCCCGAAGGGTGGGACGACATCCCCGACGATCCCCCGGCCACCGGGGAGCGGGGGCCGGAGCCCATCGGCATGACCATGCCGGGGGAGGTCCCCGCCCAATTCACCAAAACCGAGGCGGCGGAGCCGCCCCCAACCCAGACCCAGACGCAAACCCAGGCACAGCCCCCGACCCAGACCCAAACCCAGACGCAGCCCCAGCCGGAACAAGCCGCCGCTGAGGAACCGGACGGGCTGGCGTTGATAAAAGCCCACCGGCAGATCGTGGCGGGTGTGGGTGCGGCTGCGGTGCTGCTCCTTGTCCTGCTGATCTGGCGGCCCTGGGCGGGGCCGTCCAATGTGGACGATCCCAGCCCCACCCAGACGGTGGCGGGCACGCCGGGGCCGGAGGACACCGATTCCCCGTCCCAGACCCAGGCCCCCGTCAGCCGAACCTTCTCCCCGGACAAGGACGAGATGGAGAACGGCGAGGTGCTGCTGGCCCTGCTGGCGGATGACAGCGTGGACAGCGTCACCGTTCCCGGCGACGTTGGCGTGCGGGTGGAGGTGCCCGCCACCCTCACCAAGGCCCTGCGCGTTGAGGCGGGGGCGTATGCCAACTTCAACAGGGGCCTCACCGTGGGGGCCGGAGGCCGGGTGCAAACCTGGGGTGGTCTGAACATCAGCGCTCTGCTGCGCACTGAGGACGGCGGCGCCGTCTCGGTGGAGTCCGGCGGCGGTATGTGGGCCCAAATACTCTGGCTGGAGCGCGGGGACGACCTCACCTACGCCCCGGACAGCACGGTGGACATCTGGGGCGGGAACACCCCGGACACCCTGGACGATTACGGCAGATCCCATTACCTGGTGTTCTCGGAGGACGAGCTGCTTGCCAACGCCATCCACGTCAGCACCGAGGGGGCGTTCGCCCGGTACTGCGGGATGAAAGGCAATCTTGTCGTCGACAGCGACCTCACCCTGACCCAGTCCTATTGGGTCAACGCCAACGTCTACATCCCCGAGGGGGTGACGCTGGACGCGCCCTGCCCCAATCCGGGGCGGAGCGAGGGCAGCTGCACCCTGGAGATGGGCGAGGACACCCGCCTGGTCAACCGCGGGACGATCAAGGGCCGTCTGAGCCTGCACTGCCGCAGCGACGAGCAGGGCCAGTCAAACCCCAGCTGTTTCATCAATTACGGCGCCGTGGACGCTTCCCTTTGGACGGAGCTGAGCACGATCATCAACCTGGGGGACATCACGGCCATGGAGATCATGAACCAGACTGCCATGACCAACCTGGGAAACCTGACGGTAAACGGCCTGCTGGAGATGTCTGGGAACTGGTCTGACAACGCCGGAACCATCACCGTGGGCAGGGACGGCGAACTGGCGCTCTATGGCGGCACCGGTTGGAACAACTACGGCGAGATCGCCGTGGAGGACGGCGGGAAGCTGCGGAATTACGCTCAGATCAACCTGAACGCCGGCAGTCTCGCGGTGCGGGGCGGCGGTGCGCTGCACAACTTTGGCCTGCTGTGGGACGTCGGCTCGATTCAGAACGATCCCAGGGCGGAGCTAATCAACAGCGGCGTGGTGGTGGACGGCGGCAGCCTCGGCCTGGACGGCGACATCTTCCAGGGCTCCGGCCGGGTTCTCCCGCGGAACTATGACAGCGACCGAACCCGCCATGTCAGCAGTGAGTCGGAGCTGCGCGCCGCCCTGGCGGACGACCGCTGCGACCTGGTGGTCTGGAACGGCTACGACCCCAGCCGGAAGATCAACCTGAACGGCGGCCCCCTGGAGGTCACCAAGGGGCTGGTGCTGGGGGGCGACCGGGACAACCGCCCGGAATTCCTCACCGGCGGGCTCACCCTGTCCGGGGAAAACGCCTTCCTGATCACCGATAACGTGGACTTCTGCGGGAACGCCCTCCACGTAAATGGGGGCACGGTGCTGCTGGACGGCCACACCCTGGGCCTGGGGGGCGACATCACGGTGGAGAACGGCGGCCTGCTGTTCCTGCAGGCCGAATCGTCCATGCCCAACCCCGGACAGCTGAACCTGCGAACCGGCGGCCAGTTCATCCTCTTGGGCAGTATCGAATTGGGCCAGTGCAAAGTGAGCGTGGAGCAGGACAGCGCCCTGCGGATCTACGGCTCCCTAGGCCTGAGTGCCTCCAGCATGGTCAACGACGGCACCGTCGAGTGCTATTTCGGAACCCTGTACCAGATGGACGGCTTCTCCCTGCTGAACAACGGCGAGCTGCGGCTCATCGGCTGGCAGGAGTGGATGGCCCTGGGCGACACCACCAACCACGGCGAAATTCGCGTCACCGGGCAGCGGCTCGAGGGCACGCTGGTGAACGAGGAGGACGGCATCATTATCCTGGAGTGGGAGGACCAAACCCTGCGCGTCAGCGGGCGTCTGGACAACCGGGGCACCATCCGGGGGGCCAGGGGCGCGTATGTCGAGACGGTGGGCGGCGGCTCCTTCACCGGCAACCCCGTCACCTACGGCGAATAGCACGTCAGACAGCCGGGACACAGCGTGAGCATATTGGAGGAAAGGGACAAGCCCTGGGCGATCACCGCCCAGGGCTTGTCTCAGCCTGTCGGAAAACGGCCTGCCTGGGAAACGTCAGGCAGGCCAGAACTTTTATCCCCGGCCAATGCGCTCCGGTTTGACCGCCATCCCCGCTTGTCCCTCCCCTCACGCGCAGCGGGGTAAGGCCCTGAACGAGCCCTCCCCGCCTGCGCCTCCTACTCCCCTTTGTATTTCTTTCGGGTGGCAATTCC
>ERZ808037.1831-NODE-1831-length-12412-cov-4.226105_pt1 | contig 12412 bp, 11 predicted proteins | sample MGYA00380190_ERZ808037 | MGnify/ENA primary metagenome ERZ808037 (study PRJEB31490, sample SAMN06133399) | mouse gut metagenome | isolation source: J9 | host: mice | place: China: Chengdu | collected 2015-05 ...
GTGCCGTGGTGTTATTATATGACCTGGAGCAAGGGTTTTGTGTTGACGGAGGAGTTTAACAGCCATGAGGCGCTTCGGAGGGTGTATGGGAGTGCGTATGCGGTGACTTTTCCGGCGGGGTATTAGATAGTTACTTTTCACACCTGCACCATACACTTGCTGCATGGTGTCGGAGCCAGCGCCAAAATGCCTGTATTTTGGCATTTTGTGTGCATCATTGTTGCAATTCACACGGAATAATCGTAAATTAATGCGAAATCTGGCGTACGTGTGAATTGTAACATTTCCCGAATAAAACGCCAAAAGATTTCGGCTGATACATTGATTATTTTCCGAAATACTGCTACCATATACATGTCAGCTATCATTGGAGAAAACAGAAAGGCGTAAATCACCTATGAGCAATCTGAAAAAATATACGTTAAACGAAATCCCTCACTACAAAGTACACGGGCGCACGGTTCCCGGCGCCTGCCCGCTTCCGCTCTTTTTTAACGGAAGCGCAGTGGAATTAAATGTGTCCGGCTCCGAGCTTCTGGTTGATTTGGAAGTGAGCTGGCAGAATATTGATATTTGGGTGACCGTTGAAGTCAACGGAGAACTGATGAGCCGCCAGATGCTGACGCCCGGGGAGCATTGCCTGTGCCTGTTTCGCGGTATGAGTGCCGAACCGGTCAAAAACGTGCGTATCACCAGAGAAACCCAGGCGATGATCGAGGACGAGGACTGCTGCCTCATCGTTCATGGCTTTCGGACAGACGGAAGTTTCTATCCCGTTCCCAAAGGAAAATATACGTTAGAATTTGTAGGCGACAGCATTACCTCCGGGGAAGGTACCTACGGCGCAAAAGGCGATCTGGACTGGATTCCCATGTACATGAGCTACAGCCGCGACTACGCTAAAATGACAGCGGAGGCGCTCGATGCGGACGCCTATATGATTTCAAAGGGTGGCTGGGGCGTGCTGTCCGGCTGGGACAATAACCCGGACTGCAATATTCCCTCCCGCTACGAACAGCTCTGCGGTCTCTGCTGCGGCTCCAAAAATGAGAGTCTCGGCGCCTTCGCGCCTTATGACTTTACTTGCAGAAAGACGGACGCCGTGATCGTCAATCTCGGCACGAACGATGCGTCCTCCTTCCAGCAGCCCGCCTGGCACGATCCCGCCACCGGCCGGACGTTCAAACAGCATCTGAACCCGGACGGCACTTTCGTGAAAGAGGACTTGACGCGTTTTGAGGACGCAGTTGTCTCCTTCCTGCAAATGCTCCGGAAGCACAATCCGCAGGCACATATCATCTGGTGCTACGGCATGATCGGCTACGACCTGTCCTTCGCAATCAATGACGCCATGATCCGCTACATGAGAGAAAGCGGCGATCACAACGTCATCTATTTACAACTGCCCGGTCTCACCGAGGAAACCGTTGGCTCCAACAACCATCCGGGAGAGCCTTCCCAGAGACGGGCGGCGCGGGTGCTGACCGAGTATTTGCAGAATTATTTTATTTCTGCCTTTCCAGCTCAAGCATCCCCAGCTTCAACGCGCCCATGATACCCTGCTTGTCGTCAAGACTCTGCACCACGATATAGCTGTCCAAATCTTCCAGCTCCTTCGTCTTGATATAGCCGTTTAACAGCTCTTTAAACTTCGCGCGCACCATCGGCAAAAGCTGGGTCTGGTGCATCACGCCGCCGCCCAGAATAATGCGCTGGGGCGACAGGAGCATGACATAGTCCACAAGCGCCTGCGCAATATAATACGCTTCCATCTCCCAGACTTCTTTGCGGTCGGCAAGCTCGATCGCTTTTTTACCCCATCTTCCTTCAATCGCCGGTCCTGCCGCCAGACCTTCCATGCAGTTTTCATGGAACGGGCAGAAACCCTTATAGGTATCTTCCGGCAGCCTGCTCAAAAGAATATGTCCGCCTTCCGGGTGCAGCATACCATGCAGAAGATTGCCGTCCACAATCGCGCCTACGCCCACGCCCGTACCGATGGTAATGTAAATGCAGCTGCGCAGACCCTTGGCAATGCCCCATGTATATTCTCCCAGCGCGGAACCGTTCACGTCTGTGTCAAAGCCCACAGGTACGCCCAACTCTCTTTGAAAAGTCCCCACCATATCAAAATTCTGCCATGCCAGCTTCGGCGTGGTGGTAATATAACCGTAAGTTTCGGAATCCCTGTTCACGTCAATCGGTCCGAAGCACCCGATGCCCAGCGCCTCTATCCCTTTTCCCTTAAAAAAGGAAAGCAGTTTAGGCACGGTAATTTCCGGCGTCTCCGTGGGAATCGAAACCTGTTCCAGAATCTCCCCGTTTTCGTTGCCTATGGCGCACACCATCTTCGTGCCGCCCGCTTCCAATGCTCCTAATATCATATCGTTCCTCCTTTAATTTGTTATCTCTCTCGCCACAAACACCCCGCTGGCGGACGCGTGGGACAAAGAATGCGTCACCCCGCTGCCGTCCCCGATGATGTAGAGTCCTTTGTGCTTCGTCTCCAGATGCTCGTCGATTTCCACTTCCATATTATAAAATTTCACCTCCACGCCGTACAAAAGCGTGTCGTCATTCGCCGTGCCGGGCGCAATCTTGTCGAGCGCATAAATCATCTCCATAATGCCGTCCAGAATCCGCTTCGGCAGAACCAGACTTAAATCTCCCGGCGTAGCGGCAAGCGTCGGCTCGATAATCCCTTCCGCAATCCGCTTGGCGTTGCTCCTCCTGCCCCGCACCAAATCCCCGAAGCGCTGCACGATTACACCGCCGCCCAGCATATTGGAAAGTCTAGCGATGCTCTCCCCGTAACCGTTGCTGTCCTTAAAAGGCTCTGAAAAATGCTTCGCCACAAGAAGCGCAAAATTTGTATTTTCCGTCTGTTTCTCCGCTCCCTCGTAGCTGTGCCCGTTGACCGTCACAATGCCGTTCGTATTCTCATTGACCACAATGCCATGGGGATTCATGCAAAACGTTCTCACACTATCCTCAAATTTCTCTGTGCGGTAGACAATCTTACTCTCATAAAGCTCATCCGTCAGATGGGAAAAAATCACCGCCGGAAGCTCCACGCGCACACCAATATCCACCCGGTTCGATTTGGTAGGAATGCCCAGCTCTTCACAAACCTTTTCCATCCACTTACTGCCGCTGCGCCCCACAGATATGACACACTTGTCACATTCATAGACGTCTGTCTCTGTTATCACACGATAGCCGTCCTCCGCGCGCTCCACCGAGCGGACCGGCGTATCAAAATAAAATGCCGCCTTGTCCTTTAATTCCGCGTACAGATTTTCCAGGACCACATAATTGATATCCGTCCCCAGATGGCGCACGGAGGCGTCCAGCAGATTCAGATTATTCTGCAGGCACAGCTTCTTAAACTGCGTGCCCGCCGTGGAATACAGCTTCGTCCCCTCGCCGCCGTATTTCATATTAATCTCATCCACATAGCGCATCAGCTCTATCGCCTTTTTCTTTCCGACATATTCGTGGAGCGTCCCACCGAAATCGTTGGTAATATTATATTTCCCATCAGAAAACGCGCCCGCGCCCCCAAATCCGCTCATAATCGAACAACAGGGACACTTCACGCAGCTTTTCACCTTGTCGCCGTCTATGGGACAATGCCGTTTTTCCAGCGCATGTCCCGCCTCGAATACCGCTATCTTTACATCCGGTCTTTGCCGTGTCAGTTCGTATGCCGTATAAATACCGCCCGGTCCCGCCCCGACAATAATCACGTCGTATCTCATATACAGCGCCCTCCAAACCGTCCTCTGTTCCATGTTTCCGTCCGTTTTTATCCTAACATAAACAACAGTCATGGGCAATAAAAACCACTCTATTTTCCGTACGAAAAAACTTGAAAAAAACAGCAGTTCGTACTATGATGGAAACGTTGGTGCGTTTTGGCGCAAACAAACAGGGAAACACCTCAGAAAAACGAATGAATAGAAAAAGCAAAAGAAAGCGGGAGTTACTTTATTATGGAAAAGCTAAAACCGAAATTGTTTTCAGTCATGAAGACCTACACAAAGGAACAGTTCATAAAAGATGTCATCGCCGGCATCATTGTCGCCATCATCGCGCTGCCCTTGTCCATCGCACTGGCGCTCGCGTCGGGCGTCGGTCCCGAACAGGGTATTTACACCGCTATCGTCGCCGGCTTTCTCATTTCCTTTCTGGGCGGAAGCCGCGTCCAGATTGCCGGACCTACGGCAGCCTTCGCCACCATTGTCGCGGGCATTGTTGCCACGAAAGGCATGGACGGTCTGATTCTTGCCACCATCCTTGCAGGCGTCATTCTGATGGCAATGGGTTTCCTGCGTCTCGGCAACCTGATTAAATATATCCCTTACACCATCACTACGGGTTTTACGGCAGGTATCGCCGTCACCATCGCCATCGGTCAGATTAAGGACTTTCTGGGGCTGACTTATCCCGAGGGAACCGTGACAATCGAAACTATGGAAAAGCTTTCTGCCGTTATCAAAAATATCTCGACCCTTAACGTGCAGGCGCTCATTGTTGGGCTGGTATGCCTTGCAATCCTGATTGTATTTCCTTATATCAACAAGACCATTCCCGGCTCCCTGATTGCCGTGATCGTCGGCATTCTGATGGTAAAGCTTCTTCATATGAATGTGAACACCATCGGCGACCTCTACGAAATCAGCAATAAACTGCCGAGTTTCCATCTGCCTTCCTTCACCTTAAAGGACGTAGGCGATATCCTGCCGAACGCTTTCACCATCGCAATCCTTGCCGCTATCGAATCCCTGCTCTCCTGCGTAGTTTCGGACAGCATGATAAATTCCAAGCACCGCTCCAACATGGAGCTGATTGCGCAGGGCGTCGGCAATATCGGCTCCGCGCTCTTCGGCGGCATTCCCGCCACCGGCGCGATTGCAAGAACTGCCGCCAACATCAAAAACGGCGGACGCACTCCCATTGCCGGCATGGTGCATTCCATTACGCTGGTATTGATTTTAGTCATCCTTATGCCTTACGCGGCTCTGATTCCCATGCCCTGTATCGCCGCCATCCTGTTTATGGTGGCATACAACATGAGCGGCTGGCGCACCTTTGTGAATCTGGTTAAATCTTCACCCAAGAGCGATATTATCGTTTTGGTGCTCAGTTTTATACTTACTGTCGTCTTTGATTTGGTACTCGCAATCGAGGTGGGCATTCTCCTTGCCGCCATTCTCTTTATGAAACGCATGAGCGAGGTGACAGAAGTGGAAGGCTGGAAATATGTGGATGAGGAGGATGACCCCGACGCGCTCTCCTTACGCGTAGTGCCGGAGCACACCCTGGTTTATGAAATCTCCGGTCCTATGTTTTTCGCCGCCGCGGACAAGATTCTGCGCATCTCCCTGCGGGAGGACACCACCTGTCTGATTTTGCGGATGCGCAGCGTGAATGCCATTGACGCGACCGCGATGCACTCCCTGACGGAGCTTTTGGAGAAATGTGAAAAGAGAGGCATCCGTATCATCCTCTCCCATGTCAATGAACAGCCGAAAAAAGTCATGGACAAGGCTGGCTTTACCGGACGGGTCGGTCTGGAGAACTTCTGCGCCCATATCGACGAGGCGCTGGAAGCTGCCGCGAAGCATGTATAGTCATGCATTAAAACATTCTTTGAAAAGCCACCGTCTGCTCTTTCATAGAAATTTTTCCAACCTTATAGCCGTATTCCGACAGCTCCTTTTTGTATGTCAGAAAGGAATGGTCAATTGGCAGACCTGCAATTTCCTCGATCTCGGCATAGGTTAGCTTGAAGCTGTCTGTTCCATTTTCTTTGATCCAATTCCATAACGGGTCATACTTACTCATTCCGCATCAGCCCCCTTACCGCTTCCACCGCCACCCGAATCGCCATATCGGTATCATGCACCACCGGATTTTCCAGCCCCAGCTTTTCCCGCTCCTGATTCGCCACCACAAGGAAGCAGGAGCCGGCTCTCACCCGCAGGCAGCTTGCCACGGTAAAGAGCGCTGCCGACTCCATCTCGGAAGCCAGACACCCGAGCCGCTTCCATGCCTCCCATTTATTCATCAGTTCATAGCTTACCGGCTTCGTCTCCGGCTCGTGCTGCCCGTAAAAAGAATCCTTGCACTGCACCACACCCGCATGGAACGGATAGCCCTTGGCTTTTGCCGCTGCCACCAGCGCATTGGTCACCGCCAGATCCGGCACCGCCGGGAACTGAATCGGCGCATACTCCCGGCTCGTTCCCTCCATACGAATCGCACCCGTCGCAATCACGATATCCCCGCTCTTTACCTCAGTCTGCATCCCGCCGCAGGTGCCGATGCGCAGGAATGTGTCCGCGCCGCAGCGCACAAGCTCCTCCATGGCGATAGCCGCCGACGGTCCGCCGATACCCGTGGAAGTCACGCTGACCTTGACGCCGTCAAGCGTTCCCGTGTAAGTGATATATTCCCTGTTGTCGGCTATCAGAACAGGTTCGTCAAAATACTGTGCAATCTTCACACAGCGTTTGGGGTCGCCGGGCATAATCACATAACGCCCCACTTCTCCCTGCGCCACCTGGATGTGGTATTGTCTGCTTGCATCTTCCGAATAATTTTTCATGCGTAGCTCCTTCCCGCTGCTGCCCCTTCATGTTACCCGGCATATTCCGGCTTTTACCCGGTCAGCCTGATTCTCTGTCTCCATTATACAGACTTTCTCCCCGAAAGAAAAGGCAGTATCAGAATTTTAAACCGTCCATTCTATCGTGCCGCAGGCTATTTTATCCCCCGCGTTTCCGGCGGGCTGGGACGTGAAGTCATCAGGCTTTGCATGGATAATGACAGAACGCCCGATCACTTCCTGAATGGTATATCTCTTATCATAAAAAACGCTGAACGCATATCCCTGATTGCCGAGAAGGGGCGGCATGTCTCCTGCATGTTCGGGATGCAGCGCGTTTCCGGGGTTATAATGCAGCCCCGTGTGGCTGAAATGATCGCTGCAGTCTCCCGAATCGTGTATATGCATCGCATAAAAATTACTGGAACCGGGCTGGCTGATGTTCGGCAGTCCGAAAATTTCCGCCTCCACCAGCACGCCGCCGTAAGAAGTGTGATAGAACTTGGCTGCACCGCTTAAATCAGGATACTGCTCACCGCCCCTAACCCACGCGATGGCTCCCGGATGATTGCCCATCAAAAGCTGCGTGAAAGCGGTTGCCGGTGTGATTTCGTAATTGGTCATAAAATAACTCCCAGGTGTTTTAAAGTTATTCTATGACGCTCCTTACAAGTGGTTCTTTCACAATCAGAATAAATTCCTTTTGCGCATAAACTCCGTCCCTCCCATAACGCAGTCCGAAATCAACAGCAGTTTGCTTTTCAAAAACGGCGAAAGCGCATCCTTCGCCGCCTGCGCGTCCGACACCTCGCTCTTTCCGTCTGTAAAAACCAGCACCACCTTGCTTCTGGCATGAAACTTTTTTAAATACACAAACAGCTCCTCATAGCTTTTTTTCAGCGGGCAGGCACAATATTCCTGAAACGCGCCGCCTGTCATGCGCATAGCCATCGGCACCACCTTCGCCGTCATTTCCTGTCCCCAGAATACCAGATTCAGCCGGACATTGCGAAAAATCTCATTGCTCCTTTTCAACGCCTTCACCACCGCTGCCACAGCATCCTGAAACTCTTCCCGCGACAGCGAGGTGTCAATCACAATCGTCATTTCCAGATTGCCGCCGCGGTAATTTCCGGGGACGTGCAGAATCGCGTCCACCCGCTTCGCAATCTGTAATGCACCTATCTCTGTAAGTTCCATTTTATCCCTTCTTTTTCCCGGCAATGTACAGTATTCCCGTCACCGTCACGACGATTGCCAATAGAACAATCGCAATCCCTGCCGCATTTCTCATTTCACGGCTTTTTGTCCCCGCTTTATCCGAAGCCCCATTCTCCGCAGACGTGTCAACATAGGCAATCGCATAAGGCGAAAACCTATCGGTAGAAAACGTAATCGTGTCCGGATTGTCGTCCTCATCCGAAAGCTGCGCAAATTCCCGGCTGCCGTCTTCCCTGGTATGTAAGCGCAAAACATAAAACCGCCGCTTCTCCGCTTTTAAGTGCGCCGGCACATCGATAACCACCTGCAGCGCTGTCGGAAGCTGGGAAATCGTCTGCGTTTCCCCCTTCTTTGACGCCGTCAGGGACACTTCAAAATACTGCCCGATGTTCATACCCGGCAGCTTATTCTCCGCAAAGCCCTGTTGTACCTGCGGCGTCTCCCTGCCGTTGGCATCCTCTATATACAAATCTATTGCCGTCGGCGCATTGCCCTGCAGCATCTCCATCTTCTCTTCCCCGGACAGGAAATAATCCACCACCGCTTCAAAATTATAATAAGAAACCTCCTGTTTCGCATCCGCGAAATCATTGTGAATCGTCACCTGCAAATCCCCGGTCTCCAGCGCGCCACTCATCAGTTCCGCGTCATTATTTCCCTTTACAAGCCGCTCCGCTTCCTCCACGGAAATATCCAGATGCTTCAATGTTCCGGTCGGTTCGCTCTTCTGCGGCTGCGCGTCGGAATCCTTTCGCGATTCCTCATCATCGGTTTTATCCTTGTCTTTGTCCTGATTCGATTTCTCTTCTTCCTTTTGTTCTTGATCCGTTTTCGTATCCTTATCCGCCGTGCCGGTCTTATTATCCTTTTGATTATCTGTCTGAGCAGGCTTTTCCGTCGCCGCCGCGCTGTTTTTGTCCTTTGTGGGTGCTTCCACAAAATCCACGGAAATCGTGTGATTTTCTCTTACATCAGTAAAATTAAAAGAGTTCATCCACCCCACCGATTTCCCGTCTATATATACCTTACTGACAGCATATCCGCTTTTTGGCGTCATCGTATAAAGGATGCCTTCGCCTTCCTTCACCGTGCTTTTGCCCGCAGGTTCAATCGTCCCGTTTTCAGAAGATGCGGACGCAGTAATGGTATAAGTTTTCGGCTGCTCATTTTTCTTTACAAATACCGCGGTAAACGTTCTGGACTCCCTGATGTTGTCTAACTGCATTCTGCTGTCCCTGCTTACGACATTGCCGTTTTCCGTCCAGCGCTCAAACTGATATCCTTCCTTCGCCCATGCTTCCAACGCCATGCTCTCCCCATAATTTACCTCCCGGCTTCCGGTTGCCGTCCCGGCATTACTATCGTTGACGTTTATGGTAATCCGGCAGCTCACCGGCTTAAACTCCGCCACATATGTCACGTCACCGCGTATATTGTTTATCGTATACTGCGCATTCTCAGAAACCCGGTTTCCGTTTAACGTCCACCCCTCAAAGGTAAAGCCACTGTTCGCTACCGCTGAAATCACGGCGGAACCGCCCTCTCTTACCGTGCCGCTTCCGTACACCACACCGCCGTTTTCCGGGGAAGCCTTCACCTGAACCAAATAATCTGGGACAGGCAGGGTAACAAGAGCCGACGCGCTGTATCGGCTGTCCTCTTTGGAAACCACCTTCACAACCAGCGAAGAAGCCGTCTCATCCGAAGCCACATTCAAAACCCCATTGCCGTCAATAAAGGTATTCCCGCTTGTCTGCCCGGAGACACTCCACGCCACCGCTCCGCTGAAAACACCTTCCCCGGATACCGTCACAATAAAAGCATAAGTCTCTCCCCTGGAGACCACCACCGTTCCAGGAGAAATACTGACAGATGTAATAAACGGCGTTTCCGTATCCGAAGCCACCATTGCGCCGGAGCCAATCTGCGCGGCATGACATGGAAGCGCCGTGAAAAAAAGCATTTGCGCCAACAATATATATGCCCCGATATGACGTATGGTTTTCCCTTTCATGTTTCCCTCATTTCCCTGCCTGTTCAGGCAGCGTTCTCCATGACTGTAAATCTATTTATAGTATAATGCAGATAAACCGATTTGACAAACCCATCCCGCATCTGTCGTGACACCATTCGACACGCTTCGACATATATTATAAAAACAGTAAAACCCGCTATAGAAGGCGGGGCAGGGAGCTGCCATGTCAAAAGAAGCAGAATGGGACAAACGATTTAATATCGGCGTTGATTCCATCGATAAGGCACACCGGAAGCTCTTTTCCATCGTACACAAATTAATTACGCTGAGCAAAGAAGAAGACAACGGAAAATGGGCATGTGCCGAAGGAATCAAATATTTAAAAAACCACGCCATAAAACACTTTGCAGATGAGGAGGCGTACATGCGGTCTATCGGCTACGAAGGCTATGAAATACACAAGCGCCTGCATGACGATCTGCGCTATAAAACACTTCCGGCTCTGGAAAAAGACTTGAAAGAATCCGACTACTCACAGGAAGCCATCCAACACTTTATCGGTATCTGCGTCGGCTGGCTCACCGCGCATATCATAATTGAAGACCGCGCCATTGCGGGCATGATTTCAAACAAATGGAAAACCGACCATGTCGGCGCCGATATGGATGCTCTGGAAAATGCCCTGTCTGCCACGATACAGGAAATTTTTCATCTCAAGACAGAAATTGTCAGCGAACATTACAGCGGCGAAAATTTCGGTCGGAGCATGATTATCCGCCTGACCTATCTCTTGCCGGAACAGAAAGATGTGCAGATTTATATGGCATTGGAAGAAAGCCTGGTCCTGCGGTCTGTCAGTTCCATTTTAAATATTCCCTTAAATAAAATGGACCGGCTCGTCCTTGCCATCGGCAAAGAACTGTCCGTACAAATCGCAGAGCAGGTTGCCTTACACTGTCATATGGCTTTACAATATCATTTGAAAGACAGCCATCTTATGACGCAGGAGCAATTCCTGCAGGCATTTTACGCCGGCGCGTTTGATTATAGCCTGCTTTTCAATACCGGATGCGGCTACTTTGCTTTTGTCGTCAGCTTATAAGAGTGCGGACAATTTTTCTGTTTTTTTCGTCAATTTCACTTCTTCGCATTTACCTGTTAATTTTTCGCAATCGACCCCAAATTTCCCCGAAGAACCGGTTGATAAACCCGCCTCCGACTCGATATAATGATATTAACATTACCACATTTTGACATCCTTCGCAAAATACACGGAAACGGAAAGGAACCGGTCCCATTATGAGAATTACAATCTGCGACGACAGCATCAAAGACCTTCTGTACACGGAAAGGCTGTTGTTAAAATATAAATCGCTGCATCCCGACAAAGACTTTGACCTGGAGAAATTTTCCGACCCCTCCCGGCTGTACCAGCGGATAACCGAGGGGAAGCTGACAGATATTTATATTCTGGATATGCTGATGCCGAGACGGACCGGTATCGATATCGGCAACCTGATTCGGACGTCCGGCTGTGAGAGCGTCATTATTTATATCACCTCCTCGGAAGATTATGCGCTGGATGCCTACAATGTGCGTGCGGTAAGATATCTTCTAAAGCCGGTCGATGAAAACAAACTCTTTGAAGCGCTGGATTATGCCCTCTCCTACACCAGACTGAGAGTGGATTCCCTGTGCCTGATCAAAACTAAAGAGGGGCTTGTGCAAAGACCTTATTCCAAGATTGAATATGTGGAAAACGCCGGCAGAAAGCTGGAGGTGCACATGACCGACGGCGAAATATTAAAAAGCCTGTTTATCAGAAAATCGTTCGAGGAAGAGACACGGGAAATCGCAGCGCAAAGAAATTTTTTGCAGATTCACAAGTCTTTTCTGGTTAATCTGGACTATGTAAAACAACTGACCTCTGACAGCGTTATCATGGAATCCGGCAAGCGCCTTCCGGTCAGCCGCGCAAAGTCCGCTAATGTCAAACGGGAATACCTTCTCTATGTTTCCGGCAATATAGGCGGGTGAATGACATGATTTATGTGAAAAATATATCCTACATGATGAGTCATGTTTTCTTTCTGGTGTTCGTCTATCTATTTATGGTGCACCGCTACTCCAAAAAGAAAACGCTGTTCATCTGTTTTCTTTCCTTCCTTTTTACCACGGTAATGAGCCAGCTGAAACTGAATCTGTTCCCGAACAGCGCATTGTTTTATTTCTTTACAACGCTCACGCAGATTATTGCCGCACAGCTAACCGGTCTGCTTATCTCCGAAAAACGCGACAGCAGAACGCTGTTTGTAGGTTTAAGCGCCTCTAACTATGTAGTAATCGGAAGTATTATCGCACCTATCCTGTATGTTTTTACAGACAATGTCATCCTTGCACTGGCTGGAAATCTTCTGGCGCATGTCATTTTTTTACTGGTGCTTTATTTTAACATCAGAAATTTTATTATTAAATTCTGTGAACGGGATTTGGAAAAAAGCAGATGGGAAATCTGCCTGATTCCCGTATTCTTTTATTGCAGTCTTTCCAGCATTGCCTTTTTTCCCTTTACTCTTTACGAGCATCACGAAAACATTCTTCCT
>ERZ808037.1833-NODE-1833-length-12409-cov-3.439020_pt1 | contig 12409 bp, 11 predicted proteins | sample MGYA00380190_ERZ808037 | MGnify/ENA primary metagenome ERZ808037 (study PRJEB31490, sample SAMN06133399) | mouse gut metagenome | isolation source: J9 | host: mice | place: China: Chengdu | collected 2015-05 ...
CCCACAAAATGGGTATGAACTGAGGCTGACCATCTACAATACAGAGGATCCACGGTTTGAAAGCTACCATATGGAAGAAGCTAAATATCTGCTGGGGGTCATGGTGCCGTTGAACATGCGTTACAGGCTTAATGACCAAATAGGGATAGAGATAGACTGCCGTGCTTTAGAGCGGTTTGTCCTGCAAAGAATAAACATACATATTGATTTCCCATTCTTTTTATGCAGGATGCTGGACGGTACATGGATGCTGGACGGGGAAATATGCCTGTGCCAGAAAAGGCGGTACCAGCTCATGCTCCGGACAAAAAATGCCTTGCTTATCCAGAATGCGCAAGGCAGGATTGAAGCAGATTCGGGATTACAATCAAAACTGCATATGGAACAATCCGTTTGTGCAGCAGCGGGAATCCATATGGAAATTCAGGGAGAACAGCCGGAAGAAAAAAACGGGGTGCGGATCCGTGCAGAGATAGGATCAGGATGCGGGGATATCGGGGAGTTAGTAATAACAAATAAAACAAAAGATTTCTGGACCCTGAACGGCGGGATAATGCTTGACGGCTCAAGGTGTCTTGATTCTGTGTTTATAAGAGAGGAGATATGATATGGCTGAAAAAAATAAAAATGTAGTCATTACGGTGAAATCCAGAAAAAAGATGGTAATGGCAAGGGCTGGGGACATTACGCTGCCTAAGATTGTAGGGATGGCGTTTGGGGACGGCGGCACAGGAGGGGACGGTGCTGTGCTCCCGCCTGCTGACGATCAGGTGGAACTGCGGAACGAATTGTACCGCAAAGAAATTAGCGGGCACATCTTCCCGTCAGACACCTCCTGCAGGTATGAGTGCACGCTGGAAGAAACAGAACTGGCTGGGAAGAGCATCAGCGAACTCGGGCTGTATGATGAAGCCGGTGATATAGTCTGTATCAAGACTTTTACGGCCAAGGGCAAGGATGATGACATGGAAATGACGTTCACGGTGGACGATATTTTTTAATTTTAGGAGGTGTAAAACAATATGGCAGATTTTGAAGTACCCGAAAACCCGGAATACACAGAGAAGATAAGGATGTTCGAAACTACAGACCTTGGGCACGCGGATGTGTTTAATCCTGTGGTACAGGCACTGGTTAACAATGATGCCTTTTTAAGGGCAGCCGTTGAAACCAAAGCAGAGGGCGATTTTATCCCGGAAACCGACAAAGGGGCAGCCGGAGGTGTGGCTACCCTTGACGGCAGTGGGAAAGTCCCCAAAGAGCAGCTGAGCCTGACGCCAAAGGACATAGGCGCTCTGCCCCATATCAGGCTTGCAGACAGGGCAGATTTAAACCGTGTGTTAGCTCCGGGGATATACTATGTGCGTGACGGTGTTAATGCGGCCACCGACAGTACAAATTTAATAGTAATGGAAGGAGAAACCGACTGCATAAACCAGATTGCTTTTTCCGATGCTGCCGTGTTTGATGTCCATATGAGGGTAAGGCTGGCAAATGGAAATTGGACGGAATGGAAAAATATGTCGGATTATTTTCTGTCCCAGAAAGAAAAAGGGCAGCAGGGAGGCGTGGCAACCCTCAACTCAAGCGATGGGAAAATCCCCAAGACACAGCTGCCTGCAGCAGCAGACATGTGTGTAAGCCGTCTTGGACGAGCTGGCAATACTGATGAGCCTATGACATTCCATTATACGGGCAAGGAGGGGCAGCCGCAGTGGGTATGGGGAGGAGATGAAGCAGGCGGGCAGAACATGTATGTCTGGAATCCTGCGGCGTTTAACGTACATCGTTCAGACTGTATGGCTACATTAAACGCCGAGGGACAGTCCCATGGCGATGATTTTGCACTAGTGTGTCAATACAACCATCTAAATGACGGAATATTTCATATGTACATTGAAGGCCACCCCGAGCACAAGATAAAAGCAGACATGGCAACAGAGGATAGTTTAGGGCGGAAAATAGCAGCCACTTATCTGCCTGTTTCTGGGGGCGAGATGTCAGGTGCGTTGTACATGAGTGACAATTATATAATACTCAGCAATAACGAGGAAGGCGAATATGCTGCCCTGAGGGGGGTGCATACAGGTGATGTGCGGTTAGTGTCATCGGTCGCATATGGTGGCACATTATACGGATATGAAATCCTTTTTCAGAACGGCCTACAAGCCACCGGCAACGGAAATCCGATACAAACCTTACAGTTTTTCCCCGGCGGAAACGGAAACTGCAATCTGGGGATATCCAGCTACCGCTGGAAACAGCTGTATGCGGCAAGCTCCACAATATCAACGTCAGACCGCAATTTAAAGAAAGACATAAAAGCATTAACGCCAAAGCATTTAGAGTTCTTCCTGAAACTGCAGCCAGTATCATTTGCTTTTATAGACGGCAGTTCCGGGCGAACCCATATAGGTTTCATTGCGCAGGACATAGAGGTCGCGATGGCAGAATGCGGCCTGACCAATATGGACTTTGCCGGGTTCTGTAAAGACATTAAAACAATCCGGAAAACTGTAACAAATGAAGACGGAACCCAGACAGAACTTGAAGAACCAGTGCTGGATGAAGACGGGAACCCTGTGTACATTTATTCCCTTAGATATGAGGAATTTATAGCCCTTAACACTTACGCCATACAGACAGTAATGGCACGCCTTGGCAGCTTGGAAGAGCGCATTAAAAATATTGAGGGCAGGTATACCTGAAAACGCAGTAAAAGAGAGGCGGGTGGTTAAATGATAAGGGACGGACCTGAAAAAAATTAAATAATAAAGGTTGGAGCCATGGAGCCGGAATCCTGTACAGGGGATTCCGGCTCCATGCATGTATATAAAATAAAAAGTCAAAGGAGGATTTGGGATGGATAAATTAAAAGCGTTAATAATAGCAGCACTGGCTGCATTAATGAACTGGCTGGGAATACTGGCTATTCCTGTTTTTTTGATGGCGGGGTGCAACATTATTGACTATGCTACAGGATTGTGTGCTGCTAAGTACCGCCAAGAAAAAAAGGTCAGCAGCTATAAAAGCATCCGGGGGATCACGAAAAAGGTATGCATGTGGCTGCTGGTGGTTGTAGGGGCATTTGTGGATGTGCTGATACAGTATGCTGTGAGCTGCACCAGTGCAGCAATTGACATACCTTTTATCATGGCTATCACGGTAGCGGTATGGCTTGTAGTTAATGAGATGATAAGCATACTGGAAAATATGGTTGATATCGGGGTGTCCATGCCCCCGTTTTTGCTGCCGGTTGTAAAGCACATCAAAAAGCAGGTAGAGGATACAGCGGAAATCGCAGAGAATGATAAGGAGGCTTAATTTAAATGGGCAGCCTCATCCTCCACCACATCCACAATACCGCTCTCTTGAGACTGGAATTCGGCAGAAGAGGAATCACACTTGGCAATGTTGTTGCCATCCAGCGCATTGGGCGCATTTACAAAGAGCTTTGCGTTCTTCTTTTCCATAAACGTAAAATCCGTCAAAGTGGGGAACAGAGCAAGTCCACCGCCGCAGGAACCAAGGATTGCCGTAATCTGGGGAATCACACCGGATGCCAGTGTCTGCTTCATATAGATAGCTCCGAACGCATTCAATGCATCCGTAGCCTCCTGAAGCCTCAAACCTGCGGAATCGATCAGGCCGATTACAGGCGCCCCTGTTTTCATTGCCAAATCATAGAGATTTGTAATCTTCTTCGCGTGCATCTCGCCGACGCTGCCGTTCATTACGGATGCATCCTGACTGTAGACATACACAAGATTACCGTTGATCACTCCATAGCCGGTAACACAGCCGTCAGAAGGAGTTTCGTCTGGTTTCATATTGAAATCGGTAGCCCTTGCCGTCACAAGTCCGCCTATTTCAACGAAACTGTTGTCATCGAGTAAAGCTGCAATTCTTTGACTCGCTTTTGAAGTAGTACTCATGCTTTCAGTCCTCCATTTATAATATATAGATACAAACAACTCAACAACATGGAATGCAGAAACGCGATATCTCCATGATGATTTTGTCCAATAAAGTATACCACAAAAAAAGCAACTCGCAAAGCACGAATTGCATTTTTTAAAGGTATTTCTATTTTTTTATCAGAAAGCGTCCGGCAATCTGTCTCAGGCACCATGCAAACTCTATGGGTTCCACACTTTCGGCCGTCACAATATCCTCCGTTAAGTATACCGTATCGTCCACAATATAATGGACGGTTCCTACCTTCGTACCGCGCTCCACCGGCGCCTCCAAGCTTTTCACCCACTGATATTCCACTCTGATTTGTTCGTCCTCCCTGAGCAGGAGGCCCTGTTTTTCTTCCCCCGCCCCGTCAGCCATACCTTCCCCGCCGCCGTCTTCTAAGGCTCTCCTGCCTGCCACTTCGATTTCGGCATAGGCCGTGTCTCCCAGAATGTCCGTCTGTCCGTTCGCCACGGGAACGGGCTGCAGCAGTTTCTCGTCGAACCGGATTCCCTCCTCCAGAAATCCCCGATAGAAATATTGTTCCAATCCATACTCCATCAGTTCTCTGGTATCGCTCCACTTATACGTTTTATTGTTGGGCCAGCCGCAGGCCAAAAGCGCCACCACAAAGGTCTTCCCGTCTCTTTCCAGCGCTCCCACATAACAGTAGCCCGCCTTATTGGTAAAGCCGGTCTTGCCGCTGAGAGCGCCGTCCATCATGGTCAGAAAAGCATTATGGTTATAACAGGAAAAGCTTCTTCCGTTGGCGGAAAAGCTGTAATTCCCCGTCCGGGTAACATTCAGAAAAGCATCCTTTTGAGGGGATTCCCGGATACAATAGGCCATAATTCTTGCCAGTTCCGCCGCAGTAGTGCAATGCTCCTTCTGTACCGTACTTCCGTCCTGAAGAGAAAAGGTTTCCGTGGCATCCAATCCGTTGGGTGTGATAAACCAAGTATTTTCGCAGCCCAGCTCCACCGCCTTCGCGTTCATCAGCGCCGCAAAAGCCGCCACCGCCATCCGGCTCTCCTCGGCGGTATATTCGGACACCGGCTTTTCCCGCAGATCCTCCGGCAGAAACTGTCTTCCCACATGTTCCGCAAGCGCCACCGCGGTATCGTTGTGGGACTCCAGCATAAGGGAATAAAGCAGATCCCCCACCCTGTATTGTTCCCCCTGCTTTATGTATAGCTTTACCTTGGGCATACTTGCCGCATAAGCGGAAACCGTAACCATTTCGTCGAGATCCGCATGCTCCAGTATCTGAATACAGGTCATTATCTTGGTGGTGCTGGCCATTGCCATGGGTGTATCCGCGTTTTTGCCATACAGCACTCTGCCGGAATCCGCATCCATCAGAACCGCAGCAGTAGCATACAGGGAAATGTTTCCGGCCGGATCCGGAGTATTCTGTTCCGTTCCGTACACGGTCATCGAACTTGTAACCGTCAAAAGCAGGGCACAAAAAAAGCCCCCTATACTTTTTCTCATCCGCATTCACTTCTTCAGAGATTTTTAATAATATATGAGGCCGTTCCCTTGTCCTATACATCAAGCTGAAGCTGAACTTCCGCTTCCGCCTGTTGTTTGAATTCTTCCAGCTGTACGGGATTTAATTCCGGCAGTTCTTCCAGACTCCCCACACCGAAGCTGCGCAGGAACTGTTCCGTGGTTCCGAATAACAAAGGTCTGCCGGGGGCATCCAGACGCCCCAGCTCCGTAATCAAGTCATATTCCAAAAGCTTATTGATGGCGTGGTCACAGCTGACGCCTCTGACCCTTTCGATCTCCACTCTGGTGATGGGCTGTTTATACGCGATAATGGAAAGGGTCTCCAGAACCGTGTCCGTCAGCGTCATCTTTCTGGGCGCCTTGGCAATCTTAATCAGGTACTCGTATGTTTCCGCCTTGGTGCAAAGCTGGACGGACTTGTCGAAATAGATCAGGGAAATTCCCCTGCCCTTTTTGGCATAATTCTTCTCCATATCCTCCAGAATGCTTTTCGTGGTCTTTACGTCTTCTTCTATTACATCGGCAAGCCTGCTGATTTCCACAGATTCTCCCATGGTAAACAGCACCGCTTCTATCACTGCCTGCGCCTTGGTCTTGTCCATTTTACTGTCCGTGCCTTTCCTGAATGTCTGCTCTGCCGGAGGGGTTATATAAAAGCTGCCTGAACACGCTCCCCGCGGCAAATATCTTGTCTGTCTATGCTTATCTGTCAAAGAGCCGTAACGATAATATCGTCGAAAATGTTTTCCTGACTGATAGTGATCCTGCCGGTCTTCATCAGCTCCAGAATCACCAAAAAGGTAACTATAATCTCCATCTTGCTGGACTGTTTCTCCAGCAGCCTGCGGAAGCTGAAATTCTTATGCTCTCTGGCATAGGCGTCCACATACAGCATCTTTGCATCCATATCGATTTCTTCTTTTTCGATATTGCCGTATTGGCTTCGGATGGGATCAATCTTATCCTCCTGTTTGCGCACCACGGATTTAAAGATCTCATGGAGTTTGTTCAGAGTCATGTCTCCCACCAATTCCTCATAATTGACAGGCTGTCTGTAGGCCGCCACTTCCTCCGGAAGATTCTGCTCCCGGTACATATTTCTGGCCGCATCCACCTGCCGGTCACGAAGCTCGAAGGACATATATTTATACATTTTGTATTCCAACAGCTTTTGCACCAGCTCCGCTCTGGGATCTTCCTCCTCCCCTTCCTCGTTGACCTCCTTGGGAAGAAGCATACGGCACTTAATGTCGATCAGCGTAGCGGCCATAACCAGAAACTCGCTCATCACATTCATGTCACTTTTTTCCATCTGACGGATATATTCCAGATATTGCTCCGTGATTTCCACAATGGGAATATCATAAATATCTACTTTATTCTTGTCTATCAAATGAAGCAGCAGGTCCAAAGGGCCTTCAAACACTTCAAGCTTTACGGGTATTGCCATGCTCTTACAGATACCTTTCTATGTCTACCGCCCATTATTGTACCGATTTTTCCCATATAATGCAAGAAAGAACGTACATTCGCCATCCTGACGGCTGCGCGCCGGAATACCGTCCCAGCGTTCTTCCTCCGTTGCGAGGCATGTCCGGAAACCGCTCGCTGTAATATGCCGTTCCGGTTTGCGTCCTGTCTCTGCCCGAAGCGGAAAAAGAGACATCCTTTTCCGGCTTCGGACGCAGAACAGAGGTCAGTCCGCGGATACGGCAGGAACCGGTTATTGTCCAAGGAAACCGTCACCGGATTTAAAGTCCACCACCCATAATTCCCCCGGATTAAACAGCCTGAAAGGGATTGTGTGTATGCCCAGACCTCTGCTTAACAGCATGGTTTTATCCGACTCATAGAACAGCCCTCCGTCATATTTCGGGAAAAGTCTTACGCCGGGAGAGGCAACCCCCTTTCCCCAGAAGGGAATTCTCACAATTCCGCCATGCACATGCCCCGATACCGTTAAGTCGGCGCCCCATCCGGCATATTGGGGGAAATAGTCGGGATTATGGGCAATCAGCACATTGTAGACATGGGAATCGGGCGTTCCCAGAAGTTTTTTCAGATAATTCCGATCCATGGGCTGCACCTGAAATCTCTTGTAATAGGTCTTGTCTATCTCCGAGCCGTAGATCACAATCCCGTGTTCCCGCAGGAAAGTATGGGAGTTGACCAAACGCTCCACCCCTATCTCCCGGAGAGCGGCTTCATACCGCTCCGCCATATCGCCGTAATTCGAGCGGTACAGCTTCAGACGGTGCTCATGATTACCGTTTGCATAATAAATGGGATACTCTTTGGACAGCTCCTCCAAAACATGCAGCGCCGGCCCAAAGCTTTTCCGGGGCTTGGCGGTAAGCATATCCCCCGCTATGATAATACAATCCGGCTTGCAGGAATTAACCGCCTCCAAGAGTCTCTCATTCTCTCTCCCATAACATTTATTGTGGAGATCCGCAAGCACGACTGCACGCAGCGGCTTGCGGATTCTTTCATCCTCTATCTCATATGTTCTGACGGCAAAACGGTTGCTGTCATACAACATAAACCAAATACAAATAATTGCAATCACACAGATTACGGAAACAATTATGTCTACCATTACTACTCCCATCGAATTGTAATTTATATGGAATCATTATACCATGTGCGCAGAAAATCAAGCGGCCCGAAGGGACATTTGATTTTCAAGCCATGGGTTGCCATGGGTTGCCATGGGTTGCCGGTATAATGCATCGCGAATTGATGGCAAGACAGCGTGAGCTGGCTTGGATTCTGCGTCTGCAGAATCATTATACCATCACAGCAGGAAATATCCCATTACTTTTTTAAAGTAGTCCCCAAAGCCCGCTTTCTCTACGCTCTCGGCAAAGAGAACGGGTACGCTGCCCAGCTCGGCGCCGTCCAGCAGGTATTTCACCTTTCCCGCTTCCCCCCCTTCCTCTACCGGAGCCGGAATCGTCTCGGGGAAATCAAACACCTTTTCCACGCGGCTTAAATCACTGCCTTTTACGTCGAGATACCGGAATTCTCCCTGATATCTTACAGCCGCCTCCTCCTGCACGCCTCCGTCTATAGCCAAGGGCGGCAGAGTATCCTTATTTTCGTCTATGTACAGATTACAGACGCTGAAACCGTATGTCAGCAACGCCTGTGCGTCCTGAGATCTTATGTCTTTATCCGGCGCCCCCATGATAACCGCGATCAAATCGATGCCGTCCTTGCTTGCAGTGGCAGACAGACAGAACCTTGCCTTGCTGGTGGAGCCGGTTTTCAGCCCGGTTGCCCACTGATACTGTTTCAGCAGCTTATTAGTACTGCTCAATGTAAAGTTTGTGACACCCTGCCGTGTCTCATGGGTAATGTCCTCCATCCAGATCGTCGTATAGTTAAAAATATCGGGATATTTGGTAGTCAGCTCTCTGGACATAATGGCCACATCCCTTGCGCAGGAATAGTGACCGTCGGAATCGGAAAGCCCGCAGCAGTCTTCAAAATGAGTATCCACCATTCCAAGCTCCACCGCCTTCTCGTTCATCATATCCACAAATGCCTGCTCACTGCCCGCAATATGCTCCGCCACTGCCACACTGGCATCGTTTCCCGAAGCCACAACAATACATTTTATCATGGTCTCCAGTGTCTGTACCTCACCTGCAGCCAGATATACTTGGGAACCGCCCATGGAACTTGCATGTTCGCTGGTCAGCACCTGATCTGTCAAACTCACTTTTCCGGAGGCCAAAGCCTCAAAAGTAAGCAGCAGCGTCATGATTTTCGTAATGCTCGCCGGACTTCTCCGTTCTGCGGAATTCAGTTCATAGATTATCTGCCCTGTAGAGCTTTCAATGAGAATAACGGAAGGAGACGAAACCGCCACCTCCGCCTTTACCGGTATCATCGGAAGCATCCAGATCACGACCGCCATAATCAGGGCAATCTTTCTTTTTATCCTTAACATAAAAAAGCCACACCCCACATTCTTTTTCTATTTAAGAATATGGAAATGCGGCAAAATTTATGACTGATTTCAGAAACGCTGCACCAGATTATCCTGAATTATTTTCACCGGCAATTATTTCCGGCTTTTATTTGATAACAAGCCTATACAACCGTTGGAATTTCTCTCTCACATCGACATGGAAAACCTTCAAAAACTGTACAATATAATCTATCAGCACAAACGCCAGAATCACCCATACTATTTTAAGCCCCATATCATAGTCAAAGCTGTCAATAATCCGATAGACCCAGCCATGGACAAAGTGCACCACTCCCAAAGCGTAAAATCCCCACGCCACAGTACTCTCCAGACAGATAATCCCTTGATAATTAAAAGGTTTACTGTTGTAATCCCACCAGAGCTCACCTAGAAAACGGATCATGGCTTTTCCCACCAAAAATTCAAAAATTGTGGCAAGAAATGCACCCAATAAATATATTTTTATGTAATGTCCTTTCATGGGCCCCATAATCAGATAACAGATCACTGCTCCAAACCCGTAAATGGGACAGAACGGCCCCTTTCCAAATCCCCGGTTCGTCAGTTTTCTGTTACAGAAAGACATATATACGGATTCCAAAAACCAGCCGATTATACTATATACTACAAAGGCGGCAATCAGATGATAGACATCTGTGCCGAATAACTCTTTTGTCCACATAATTTGACCCTCATAACCGATACCGGTCGTCCTGCACCGGTAAATTTGCTGTCCCCTTCCACACGAAGATAAAGAGCGTCCGGATATTCGTTTCTGCAGCCGCACTGCCTCACGCCCTGCGTACAAAGGTACTGCCCGCTGCAGCTCTTAATTCGGAACAATACAAGCAAACGTAAAACAGGAATCCCCACTCTAAATAGAGCGGGGACTTGTGCTTAATTAGTTATATTTACGCTTTCTTGCGGCTTCAGACTTCTTCTTGCGTCTTACGCTCGGCTTCTCGTAATGCTCTCTCTTACGAATCTCCTGCTGAATACCAGCCTTTGCACAGCTTCTCTTAAAGCGACGAAGCGCGCTGTCCAAAGTTTCGTTTTCTTTTACGATTACGTTCGACATCTCTACCCGACCTCCCTTCAGTCCCTCAAGCAACACGACTGATTGGGTTAATATTATGTACTCCGGCACATCGTGCCGCATACACACTTTACATTATAGCATAAATTTCCATGACGTCAACATTTTTTTCAAAAATGTTTTGTACTTCTTTACATTTCCGGCCGCCAATGGAATGAATCATTAAAAGGTTATCCGATCTGGCCCTCTAACACCTTGGAAGCCTCGGCAATAGCAGCTCCAATGCCGGCGGGATTCTTACCGCCTGCCTGTGCCATACCCGGACGGCCTCCGCCGCCTCCGCCGACAAGCGCGGCAATGCCTTTAATCAGATTTCCGGCATGAGCTCCCTTTGCCATAGCGGCCTCCGTAGCCATGGCTACCATGTTCACCCGGCCGTCCTGACCGGACAGCAGAACTACCACGCCTTCGCCCAGCTTCGCTTTCAGCTGATCCCCAAGATCACGAAGTCCGTTCATATCCACACCGTCCACACTGACGGCAAGCAGTTTCACACCTTTAACATCCTGAACCTGATCCATCACATCGCCCAGAGCGTCCTTCGCCGCCTTGGCCTTCAGTGACTCCAGCTCGGAATTCAGACTCTTAATCTCCGCCATTACATGGGCGCACTTCTCCGCCAGAGTAGCGGGGGACGCCTTCAATGCCTTGCTCGCTTCCTCCACCGTCTTCTCAAGATTCTTATAAAACTTTAATACGCCGTTTCCGGTTAACGCCTCAATACGGCGCACACCGGATGCCACACCGTTTTCGGATACAATCTTAAAGCCGGCAATCATACCCGTGGCGGTAACATGAGTGCCTCCGCAGAACTCCACGGAGAAATCTCCCATTTTTACCACCCGAACCTTTTCACCGTATTTCTCGCCGAACAACGCCATGGCGCCGGTCTTTTTTGCCTCCTCAAGGCTCATAACCTGAGTAACCACAGGGATATTTTCGGCAATTTTTTCGTTTACCAGTTCCTCTACTTTATCCAGCTCTTCCTTTGTCATAGCCGCAAAGTGGCTGAAGTCAAACCGCAGTCTCTCGCCGTCTACATAGGAACCGGACTGCTCCACATGAGCGCCCAGCACCTCTCTCAATGCTTTCTGCAGCAGATGGGTAGCGCTGTGGTTCTTACAGGTATCCGCACGGTTTCTGTCGTCTACGGTAAGAGTCGCCATATCCCCCGCCTTAATCATGCCCCTTGTAACCGTACCGATATGTCCTACCTTGCCGCCCATAAGCTTCACGGTATCCTTCACTTCAAAGCTGCCGTCCGCCGTGGTAATCACACCGATATCCGCATTCTGGCCGCCCATGGTGGCATAGAAAGGTGTCTCCTCCACAATAATCGTACCCACATCCCCGTCGGCCAACGCCTCCACCAATTCCGTCTCCGTGGTCAGCACCGTAATCTTGGAATTGTGCTGCAGCCTGTCATACCCTACAAATTCGGAAGTGATCTCAGGAGCAATGGATTCATACACGGTCACATCGGCTCCCATATAATTAGTCACTTTACGAGCCTTTCTCGCCGTCTCCTTCTGCTGCTCCATACAGAGATGAAAGCCTTCCTCGTCAATGGTAAAGCCCTTTTCTTCCAGAATCTCTCCGGTCAGATCCATGGGGAAACCATAGGTATCATAAAGCTTAAAGACATTCTCTCCGGAAAGCTTGGTAATGCCCGCCGCTTTCATCTCGTCTTCCATCTGTGATAAAATGTTCAATCCCTGATCGATGGTCTTGTCAAATTTATCCTCCTCCTGCGTCAGCACCGTTAAGATAAACTCGCTCTTTTCCTCCAGTTCGGGATAACCGTCCTTACATTCATTGATAACCGTCCGGCTCAAATCCGACAAAAATTTTCCCTCTAT
>ERZ808037.1834-NODE-1834-length-12405-cov-7.849367_pt1 | contig 12405 bp, 12 predicted proteins | sample MGYA00380190_ERZ808037 | MGnify/ENA primary metagenome ERZ808037 (study PRJEB31490, sample SAMN06133399) | mouse gut metagenome | isolation source: J9 | host: mice | place: China: Chengdu | collected 2015-05 ...
CAATATGTGAGAAAACACACGGACGAACTTTATGATTTGGATGCAGATACGGCCAGGTTTGAGCGGGAAGAAGCTTTCACGGGTTGTGAACTGGTACACGATACCCACCGTCTGGCGCTGATGAATGCGATGCTTCATAATATTGACGGTCAGATTATTCTGGGGGATACCCTTTCCAATATTGGGAAGAATATGAATAACTATCATTTGGTATTGACGAATCCGCCCTTTGGAACCAAGAAGGGCGGTGAGCGTGCTACCCGTGACGACTTTATTCATACTACCAGCAATAAGCAGCTGAATTTCCTGCAGCACATCTACCGCAGTCTGGTAACGGACGGTACTGGCCGCGCGGCAGTGGTATTACCGGACAATGTGCTGTTTGCAGATGGAGACGGCGAGAAGATTCGGTGTGATTTGATGGACAAATGTAATTTACATACTATATTGCGTCTGCCTACCGGTATTTTCTATGCGCAGGGGGTCAAGACGAATGTGTTTTTCTTTAGCCGGGGGAAGACAGATAAAGGAAATACCAAAGAGGTCTGGTTCTATGATCTTCGCACGAATATGCCCGGTTTTGGCAAGACGACACCGTTAAAAACGGAGCACTTTGCGAATTTTGAGAAGGCATACGAGGCCGGAGACCGCCACGCTGTGCAGGATGAACGATGGAGTGTATTTACCAGAGAGCAGATTGCTGAAAAAGGCAATAGTCTTGATCTGGGGCTGATTCGTGACGATTCGGTGCTGGATTATAATGATCTGCCGGATCCGGCGAATAGTGCAGAAGAAGCCGTCGCTAATCTGGAAGAAGCGGTTGACCTGCTTATGAGCGTGGTGAAAGAACTGCGGGCGCTGGAGGTACGGGACTGATGGCAAAAGGAAAGAAAAAGGAAGTTCTGACGCTGGAAGAACGCCTGCAGGCGGCGCTGGTGCCAGAGAGTGAGCAGCCGTATCAGGTGCCGGGGAATTGGTGTTGGATCTATTTTAAGGCGATATCTAAAATACGAACAGGTAAAAAGGATGCTAATTATGGTAGTAAAGATGGCGAGCATCTGTTTTTTACATGTGCGGCAGAACCTATTCGATGTCATGGATATTCATTTGAATGTGATGCTATTCTACTTGCTGGGAATGGTGATATTAACAATATAACTCGATATAACGGAAAATTTGAAGCATATCAGCGAACGTATGTAGTAGAAACGATCGCACCGGTTAATATCGATTATGTATATTATTGGTTTAAATATAGATGGTTTGATTTTAATGCGGATAAAATGTTTGGAACAGCTATTCCATATATTCGTTTAGGAAATCTACAAGAATTTCCAATTCCTGTTGCGCCTGTTTTGCAACAGCAGTATGTTGTTGACCGAATTGAAAGCCTATTTGCCAAACTTGACGAAGCCAGGCAAAAGGTGCAGGATGTGTTGGACGGTTTTGAACCCCGTAGAGCTGCTATACTTCACAAAGCTTTTAGCGGTGAGTTAACTGCTCAGTGGAGAAAAGAACATGGAGTGGGGATGGAAGAATGGATTGATACTGTACTTTCAAAGGTTGTGACTGGTTTTAAGTATGGCACATCCGAAAAGAGTGATTATAGTTATGCGGGAATGCCTGTTTTTAGGATTCCCAATATAACTGAGAATGGGTTGAGCTTTGAGGATATGAAGTTCTTACCTCATTATGATGTTAAAGAAGAAAGTCAAATCCATGAAAATGATATATTAATAATTCGTTCAAATGGGAGTCGTGATTTAGTTGGGAAAAGTGTTCTTGTTCCTAAATTGGATGTATCCTATGCATATGCCTCTTTTTTAATTAAAATCAAGCCGTCTGCGGCAATCGTTCCAGATTTTTTAGTGTTGTATTTGAATTCTACAGGGGCAAGAGTGCAAATGTTTAAAAAAGCAAAATCATCTGTTGGAATCAATAATATTAATGCCAAAGAGCTAGGTGGAATTGCGTTAAAAATACCATCGATTCAAGAACAGAGCAAAGTAGTTCATGTTCTAGATGATCTCTTTGCTAAAGAACGGCAAGCTAAAGAAGCGGCAGAAACAGTCTTAGAGCAGATTGACCTTATCAAAAAATCCATCCTCGCCCGAGCTTTTCGCGGCGAGCTGGGAACGAATGATCCGGCCGAGGAGAGCGCTCTGGAACTTATAAAGCAAACTCTTTCGGAAACAATAGCTAATAATGAGTAATGATAATTAATGGAAAACAGCCAATTATTGAAATCGTATTGGCTGATGCAGAGTATATTCTATCAAGACATATCAGCGGGTATTTATTGCAAAGCAGGGTAAAAATGCAGATTTGAGGAGAAAAGAGAATGCTGGTAGATGAAATTAAGTTTGGAGAATCTGTCAATATTGAATTTAAACGTGAAGTGCCTCAAAAGAGCGAAAAATATATAAAAAGCGTCATTGCATTTGCAAACACTGCAGGCGGGAAGATTGTCATTGGCATCGACGATGAAACACATGAGATCGTAGGTGTCGATAAAGATGGAGTTTTTAAGATTATAGACAATATTACAAATACTATCTCTGATATGTGCTGTCCGCAGATTTTTCCGAATATTGGAGTAAACACCATTGATGGAAAAAGCGTAATTGTCACTAATATATATCCGGGGGCAAACCGGCCATGGCCATACTATATCAAGTCGCTTGGAAAAGAGACAGGCACTTATATCAGAGTATCGGGGACGTCCAGACCCGCTGATGAAGCGGTCTTAAAAGATCTGGAATTGCAGGGGACTCATCGCTCCTTTGATGAGATGGTGTGCGTAGAGCATAAATATGATGCCGGCAAAGCAGAACAGCTGTGTGGAGCAATAAAAAGATATATGGTAGAAGCGGCCAAATCGAATAGTGAAAAAGAGAAGATAAAAGATGTTACAATACAGAATTTGATTAATTGGGGTGTCGTTAGAAATATGGATGGGACATTGCTGCCAACAAATGCGTTTGTTCTGTTGACTGATAATGTATTTCCTTTTGCTAAAATTCAGTGTGCTTTGTTTAAAGGAACGGAGAGGGTTGTCTTTATTGATAAAAGAGATTTCGAGGGACCGCTTTATGAGCAGATTGAAGAGGCCTATGATTTTGTATTGAAACATATTAATCTGGGAGCTGAAATAAAGGACCTTGTCAGAAATGAAGCCTATGAATTGCCGACGGAAGCAATCAGAGAGGCGATTGTGAATGCTGTGACACACAGGAATTTTTTAGACAGAGCGTGTGTACAGGTTGCAGTATATGATGACAGAGTAGAGGTAACATCTCCGGGGATGCTCTACGGTGGTTTGACGATAGAACAGATTAAGGAAGGTGGTTCTAAGATTCGCAATCGATGTATTGCAGAAGTGTTCAGCAGGATGAGGATCATCGAAAGCTGGGGAACCGGCATTAAGAGAATGTTTAGTTCCTGCAGGGAATATGGAATCCGGGATCCGGAATTACTGGAGATTGGGGATAGTTTCAGGGTAAATTTATACAGACCTTCTTACAGTGGTAATGAGGCTCAAAGTTCGCCAAAAAGTTCGCCAAAAAGTTCGCCAAACGGTTTGAATGCAACGCAGCAAAAAATAATGCAGATGATCCGGAAGAATTCGAGAATAACACAAGCGGAGATGGCGGAAATAATAAAAATTTCAAGGCGAGCTGTTCAAAAAAATATAAAAGAGATGGCGGATCAAGGTATTATAGTCCACGAAGGTTCAACCAGAAACGGATATTGGAAGATAAAAGAATGAGATGGGAAAAGAAGCGAAATGACCGAAACAGAGCCTTAACACTTTGCCTGTAATATGGTAAAGTACTATAGAGTAATCGTACCTATCGGAAAATAATTGATTAAAGAGAGGAAACAGCAATGGAGCACAAGATCCCATACAAAATTTATCTTGAAGAACAGGAAATGCCGAGACAGTGGTATAACGTCCGTGCAGATATGAAGAAGAAACCGGCGCCGATCTTAAATCCGGAAACACTGCAGCCGATCACGGTGGAGGAGCTTTCGGGCATCTTCTGCAGGGAGCTGGCGAAGCAGGAGCTGGATGATGAGACGGCTTATTTCGATATTCCCACAGAGATTCGTGATTTCTATAAGATGTACCGCCCGTCGCCGCTTGTGCGGGCATACTGTCTGGAAGAAAGGCTGAGTACGCCGGCTCATATTTATTACAAATTTGAGGGCAACAACACGTCGGGAAGCCACAAGCTGAATTCCGCGATTGCGCAGGCTTACTATGCGAAGCAGCAGGGGCTTAAGGGTGTGACGACGGAGACCGGCGCAGGGCAGTGGGGAACGGCGCTCTCCATGGCCTGTTCTTATTTTGAGCTGGACTGTCAGGTATATATGGTGAAATGCTCTTATGAGCAGAAGCCTTTCCGCCGGGAGGTGATGCGCACTTACGGCGCGAAAGTAACGCCTTCTCCTTCGATGGAGACGAATGTCGGCCGCCGGATCAATGAGGAATTCCCGGGGACGACGGGAAGTCTGGGGTGTGCGATCTCGGAGGCAGTGGAGGCGGCCACCGGTCAGGAGGGATACCGCTATGTGCTGGGATCCGTATTATCTCAGGTAATGCTGCATCAGTCGATCATCGGCCTGGAGACAAAAGCGGCGCTGGATAAATACGGCATCAAGGCGGACACGATCATCGGCTGTGCGGGCGGCGGCTCCAATCTGGGCGGCCTGATCTCTCCTTTTGCAGGGGAAATCTTAAGAGGCGAGGCGGATTATAAGATCATCGCGGTGGAGCCGGCATCCTGTCCCAGTCTGACGAGAGGCGTTTACGCTTATGATTTCTGCGACACGGGTAAGGTATGCCCGCTGGCGAAGATGTATACGCTGGGAAGCGGTTTCATTCCTTCTGCCAGTCATTCGGGTGGACTGCGTTACCATGGCATGAGCTCTGTGGTTTCCGAGCTGTATGATCAGGGACTTATGGAAGCGAGAAGCGTGGCGCAGACGGAAGTGTTTCAGGCGGCGGAGACTTTTGCGAGAGTGGAAGGAATCCTGCCGGCGCCGGAGAGCAGCCATGCGATCAAGGTTGCCATCGACGAGGCGATGAAGTGCAAAGAGACAGGGGAAGAGAAGAATATCGTATTCGGCCTGACGGGCACGGGCTATTTTGATATGGTGGCTTACCAGAGATATAATGACGGTGAGATGGAGGATTACGTTCCTGCGGATGCGGAGCTTGAGAAGGCCATTGCGAAGCTGCCGAAAATCTCCGGCCGGCAGTGAGGAAAGCAAGCAGTGCGATCAGGCGGCGGTTTTTGGGCAGATATGGCGGAGTACGGTGGTATAGCGGTATAAGATAGATGGCGAATGCACATAGTATAATGGTAATGTTTTGCCTGGAACGGCACATAAGCTGCACGGTCGGTGAGAATACTGTGCAGCTTGTTGCATGTATGCAGGACAAACAGAGAGACGATGAACAGAAAAAAGGAGGACAGACCAATGTTACAGACAGGAACCAAAGCGCCGGCATTTTCCTTGCCGGACCAGAACGGCCAGATACACACTTTAGAAGAATATAAAGGAAAGAAAGTTATTCTGTATTTTTACCCGAAGGACAACACACCGGGCTGTACGAAGCAGGCCTGCAATTTCGGTCAGCTGCATCCGCAGTTCCAGGAAAAGGGCGCGGTGGTGCTGGGCGTGAGCAAGGACAGTGTGGCCTCCCACAAGAAGTTCGAGGAGAAGTACGGGCTGCCGTTTACACTGCTCTCCGATCCGGAGCTTTCCTGCATCCAGGCCTACGATGTGTGGCAGGAAAAGAAGAACTACGGTAAGGTCAGCATGGGAGTCGTGCGCACGACGTATCTGATCGATGAGGAAGGCATGATCGTGAAAGCCTTCGGCAATGTGAAGGCTGAGCAGAATCCGGCGCAGATGCTGGGTGAGCTGGAAGAGGCGTAGAGATTGGGCCGGCGCTGACAGCATCCCGGTTTACGGACGCGTAGTTTGAGAAAGAGAGGTATTCATCAATGAAGATCATCATCTCACCGGCGAAAAAAATGAATGTGGATACGGATTCTTTCGCATCCTGCGGTCTGCCGGAGTTCCTTGCAGAGACGAAGACGCTGATGAAAGCGATCCAGGCATTATCTTATGCGGAGGCACGGGCATTATGGAAGTGCAATGATAAGCTGGCGGAGTTGAATTATGAGCGTTTCCGGAATATGGATCCGGAGCGGGGACTGACACCGGCGGTGATGTCCTACGAAGGCCTGCAGTATCAATATATGGCGCCGGGTGTGCTTACGGCGGAGGCGCTTTCCTATTTGGGGGAGCATCTCCGCATTCTTTCGGGATTCTATGGCCTGCTTAGGCCGTTTGACGGCGTTGTGCCTTACCGTCTGGAGATGCAGGCGCAGCTGGTAGTGGGTACATACAGAGATTTATATGCGTTCTGGGGCGCACGGCTCTATCAAAGCCTGACCAGAGAGGACCGGGTGATCGTCAACCTGGCCTCCCGGGAATATTCGCAGTGCATCGAGAAATACATAACGCCGGAAGACAGATTTATCACGGTGGAGTTTGGAGAAGCGGTTGACGGAAAGGTGAAGCAGAAGGGCACGCTGGCCAAGATGGCACGGGGCGAAATGGTGCGTTTTCTGGCGGAGAACAATATCCGCCGGTCGGAAGGCATGAAGGAGTTTCATGCCCTGGGATTTTCCTATTGCAGTGATTTATCTGATGCGGAGAAATATGTGTTTTTGCGATAAAGAACACTCGGTAAAAGGCCGGAAAACAGGAAGCGGCACGAAAAGGCTGCAAAACAGGAACCGATACGAAAGCGTATATGTATAACGGAAAGCACGGAATGGGAGGCAGTCTCGATCATGAATTTAGGTTTTTCTTATATTAGTGCTGGCGGGGTCGTTTCTTTTGATGGTTCTGTATGAAATATACTGGATCCGGTATTTCAGAAGCGAAAAGAGAATGGAGGATTTCTACAGCAGTCTGTTGGGCATTCCGGTAGCGGGGGCCACACTGCCGGTGGCGGCTTTTTTGCTGCTGGCAGTCTACGGGAGGAATCCGTTACTGGCCGCCGCCGCGGTGATACTGGGAGTCGGGCATATCGGAATCCATGCGGGGCATTTGAGAGAGATCAAAAAGGAGTGCGCATGACAGCGAAAATCTTGATCATAGAGGATGAGGCAGTGATCCGCAGAGAACTGCAGATCCTGTTGGAAAATGCGATGTACGAGGCGGCTGCACCGGCGGATTTTGGTGATGTTCCCGGGCAGATGAGGGCGTTTGCGCCGGATCTGATTCTGCTGGACGTCAATCTTCCGGGGTGTTCGGGCTTTGATCTGTGCACGCAGATCCGGGCGGAGACGAATGTGCCGGTGATCTTTTTGACGAGCCGTACCGACTCCATGGACGAGGTAAACGGCATCTTGAAGGGCGGGGACGACTATATCACGAAGCCATATCAGGCGCCGGTTCTGCTGGCGCGGATCGGGGCGGTGTTAAAGCGGGCAAATGGCGGCCGCATAAAGGAAACTTCGCCATCCCGGCGAGTATATTTCGCGAATGGATCTGATCGAGTATCTGTGGGAGAATAAGATTTTCATAGATGATAATACGCTGAGCGTGCACATGACCAGAATCCGGGAGAAGGTAAAGGCGATCGGTGTCAGTGAGCTGATTGTGACGAAGAGAGGGATTGGGTATCGGGTATGAGTGTGCGGGCTTTTTTGAAGGACAGGTTCCTGCTTCTCGTGCTGCATCTGGTCTGCATGGGAATGCTGAGCGTTTTCCTGTGCCTGACGGGTTATAACGGGACGAATGTCGCGATCATTCTGCTCTTCTGGGCGGTCATTCTGACTGTGTGGCTGGCGGTCACTTATCTTGGCAGGAGGAAGTATTTCGAGGAGACGGGGCGTATCCTGGAGAATGTTGACAGACGGGACGCCCGATGAAGCAACCATCGAGAGAGTGCTGCGGGATGAGAGCGGGGACGGCACCTACTACACCTATGATACGTATATGGGGCTTACGGATTACAATCATCTGCGGGAACTTCTGGGTTATGAGAAGGTCGGGCTTGGGCGGTCGCAGTACCTTGTGCAGATCAAACCCCGTCTGGAACAGGAAGTGCAGAAGATCGGTGAGGAATTGAGAATAAAGGACGCGTCGGGCAGGGGATTTCTGTCCTGTGCCGGTATCCTGGCTGAGCCTTTTTCCCAGGACGGACATAACGGGGCGGATTATGTGGTGGTGGTTCCGGATGAGGTGCCGGGGCGGATGCGGCCCTATTATGCGGAGCTGGTGGCCGATCTTGACGGACAGGCGCCTTTCGGACTGCAGGAGAAGCTGGAAGCGCTGCTGCCGGCCGGAGAGTCGGAGGAAGCTCTGTATGCGGAGGGGCATGTGGCGGGTGATATCTGCTGCGGTTCCGACACGATCATCAACGTGGTGGAGAACACGAGGCATTTGGGAAGGGTAAACTGCTAATTTCTCTCCAATTCGGCAAATCAGTGTGCAACAATCAAATATCGCTGCTGTTACAGAATGTTTCCGTCTGGCTGCTGATGCGGTCAGGCGCTTTTTTTGCCCGATCACACCAGCCCAACAAAGCGGTAGTAAATTTTAATGTCCTGGTGTCTTTGACCGTCTATGACGGTTCGTTCTCCAACTTCAATGCGGTCAATCAGTTCCTCAATGATTTCCCGGTTCAGTTCCTGCAAGTCCAGATACTGCCGGATGGTTCCGGCCCACTGGTGGATATTGGCGATGTCCTGCTGGGCTTTCCGTTCCCCGGCTAACAGACTGTCCAGGCGTTCCGATTTCTGGATGCGTTCCTGCTCGTTCTTTTGAATCAGAACCGAGAAGGAATCGCCGCTGATTGCCCCGCTTACCTTATCTTCATAAAGTTTTGCGGTGATCTGTTCCAGCTCCTCCAAACGCCGCCGCAAACGGCTGATTTCCTGTCGGCAGTCCTCTTGTTGCGCGGCGCTTGCGGATTGGATGTGCTGTTTCAGCTTATCCAGTACAGCGGCTTCATCGGCTGCAACCGCTTTGCCATGCGCCCGGATTTCACTCAGCACCAGGTTTTTCAAGCTGATCTCAAAAATCCGGTGCCAGGAGCAGATGCTGTGTCCGGTAGTGGCAAACCGGGAGCAGAAATAAGAAGTATAGTGCTTGACAGTGCCATTTTTCCGGCGCTGTGTTTCGCGGGCGGCAACCAGAGGATGCCCGCAGTCCGCGCAGACCAGCTTTCCGGTAAACAGAGATGCTTGGGGCGGCGTATTGTTAGCGGAAATCTGTTTCGCCGCCTGATTGATTTTCTGGACAGCCTCCCACAGCTCCGGCCCGATAATTGCCTCGTGCGCGCCCTCATGGGAAATCCATTCCGATTCCGGTTTCCTTATCATGGTCTTATCCTTATAGGAACGGGAACCGGTGCAGTTCTGTGTGAGCGTACCGGCATAAACATCATCGTTCAGAAGGCTTCGGACGGTTGCGTAAGCCCACAGCCGGGAATACTTGCAGCTGCCATTTCCGTAATGGACCGCCCAGTACCAGCGGGGAGGGAGAATCCCTTTCTCATTCAAAGCAGCAGCGATTTTCCCATAGGCCATGCCGGACTGACGCATCTGGAATATCTGCCGCACAACAGCGGCGGATTCCCCGTCAATGACCAGCTTGTGTCTGTCCTCCTCGCTTTTGCGGTATCCGTAGGGAGCGTAGGCGGCAAGATACTGGCCGCTTTTCTTCTTGGCATGAAGCACCGACTTGACCTTGCTGGACAGGTCCTTGAGATGGTAGTCATTCATCAGACTGCGGAAGTGCAGCATATCGGTGTTGTCCCCCTCGCTGTCCAGGCAGTCCAGAACCGATACGAACCGGCATCCGAGGGAGGGGAAAATGACATCCGTATAACGGCCCACCTCCACAAAATCCCTGCCTAAACGGGAAAGGTCCTTTACCAGAATCAGGTTAATCAGGCCATGCCTTGCGTCCTCCAGCATTTCCAAAAATCCGGGCCGCTGAAAATTGCCGCCGCTGTACCCATCGTCCTGATAGGTCTTGACCTCGATCCAGCCGTTGAGCATGACGAATTTGGAGAGGATTTCATATTGGTTCTCAATGCTCACCGATTCATCGCTGGGGATATAGCCCTTCGCTTTTGCGGAATTGGAGGCGTCATCCACACTCAGGCGGCAGTAGATACCGACTTTATATTGCTTCGCCATAATCCTGCCCCCTTTCCTGTGCCAGCGCCCCGTCCACATTCCCGACATAGCGGTAGTAGACCTTGACCTCACAAATCCGCTGCCCGTTGACCTTCTGGGTATCGCCAACCTCGATCCGGTCTACCAGTTCAAAGAGAATGGTTTCGTCCAGTTCCGAGATTTCGGTATAGCGCCGGATAATTTCCAGCCAGCGGTCGGTATCCACCTGGTTTTCCAGGTGCGCCCGGACTTTCCTTTCCAGTTCCGGGACTGCCTCCGCCTTTTCTGCCCGTTCCGCTTCATATTTCTGCATCAGGGTCTGAAATACCGTCTGCGGGATGGAGCCGGTGCATTTGTCCTCGTAGAGATTCTGCATCAGGCGCTCCAAATCGGAAATACGGGCTAAGGAGGATTTTAATTCCTGCTCATAGGAGAAAAGCCGGGTGTGGGATTCCTTCTCCTTCAGCCGGAGAATCTCGCCCATCAGCCGGTCCGGGTCATATTCCGCAAAGCGGGCCTTTTCCCGGATGTCCTCCAATACCAGCTGGGTCAGCACCGTTTCATAGATGGTGTGGATGGTACACGCGCCCCTTCCGCTGCGGGAGTAGTTGCCGCAGATGAAAGAACTGTACCGTCCCGGCCTGCCATCCTTATAGGTGAATTTTTCGATATGGTTCCGCATTTTGAAACCGCAGTCGGCACAATACACAAGTCCGGTGAAGATGCTCTTGCAGCCATCGGACGGGGCGCTTTTCCGCACCTTCTTTTTGCCGATGCTGGCTACGGTATCCCACAGTTCCCGCGAAATAATAGCCTCGTGGGTCCCCTCCACCCGAATCCACTCGTCCTCCGATTTATTGACGAGCTTGCGGGATTTATAGGAGAGTGTGCCGCTTTTGCCCTGTACCATGTTCCCGATGTAGACCTCGTTGCGGACCATGTTTTTAACCGTCTGGTCGGCCCACTTGTGGTTGACCCTGCGGGGGTCGCTCTGGCCCTTGCGCTGGTAGTACAGCACACCGGGCGGCTGAATCCCTTCTTCATTGAGCGCCACCGCGATGGCGTGAAATCCCATGCCTGATGCCCGCATTTCAAAGATACGGCGCACAACCGGCGCGGTTTCCTCGTCAATCACCAGATGGTGCTTATCCAGCGGGTCGCGCCGGTAGCCATAGGCGGGGTAGGTTCCCATGAATTTTCCGTTTTCGGCACAGGCTCTCTTGACCGCCTTGACCTTCTTGCTGGTGTCCCGGCTGTAAAATTCATTAAATAAGTTCAAAAAGCACATGACATCGGTGCTTCCGTTGTTGCTCATGGTGTCAATGCCGTTGTTCAGCGCGATGAACCGGCACCCAAGAGAGGGGAACAGGTAATCCGTATATTGCCCAAATTCGATGTAGTTGCGGCCAAAACGGGAAAGGTCCTTTACCAGAATCACATTGATCCGCTTTGCCTTTGCGTCCTCGATTAACCGCCTGACGCCTGGGCGGTTGAAGTTCGTGCCGGAGTATCCGTCGTCGATATAGACATCGACCTCATTCCAGCCGCGCTGCCTGACATAGTTTTGAAGCAGCAGCTTCTGGTTCTCAATGCTGACTGATTCCCCGTCACGTTCATCGTCGTTGCTTAACCGGCAGTAGATGCCCACGTTGTATGTTGTATCCATCATCTTTCTTTTACCTCCCGACCATCTCAGAATCCATACCTCGTGCGGCAAAATGGCTCCGCAGGTTTTACCCTGCATGAATATCTTACCGGAGAATCCACCGCCGCGCAAGGATACGGCAGGCCGCGAGGCTTTCTGTTATTTGGAACCGCTGGCAGCTGGAATGGCTTCCGACATGGCGCGTCTGACTGCCAGCTGTTCCAGCGTCTTTCCCAGGTCCTTTTCTCCCGAAAAAAAGCTGGTGACGCGATAAATGGTTTTCCCGATCCGCACCTCTTTGTAGGAGCTTGTCGGGGTTGTCTGTTTGGTCATAAAGACGCACCTCCGTTCAAAAATTGTTTTTACTCTATGGTTAAAAAGCAGCCGTATCGAAAGATAAGGGCGGCGGTTGCCGCTGGATACCGTCCGGTACGGCTGCTGCAATTCTGTTTGGATGGTTCGTCATATTTGCCACGCCCCCTGACGATGGGGACATAACAGGCCGCTCCCGGCAGAGCTGTCATAACTCCGCAGCGCCGTTTT
>ERZ808037.1835-NODE-1835-length-12403-cov-7.496917_pt1 | contig 12403 bp, 23 predicted proteins | sample MGYA00380190_ERZ808037 | MGnify/ENA primary metagenome ERZ808037 (study PRJEB31490, sample SAMN06133399) | mouse gut metagenome | isolation source: J9 | host: mice | place: China: Chengdu | collected 2015-05 ...
TGAGGAGCCGTGTGCGTGAAAGGCGCACGCACGGTTCTGTGAGGGGCTTGCGGCGTGAGCCGCTTGTCTACTCGACTAACTGGGGCATATTTGAAACAAGTGAATTTAACGAGAGCAACACTGATTGGGATGGATTTAAAAAGGGTAGATTTAATAGAAGTGAATTTGAATCAAGCAATATTTGATGAAGATCAAATTGGATATTTAAAAGACAAGTATGATTTGCAATGTGCAAGGGTACTTATTAATGAAAATGGAGAAATTATGAATTATGAAGAATATTGTAATAGGAAATAATAAAGTATTAATTTGTAAATGTGTACGTGGACAAATCCGATGTAATGTTTATATATGTGTTAAAGGATAGTGCAATATATGTCGTGTTTGATTTTATTCATGTTAAAATGCATTAAAAAGTGCCAAATTTTTCTGCATATTATTTTGTAATTATTAAATTGATAAACTTTTCTTTGATGAATGGCATAAGCACGATGGGGCATATTTAATCACTTTATTTTTGAGAGATAATGTTTTGAAAAAAATTTAAAGAATTAATAGGATTTTTTAGCGTGCATCTCTAAACAGAAATACTTGAAAAATTTAAATGTTTTTGATTGCAATAAAATGGTCTATAGGATTAAGCATTCTATAGAGGTATATACTGATATAGGGTGGTAAAATATCTGTAGAATTGAAATATGTAGCTCGATTAAAATAGAACAGTAATTACCAATCAGTAACACGCCGTTTGCGCTCGCTATTCTAATATAAATATAAGAATTTTGGATAGAATAGTTACAGGTGGAGGATTGTTAGGGTAAACGGTGTTGTGTCTGAAATTCTTTTATTTATATAAGATTACTGGCGATAAAAGGGGCGTATTTTTATATGGGGTATATGGTATATATGCAATTTTATATTTTCAGATTTTTACATACCCCCTACCCTCTTGTTTGGGTAGTTCGTTCGATATCAAAATTTAGGCGTATTATGTGCGTAGATTAGATAGGGGCTTCACCAGACTAAAGTGTCCGAAAAAGTATGTAAACCTACCGGCATATACCTATCACCACCACACCCACAAATACCTACAATCAACCATCAAACACAACAAAATACAACCATTCACATCAAATGACACAATCAATCACCATAATCACACCTGCTGCCGACATACTCAATCCATACTTAATACTATAATGCCTCTACAACGCACCACAAGCCGCGTAGAGCGATTTTATACACTCAAACGACACAGTGTCCATTAACCTGTATTAACTCGCAAAATAAGCTTAATTAATAATGTGGCAAAACAATAAAGACCAACAAAAAAGGCTGTGAGATGTCAAACCTCATAGCCTTGATTGTATCATTCATATATAATGCAAATCTATCTTAATATCAATCCTTGTCTGCCATCGCATAGCATTCCTTTTTCACTTTATCAAAACTTTTCTTTGATTCATCATAATTCCTGCCATCATAATATCTTATAGTAATAATCCTGTTTTCATATTCTGTCAGACTATCCCAATACACAACAACATTATCAATCTGAATACTTGCATCATGTGTTTTGCTGAAATATGCAAATACTTTTTTCAGATCGTCTCTGGTGTAATTATCTTTCTTATCTTCTGTATAAATTCGGTGATTGAAAAAGACCAGACGATCATATTTTAAAATTAACATAGCTTTATACCTTCTTTCTCTATCTTTCCCAATAATATCCATTGCCATCACTAAAATATAACATCAAACCATATTCAGCAACATCAAAACTTGTTACTGTATTCATATCTATGTAGCTGTCATCATACTGTGCATATTCATTTGATATAATCTCATTGTCTGAATCAGTATCGTTTTCCCAATAATATCCAGTGCCATCATTAAAGTATAACTGCAAGCATTTATCATTCACAACAAAGTCTGATATCTGATTCATGTCAATTAGTGATTCAATTTCCTTTACAGGTTCCGCCGCTTTAACTTGCATACTGTCAAGTAAACATATGCACAGAACTATAAATCCGATTGTTATAATAGTTTTGATTGTTTTCATTATTGCTTTTATTATTGTTGTATTGATTGTTCTTTTCATATTCGTATACCTTCCTTTTCTTATATTATATTGTTGGGTGTAACCATATTCATCAGTTACACCCATTGTTTACGTTGATATATTGTAATCTGATTATTCATCATGCTTCCAGTAATACCCTTGAATCTGTCTGTACCTTTGTACTGCCGTAATAGTTTCTGATATCGTCCATGCTCAATGACTTGCGACTTTTCTTGCGGTATGAATCAGTATGAAAGTACCATTGCTTTTTCTGTGATGCCCACTTAAATCCGATTTCTTTCAGTTCCTTCTTGTAGCTGTATGTATTACCAGACACCCATAACCATGCGCCCACTATTTCAATTTCAATTCCATCAAAGTTGATAATCTTCTGTAATACCTCACGCAATGATCTGTCATTTTCCCAGTCATACATGTTAGCATTATAGCTTGTCTGCTTACTTGCTGTACCGTCTGCCGTCTTGTCTGACTTGTTTTCATGTTTATCTTTTAAGAGCTTAAATAATCTATCATATTCTGCATTGATTTCTTGTGTTGCTTCTGTACTTCCTTGTGGGTTATCAGGGTGGTATTTTTTCAACAGCTCTTTGTACTGCCGTCTCAGTTCTTCTAGTGTGCTTACATTATTAAAATACTTCATATCTCATGACCTCCTATTCTTAAACTTGCTCCAGCCTGTTAAACAGTTTCTTGCTACTTTTCCAGCACTGCCAACTAATTGATTCAACTGCCGACGTGGTACTACTTTGCTTAGAGAACTGTTTATTTGGTTGAATGTGATTGATATTTGTTGTTTACTGATTGATGAATATTTGTGTTTGATTTCTGTTTGATTTCTGTCTACTTACCTATAACAATGGTTGCTGTATTGTCGTTTGCTCTTAATACTGTGATTTTCTTACCAATAACTTTTAATGCTTGATATTCAAAGTATGTAACTGTTTTGATCATTGTCGTTATCCTCCTAAAATAAAAATAGTGTAAAGCCTCTTGATAATTCAATAAAGACTTTACACTTTTCTAAGTTATGAGTTGCTATTTAGTTGTTAAAGCGTTATATCCTCAACATTAACGCCTAAAGAGGATAACTTTGCAGTAGTCACTTTAATGAGGTAATCGAGCATTTCATTTTCGTGACCGCCATTTGCCTTTTTAATCTGTTGCAAGTCGGTATATCTATCAATAGTTGTTGTGATTAGTTCTTTATCTGACATTTCCAATACCTCCATATCGTCACCGCCTTTTGATTGATGTGATTGTTAATTGATATATTTATTATAGCGGTTTTGTAAAAAAGTGTAAAGCCTTTATTCAATTATCAAGGTGCTTTGTTGTTTGTTGATAAGGTAATTATATACCCTAAACATAGTGATATGCAATAGACAATATACCCAATGTTTAGGGCATATAATTGTATAATATAACTATATCTAGGGTACACTTGATTTAGGTAATGAAGTGTGATATTATAGAAAGAAAAGGTGGTAATTTATATGATTAGTTATGAAAAACTTGTTAAAAAACTAAGAGAAAACAATATCAGTCAGTATAAATTGAAGCAAGAAAAAATATTAGGTTCTGCTACTATTACTAAGATATTTAAAAATGATGGTTTAAATGGCGAATCTATAGATATAAAAGTAGTAGATAAATTATGTAAGTTATTAAATTGTCAACCTGGGGATATCTTAGAATGTGTGGAGGATATAGAAGGATATTCTGATACTTCAGAAAGAAAATATAGAGGTTAATTAGTAATAGATATTTTTAAGACGCATTTTGTGTGCGTCTTTTTTTGTGTTTTAACATACCCTAAATGTTGTGACAATCTACCAAAATATATACCCTAAATATAGTGATAGTACCAATAGACATTACTATGTTTAGGGTATATAATAGTCTTACAAGGTCACACAAACAACCACACAATCCAAACACAAGGAGGAGCAACAACAATGACATTAGAAAAACTTTATAAAATGAATTTAATCAACGACAATACAGAGCTAGTCATTCGTAATAAGGATTTCAATGTACTTGCACATGGTAATTGGTATTAGGATAATATTTTAGATTTTCTCGATTACATAATTGAAAGCTTCACATGGCAGGATGACAACAAGATTTATATTGATGTAAAAGAGTAACAAGCGAACAACCAACACAAGGAGGTAACACGATATGACAAGATTAGAAGAATTAGAAAAGATTTTAGAAACTGTATGTAAGCAGCACGAAAATGATTGTAGTAAATGTCCCATGCAAAAAGAGTGTGAAGAGTACTCACATACCTACAATAAAAATATAGAATAAATCCCCTGAAGAGTCTTTGAAAATTAAGACGAAACTACCCAGATCACAAGGGTAGTCGGGATAGAAACACAATCCTATTACAAACCAAACAGCAGCCGAACTGACAACGTTTATAAATCTGTATCACGTACTTGTGAGCCGACGATCACGAAGGCAATAGACACGCAAGTGATACAGAGGTTGCATCAAATCAAATGAGTAAAGGAGATAAAACATATGTGTATTTCACAGGAAAAATTAGATAAGACAATCGTAGCAATCAGAGAGTACAAGAGCATTAAGAAGGAGGCAGAAACAAATTTAAAACCATTAGAGCAGGAAGTAAAGGAGTTCATGGAGGAGAACAACCAGACAAGTTATATCGGTTATGGTTATTCCATTTCTTACAAGGAACAGACACGCGAAGATCTTGTAAAAGAAAAGGTGCTGGAGCTGATAAACAATCCTAGGATTATGAAGGCAATCGAAGATGAAAACATTGATATATCAGTGTTATTCAAAAAGACCGTGATACGACCGTTAAAAATCAGCTAACCACACCACATGGCAGAGGGTGGACACAAAAGCCACCCAATGCCACAAGCCATAATGCAGCCGGTGAGCGTTCCAAGCCGCTATGAGAAATGCAGAGGATGGCACATGATACCAGTGGGATACTGAAAGTAGTAAGTAATTCATTAATATAAGGAAGGAGTTAGAACAACAATGATACATGATGACTTATCACCATTGCAGTTACAAATTTTAGACATGTATTACACCAACAACGCGAAGAAACTGCACAAGATGGTAGACAGGATACTATCTAAGTTTGGCGGGCTTAATTACAAGGATATGGATGATTTCTATTCCCTTGCGAATGAAGTATTTGCGGACGTAATAAGGAAATATGACGATTCACAGTCCTTTGACGGTTTCCTGTATTCGTGTCTGTCAAATAAAATCATGTCGGAGATTACCAGACGGAACCGTGAAAAGCGTAAAGCAGACAGAATGTGCATATCCCTTGATGCACCTATGGGCGATCAAGAAGGACTGACAATCGGTGATATTCTTGCAGATGATTTCGACATAGAGAAAGAGATTTTCGGGGAAATCAGCGCAGTAACATTTAAGCTTGAAAAGTATCTTGCGATGCTCTCCAGAAAGCAGAGGGCACTACTGGAACTATTATCATACTGCTACAAGGCGGCAGAAATCCAGTCAATGTTACATATGACGCAGAAGGAATATGCGGACACGCTTGAGGGTATCCATTCTTATGAAAAAATAAGGATACTGTTGTGAGAAATGGAGGTATAAGAAAATGGCTAGACCAAGAAAAGTGACCTATACAATGGATTTATTTTTAAAGAATATCAAAGAACAGGACATCAGACAGGATCAGGACGTACAGCGGTTATCTGACCAGTGGAGCAACGCCATGATGAATGAATTGATTGTCACGGTTTTAAATGACGGCTATATTCCACCTATTATTTTGGGACAGGAAGAAAATTCGCAGATATGGGTTGTGGACGGATTACAGAGAAGTAGTACGTTCATGAGATACAGATATGGTAATTACAAAATTACAACATCTGTGGAAGAACCTGTTATTACATACCGTGCTAAGGTCAGGGATTCGGAAAATGAGGTCATGATTGATGGGAATGGTGATATTGTCTGGGAAAACAGACAGTTTGATATAAGGCACAAAAGTTATTCACAGTTACCAGAAGAATTGAAGAAAATTTTTGATGAATACCAGATTGAAACGGTTATTCATGAAGGCTACAGCATGACGGAAATTTCAAAGTTTGTACGCCGTTATAATTTCCACAAGTCAATGAATGCATCACAGAAAATGTTTACCTATGTTGACCGGCACGCACGGAAAATCAGGGAGATACTGCGTAATAACTTTTTTGTGGAATGTACAGGCTATACAAAAGGAGAACGGAAAAACGGAACACTTGAACGTATCCTTATGGAGTCTGTAATGTGTATGTTTCATTTTGATAACTGGAAGAGATCAGGACAGTTGGGAGAGTATATCAACGAGAATGCGGCGGAAGAAGAATTTAATGCGTTGGAAAACGTTATAAGCCGTTTGGAGAATGTCATAACAGAACAGCATTACAGCGTTTTCAACAGCAGAGATTCTTTTGTATGGTTTACCCTTTTCCATAAGTTTACACAGCTTGGTTATGACGATGGAAAATTTGCGGATTTTATTGTCTGCTTTAAAGACACGACGGACGGCATTGACATGAATGAATTTTATGGTATTGAGAAAAATGATTCTACAAAGGACAAGTCTGTCATTCTGAAAAAATTAAATACACTTGAAAAAATGTTGTATGAGTTTCTGGAAATTCCCCGAATCAGCCTTAATGACAGTACATCAGACATTTTGGAATTTGTCCATGAACATGTTGCTCCGTCTGCCACACAGGAAGATATAGAGCAGTATGCAGAGGTGCTTCAGACACTTGCTCGGAAAACAGGGTGGTCAAAACTATGGAATGATGAAAACATACCTTCACTGATAACAATTGTTGCATGGTCAATTGAGCATGATATAGATCTGGATGAATGGATTGCGGATTATTGCAACAGAAATGATTCATATATTGAAAACCAGTTCAGGAACTTTACAAACATGCGTGATGATCTGGAACAGTATATCAAGTCAGCAAATGTTGCATAAGGGTATAGTGCAAAGGGGAGGGCTGGACTCTCCCCACATAAAGGAAAGTGAGGGAACAAATGTATACAATTTCGTATATCATTGCAGATATTAACCGTGGCTGTCTTGCCAATAACATGATTGAGGACAGATTTTCATATAGAATTGTCTTTTTTGTGAATGAAAATGGAAGAGGGACAAAACACTACATCGATTCAAAGTATGGTGATCTGCGAAAATCTCTTGAAAGTATTATCCGGGGATATCTTTCAATAACGAACAATATCGTTGTGGCTGAAACAACAGTTTTGAAGAATGGAAAATGTGTTTCTCTGTTGAGCAGGTCATATGTATTCAGTTTAGATGAGTATTTCAAACGGATAAATGGAGAATACAAAGATAACAGACAAAATCAAAGCATTATGTTTAACAGATATGCAGTGCAGTAAAAGTGGAAAATTTATGTGTGGCAGTTGGAAAAATCTGACTGCCGCACGGAAAGGAAGGAATTACAAAATGTCAAAGTATTATATTATTATTGCCCATGACAGTACAGAAGTGATTGACGCTACATCAGAAGCAGAAAACAGAATGAATGCAATGGACTGCGCGGAAAGAAGATATAAAAGAGAGTGCGAACATAAGAATATCCGCCAGCGGAAACTAGCAAAGAATCCATTATACAGGTTAGCTTGCTTATGCGGCATTATTTGATTGTATATACACAGATGGAAAATTCAAAGGAAGGTGAGGTGATATTCATGTCAGAAAGAGATTTTTTTCTTATGTATTTGCCACAGATAGCGGAATTGATAGTTGACTGCCAGCAGATGACATATGAAGATTATGAACAGTGGAAAAAGGAAACAAGGGAATCAACACCCAATGAGGCTATGGGATTCATGGAAAAAATATTTGTAATAACTGACCAGTATTCAGGACACCAGATCAGTGCCTAAAACGAAAGAAGGGATTGCATGAGAGGAACGTCTGTGTTTATATCATTAGATATTATTCAGACAGGAGAACGGATACATCATATAATGGTTGAAAAAGGATATTCTGTAAGACAGGTGCAGGAACTATTGAGCTTGTCATGTCCACAGACGATTTACAGATGGCTGCGTGGGAGCCGTCTTCCTTCTGTTGACAACCTGTACAGACTAAGCAGACTGTTTGATATGCATATGGAGGATTTGCTTGTAGAGGCAGGGAATAAGGCTGGTAATGAATCAAGTGAATAGAGGGAATGATGGGCACTGGTGGGAAAGATTCTGCCAGTGTTCATGGCCGAAAATTCGACCGTGAAATGTTGAAAATAGTTTATTGCATATTCCATCTATAATAATGAAGAAACAGGTACAGGGATAGAGAAATATACAGCATAAATTTATCAGAGGAGGGATTGTATATTGAATGATTTATTGGAAAATGAAGCTTTTAGCATAGGCGTAGCAACTGGAATATCACTTTATCAAAACAAAGTGGTTACGGCTCATGAACGTAAGGAAGCGATCATCATTGGAGACAATGCTTACTACGTTCAGAGCGGACGAGAACGGTTGCAAGAAGCGATTGATAAAATATGCAGATAGGATAATGGGAGGAGATCAAGACATATGGCAGTATATAGATTGCAAGTATTAAGGAAAGGAACAATTATTGTTGATGATGTTGAAAGTCTGGAAGAAGCACAAGAATATATTGAAAGCTGTAATCCAATAGATGATGTCAGTTGGTCAGATTTTCTCGAAACTATTGATGATGGAATTGAATTGAGGAAGATTGAAGTTCCAGATTTTATGGTGATTAGAGAGTTTGCAGATAAGATAGATATTCGTTCAGCGGAGATAATCAAGTGGCTGTTTTTGCGTGGGAAAGTTAAACAGATGGATTCAGAAATTACCTTTGATGATATGAAAGAATTAGCGGATGGATATGGATTTATATGTGAGAAGGAAGTGTAAATAAAATGGCACGGAAAAATACTTTATTTGACGTAGATATAACGAAAGAAAATCCACTGATTACGATTGTTAATCATCGGAAAATCCCAGTTGTACAGGTGAATGATGTTTCCTTTCATAATAAGAAGGTTGAGCAATGGTATAGTATAGTGGAAGGATATACAGAGGAAACAATTTGTAGATATAAAGAAATTGTCCGTAGTCATAAAGAAAAAGGATTAACAAATATAACATATTGTAATATTGGAGGATTTCACGGGAATGACTTTTCTCATTGGCATTGTCCGTTACGAAATATTAATATCGGATATGTTGAACCTGATGAATTAGTTTATGATCAGACAAGCAGAACATATATTACAGCTGAAAGAAAATTTCAGAGTGTAAAAAACGCATGGTTTTCTCTGTTAAAAAAGGAAAATGAAGAAGATCTAATGTATGGGAAATGGTCATATTTTAATGAACATTTTGCAGATTTTCAAGAAGTATGGATTGATTCAAAACATATTAAAAAGGTAATGACAGTTACTACAGACGATTTTCTGTTATTATTACCTTATGTGAATGATGGATACTTGTCTTTGAATTGTGTAGAAGATATTTTTCATTCAATGGGTAATGATCTTGATGAAAAATATTTAACACATATTAATGAAACGAATTTAGAGAAAGAATGGGAAGATAAATGTGATAGAGAATGTGAACATGGAGATTATATTGAAAACAGGACACATGTATTTGATTATTTTTGGGATTATACTGAATTTTATGATGGATATAAACGACAAGCATTAGAAGAATTTTATAGATATTATTCAGGAAAATTATTCAGGTATGAGAATGAACATTTCCAGTCGTTAAAAAATAGCATATGTCAGTTTTATACATATTTGAAAACTTACAAATCAAGTGATAAAAATATTAGCATATATAATTACGATTCTACGGATTTTTGGTTTGGAGAAAAATATTTAAGATTACAGATACATTATCATTATGAAAAATGTTCTTCAAAATTGCTTACTATTATTTTGAAGGGTGATGAATTAAGTGTTATGGATGGAAAATACTTTAGTGATTATCATTATCCAGAAAAAGAAATTTTCATAAATGAAGTCAGACCTGCAATGTATGAGTTTTTGATAATATTCCAAAAGTACTATGATACATTCAAATCGTTCAATGAGATAAAGTATCCTGATATTTTGCGAAAGATATGGAAATATAAAGAGTTAGAAACAACTTTGAAAGCTAAAGGATATGATTATAGTGTTAATGACAAGGAAAATATTTTAACAGTGTTTGGTGATGTTTTTCAGATTGAATATAATCTGGTATTAAAAGATGCTGTTGTAATAGTTCCAGATGCGGAAAGAAAATATTGCAATATTGATAGTGTTCCAAGTGAACACAGAAGCGAAAAGATGGTTGAAATTATGGAGATATTGTTGGGAGGATTCAGCTAATGTATAATAATTCGATTAGAAAAAACACAATGCGTATAGGCTATGTTCAAATAATATCAAATAAATATGATTGTCCTATTTGTGGTAGAAAAGGTATTTATAAAGATAAATATCGCCGTGAATTATGTATGAAGTGCAAAATGAAACTGAAAAATAAGGGGCGATAGATGCATGAATGAAATGGATCAATATTTGCTAACATTTAATATAATTAAAGGTAGGTGATATGTTTGCCAAAGTATAATATTGATGTAATGGGATGTGGTGTTGTTACAGTAGAAGCAAATACTTTGAATGAGGCAAAATATTTAATTAATTCTGGAAATGTAAAAATACCATATCAGAGATATGTACATGAATGGTATACCTGTTGTAGAGTTATTGATAAGGAAGAACCGCGCAAAATTGAATTGAGGTGGGTACTTAGAGGGTGGATTTGTCCTACTTGTCGTTGGGGAACAAATTATGACAATAAAAGATGTAATTTTTGTGGACAGCGATTATTACCACCTTATAAATTTATGGAGGATAAGCCAAATGGAACAAGTTTGTGATATGTCGGCAGAAATGTAAGTGAACAATCGAAAAAAGAGATATGTCAAGCTGTTAAAGAACAGGCGAAGGATTATCTTACAGAAGGGCAACTGGAAGAGTTTGATCACATATTTTATTCTGTTGCTGAGAAGTATATATTCGGTGCAAAAAAAGAATAGGAAATATAAAAGACTGTTTGTAATCAGTAATATGTATTTAAAGAGATAGTATTTACTTTAGACGGTAGATACTATTTTTTCTGATATTGTCTAAATTGATTGTAAAGAAAGACTGATAATGATATAATATCCAATAATAAGGAGTGCGCTAAATGATCTATTGGATGCGACTATATATAAGATAAAGAATAGGAGGTATTCTTGTGTTAGCAGCAGTGAAAGGCTATTATGATGGAAACCAGATAGTAGTGAACGAAGAAGATCGTAAAAATCTTAGTATGGGCGATGAAGTGATTATTACTATTTTAGACAATTATGGCAGACAAAGGGTACAGGAAAGAGCAGAAAAGAGACTGCGCTTGATTGAATCGGATGATTTTGTCACTTCCAGTGGAAGAACAGTGGAAGAAATAGACCAGTATATAAGGGAGTTGAGGGATAATGACAGATTTTAAGAAGGTATTTTTGGATACAGCTCCAATTGTATATTATCTGGAGAATAACGAATCCTATTATCCCAAAATGAAGAAGTTTTGGAAAGAATGTGGTAATTGTGATTATGTTACATCTGCTGTGACGGTCACGGAGTATTTGACATATCCTTATCAGCAAAATAATATAAGGCTGATAAATGCTTTCTATGGTTTTGTTGATGGAATGGATATAGAAATCAAAAGTATTGATATAGCAATAGCTGAAAAAGCCGCACAAATAAGAGCGGAATATAGAGGGTTTAAATCTATGGACGCATTGCAGTTGGCGTCTGCGTGTCTGTCTGGATGTGACTTGTTTTTGACAAATGATAAACAATTAAGGCAGTTTAAGGAATTGAAATGTATAACAGTAGAGGAATTGACATGATTGCAAAACCAGTTATCAGTCCAGACTTTACGATTGAGGATATTCATAAACTGAGAGAATATCAGTATGAGCTTACAAAGGATATGTCGCCACAGGAAAGAAGGGATTATTATAATAAACGTGGCATGGAAGTACACAGACAGATACAGGAAAGAAAATTGCAGAAAGCACAGAGTTAAAGAAGTGGTCTAACTTGTTAGGTCAGAAAATTAAAATGTTAAAAATACAGGAAGCACCAAAAGATGTATTTGAGGTGACCCCTTAAAGTTAGACTTTATTAGCGAGACAGTTTCGGCTGCCTCGCTAGTTTTATGCAGCCGGAATAC
>ERZ808037.1836-NODE-1836-length-12393-cov-4.598490_pt1 | contig 12393 bp, 12 predicted proteins | sample MGYA00380190_ERZ808037 | MGnify/ENA primary metagenome ERZ808037 (study PRJEB31490, sample SAMN06133399) | mouse gut metagenome | isolation source: J9 | host: mice | place: China: Chengdu | collected 2015-05 ...
TTTTGACGTTGATGTCTTTGAAATAAGTATTTACAGCCCTAGTCTAGAAGATATATTTTTAAATATATAAAAGTACTCTTCTATTAAATACTTTCAATAAGCCTTATATGAACATAAGGTGTTATAGTCCATCTAGAATCGACAAAATCTTATTTAATCATGTAGAGAGGAGGTTATTCCCCCTCTCTACCTATGATTCTGCTCACGGTGGTTCAATCCATATTACAACATGTACCTTTTCACTAGTAATTTAAGGAATAGATAACTCCTGTTTTTCTATATTTTTATTAGATAAAGTCAATATTACGATAATCCTTCATTTTCTTATTTCATTTCAAATTGATCGATGTGCGCCTCCACAGTAAATTTACATCACCTAGATAATCTCCAATTCTTCAAAACGTCAATAGCAAAAATCTCCATTCTTAATTATTTTATATCTCCAAATCAAAATCGCGCTCTCGCTTGGTTTCTTTTTTATGAATTTCTTCAAATTTATTCATTGTGTGACTCGTATAACCCTCATTTTTTTCAAATTCTTTCGTTTTCTTTTTAATTCTATCTACAAAGTTATCAAACACCACCCTAAAGCCCTTTAAACTCTCTGTATGGTCTTTAAAGAACTCTTTGGTGCTTCGATATACTAATTCCATATCTTGCTGTAACGTGCGCATAATAACCTTTAAACTGTCTACCTCAGAATGCAACTCATTATTTTTTCTTTTCAACTTGGAATTTTCATCTTTTAATTGCTGATTTTCATTTTTTACAGTCTGATAACGCTCAGATACGGTCCTCACTTCATCAGCAAGATCCGTACTTAAAACCTTCTCCAATTGTTTTTTTAACTTAGAAGTATGCTGCGCGAAATTCATCAGTTCTTTAAATTCATTTTCCGGCAGTATTATTTTGCCGGTTGGTCTTTTCTCCGTAGTCATTTTTTCTATTCCCCAAAAATTCTTTTCGCCTGTTGGAACTTCAACATTTTTCATTTGTTTTTTAGGGTTTATATCAAGCTTATTCGGAACTTGTTCAGTATAAGAAAGCAATTCATTTTTCTTATATTTTATATTTTGTTCTATGTTTTTTAAATCAGTTTGTACATTTTCAGATTCCATTTCTAGATTAATCAATTCAGCTTTATGAACTAAAACTTCATCTTGCAACAATGCAATTTCTTGCTCCAAGTCCTTTTTTTCTTTGTATTCGTTCACGTCTTTATATTTGTTAGTTCCAACTAGCTTGCGTTCAATACCACGCTCTTTTAATAACGCTTCAAGCGATTGGACTTCTTTTTCTCGCCAATCATCAAATGGCCTTGTTTTATTCAAGGTTGAATCTTGTTGAGTAATAGCTCGATCAAACGATACTTGTTTTTCTAAACCACGTTTATAATCACTAGCAACTGGCACAAAATTCAAATGCATGTGCGGACTTGCTTCGTCATTATGAATGACTGCGTTATAAACTTTTAAATTTGGGTTACGTTCCTCAAACTCCAGAAACCATTCTTCTAAAATTTCATTAGCTTTATCAAAATCTTCTTTGCTAGAAAAATCATCTTTATCGCCAACTTGAATTATCATTTCTTGCTGAAGTGAAGTTTTTTTACTCGACTGAATGTGTTTAAAATAATCGTCAATTTTTCGGTCTTTCCGTTTTTGTTTGGCATTATAATTTTCCAACGCTTGACCAAATTCATCTTGATATAATTCTCTCAAATCTTTTTGAACAAGATATTTATTTTCATGTGAACGCTCGGAATCAATGTGCGTATTTTTTTCTTTTTCTTTGTCATTCATCGTTCTGTTATTGTGATTTATGTTTGTTTTATTTGTCGCTTTTTTTACAGAAACAGACATACTCATGACGAACCACCACCTTGAGAAAAGAGTACACCTAGTTTGTTACTTTGTCAAAGTAACCTTTTCTGTATTGTGACAATCCGCTTCGCTTGTTCATCACAATGAAAAGGGTCTGCGACGCAAAAACACCTTCCAGCTTGCTGCTGGATCAAGTGGAAAAATCGCCACTTGAAAAAGATAAAACCATGGGCTTTGCCCAAACCCACGAGGGAGAATTTCCCCCTCGCCTCATCCTCCTCACCGGTAGGCAGAAACAAACATAGTGTTTGTTTCTATTGACAAAATTAGTCGACTCCTTAATTTTTTTAAAATAAAAAAGAGCGAACCGATAGTCGCTCTCTTCTACATTTTGTAACACTATACATGTATCAATTAAATTTTAATAATAAAACCTTCTATTTACCACTATTAATCACTTTAATAATTTGAGAAATTCGGCTTTTCGATAATCCCATTTTCTCAGCAATTTCTACTTGTTTCAAACCTTTCTTATAAAAAAACTTTACTTGTTTCAATGTTTTTTCTCTTTCATCTTCTCGAATCGTTAACCCTTTTTCATTACGTCTATTTATTTTTCTTCTTCTATTGTTTCGATCATATTTCTCTCGTTGTGAAATAATAGTTTTTAACTGTTTTTCCTCTGCAGCAGTTATATTATATAATTCTATTAATGTTTCATTTTTATAATTGTATCCTTTGCTATTATCCTCTACATGCTCATGATACGCTCTAACAGAAGATTGCACGTAACTTTTAACGGCTCTTTCTGACAACGGATCTATAAATTTATCATTCAAATTTAACGTATGATAAAAGGCTACCTGTTCATTTCTATGAATCTGCAACATGTAATAATGATATACGAACAGAATGTTATTTCTCATGCCCTGCAAACTATAATTTCGAATGTAACATAACTTTTCTATATCATTTGCACGTGCCTTAGACAACGTATAAACATTGTACAAATGCTTGATTGTAGTTTTCTGCTTCGTTTTTTTCTTGCTATTTTTCATCTTTTTATTTCTATAAATTTCAAAAGGATCAACATATTCTTGGAACATCGACATTGTATAGACTGCCTCTGAATTACAATAATTCACTTCAACATATTTATTAGCTTTTTCATGATATGTATTAGGTACTCTCAACACTCTTGCTATATCCCTAGCGCCACTATCTGCGCCATAGTCTTTAAATAACTTATATATATAATCCTGTATCAAATCATATAATGACTTCGTTTGCTTATAGATACCAGGCACATCTTCTATCTTCCAAATGATGTATAAACCTCGCCCCGAATCAATAATGAATGTCGGTTCTACAATACGCTCCGTTTGAATATAAAACTCAATAGCTTGTATCACATCATCCTTAGAAACATTGGCATTATAATAATCTACATCAACAAAAAAGGCGTTTAAATGCCTCACTGATCTAATTCTGCGCTCAGGTCTATAAAATGTATTAATAGATACATAGCAATTAGTATTAAAATGTACTTTGTTAGTCCATTTCGAGATTGGCACGACTTCCTGCATAAAACCATGATTATTTTTTGTTGCAACGGCTACAAATCCGCCTTCATCTCCTTTCGGATACATAGTTTTACTATACTCGTCCAATGTCATAGTAAAATTTTTAAAATGAAGCTCAACACTTGATTTTATAGTATCCTTAGTGATACCATGTACCAAAGACATACAATAAATACCTCACTTTCATTTATAATTCGTGCTTGAATTTTCCTAGTGGGAGTGAGTAACAAAGTACCTTTTAATATGATTGAGCCTGCGAACTTTATCATATTAAAATAGGTGCTTTTTTTTACTTTAAATTCCTCAGCCTAACCTAAAGTCTACCAATGATTCATTTATTTCGTCTTGTCGTATACCAATGTAAGCCCTTGTAATAGTCGGACTTCCATGATTAAATATTTCCTGTAAAATCGCTACATCTTTAAATTTCTTGTAATGGTGATAACCGAAAGTCTTCCTCATGCTATGCGTACCCATATCATTGCGACCTAAAAACTCACCTGCGTCATTTAAAATTCGATATGCCTGTGTAATTGTAATATGTTTAATCCCTTGTTGGCTTTTAAATAAATATTCGTCTGGATCCTTCCCTTGAATAAAACTATCAATTTCCTGCCTTAACATAGTAAGATTTATTTCTCGTTTTTTTTGAGTTTTCCCCTCACGTATAAAAAAAAAGTCGTTACGAACATCTCTTATCTTAAGACTAACAAGGTCATTAATGCGTAATCCTGTATTAATGCCTACTAAAAAAAGAAGTACATCACGCTCAGCAAGAAATTTATTCTTAGGCGAACTCTTGCTACCTCGCTTAATTGCCCACTTCATTTCTTCGATTTCTTCAGCACTTCGCAATGGCTCAACATTATAAACGTTTTTCTTCGACATATAAGAACCACCTCAATCATGTACTAATTGTATTAAATTATGTTTTTATAATACATCTATTCTAATTTTAACTATCCCAATCAGTAATATCAAGTTATTTTATGTAATAAAACATCTAAATTATTACATGTAAATAAAAAAGCGTACGGCACACAATTTGTGTCGTACGCTTTTTTTATTATTCAATATCAAATTCCTTTTTTAAAGCACTCTCAAAATTCTCATTGATATAATCTTTAATAAATTTATCCTTCGTATCTCTATCCTCTCCTTGCTTAAACCACCCAACTTTAATCAATCGCTCTTCTGATGGCTTTTCATTCCATTTAGATAATGCTTCTTTTTCTAGCAAGTGTTTAACTTTATGCTCTACCATAGTTTGATTGATTCTATCAATTCGTTGTTGTTCAGAATTTGAAAGTCGTTTCAATTCATTCAATGCGTTATCACGACTATTTACCAATTCCTCTATATATTTTTGTTGTTGCATTATACTTTCTAATAACTTCTGATTAAACTCTTCTTGTCCATTGCGGAAATCATCCAGTTTTTTAGCCACATCATAGGGAGCTAGAGGTACAATCGGTTCATCCTCACTAGTAATAGTAAAAGCATACTCATTTGATAATATTTTTTTAATTTCACTTGTATCACGATCAGCACGGAATAAAGAAACTATCCTTTGTAATATTTCAATAGAACTAGGATGATATTTCTTTCCTCTACCTAACTGTTCAAACTTAAAAAACTCTTCAAAGTTAGTTAAATATCTTCTTACTGAAGTCTCCGGGACTTCCACTATCTTGCTTAGTTGACTAACAGAAAGCCAATCCTCCACATAACCACCTCCTTAAATTACTAACCAACCCCCACCCACCAATTACCCACCACCTATGAAAAATAATCAGAAAATAAGGTTTTCCAATATTAAATCATGTGAATTACAGTATATACTTTTTATATACATACACTCCACTCAGAACTGACAATTATCATTTTCTTCAACCTACCACCAACCATATGAAAAGTAAATGCCATTGAGATACAAGATGATTACTTTTGAATAATATTATTGTTTCTTCCTCAACAAGTATCAGCCCCCACTCACTATATAAAGAGCCATTTCGCTAAACATTTACTGTAAGCCTTGATATGACTAGGTTTAACGTCTATGGATAGTAATCTGCGCACTATCCAATAACATGACAGATCTAAAAACGCCCCACTCACTATATAAAGAGCCATTTCGCTAAACATTTACTGTAAGCCTTGAAAACTCCCTATTCTCGTTATTTAGGTTTATTATGAGTTCCTGCACTACCCTTTTAGTAAAGAAAAATGAAAAGGCCCTTAAAAAGGATTTAGGCACGTTACAGGATAATCCTGTAAATTCACAAAAGTGTACAGTGCACTTTCGCTAGTTTATACTTGTGCTTGTTACATGCTTTAAGTTTAGATACTGGAAAGAGGTGTAATTATGCTAGATCAAGACAGTAAAAAAATATTATCATTACTAGATTTAGAATCTCACACGCAGCAAAGCATTGCTGACAAATTAAACGTGTCTTTAGACAAAGTTAAACGAGTGAGTAGGATTAGAAACATACGAATATCCGCAAGAGATCACTTAAATCAAAATGAATACTCAACTTTAATCGACCTAGGCTTTAAAGTGCTTACGTTAGCGCCTTTGCTTCGTAAAAATGATTGGTTAAGTTTATCAGAAGTTCTCCAAAACGCTTCCGAAGTGACGACTAGGGATGATTTAAATTTGCTCATGAAAGCTTTAGACGAAAAGAATGAACGTATTCAAAAATTCGAAAGCGATATGCAAGCAAAAATTGCAACATTAGAAAAGCAAGAGCAGGAATTAATCTCGACAGAAGAGGAAGTTCAGAGGATTGAAAAGAACATCTTACAAGAAACGGCTTATTTACAGAAGTATGAGGAAGAGGAAAGAAAGTTCTTATTGGAGCATTTAGGGGTTTTTGAAGATAGACTGGTGCTTTCAAAAAGACTTGATTCGCGATGGCAGGCATTACTAAGGAAAAAGAATATCTTAGAATATGATGAAGATAGTTTTGTGTGGGAAGTAATTAATCTAGACTCATTTGTAGAAGATTACTCAAAACGTGTTACTCGGAACTATCCGACATCATGGAATTATGAACGTGAATTGAATCGTAATCACTTATACGGCGTTCCGGACAATCCACACTACAAACTATCTTCCGGATTAGCCGTTAACTTACAATCAGAATTAAAAGAAATTCAACAAAGAAAACGTGATATTAAAGCTAAAAAAGAAGTGATAAAAAAAGAGATAGCTACCTTGAAAAAGGAAACTCCTCAATCTTTCTTTGAGTCCGTACAATCAACGTCCTTACTCTCTCCATATGATTTAAAAGAACACGCTAAACTACAAGTTAAAGCATTAAAAATGCTTTATCAGCAAGAATATATCACATCTGCCGAGGTCACACTCCCCAATAATCAAAGGGCAGATGTAATCGGATATAACCGTGAAGGGAAAATAATTATCATTGAAGTAAAAGTAAATCGTGAAGATTTTTTACAAGATCATAAATGGCAAGGTTATTTGCCGTATTGCCATAAACTTTACTTTTTATTAGGCAACAATATTGATGGATATTTTGATGATAGAAAACATTCACCTGCTGGCTTACTTATTGAAATGGGAAGAACTTTAGTTGTCAAAAAAGATATTAAAGTACACAACGAGAACATAACTGATCTTGATCAGTTAATATTTTCAATAAATCAAAATTTATCTCGAAAACTAATATACGGATATTAACGTTTTTCACAAGATGTAAAGTAGCACCTCTATGCGGTTCTACTTTACATCTTGTTCTCCTGTTAATTTAGTAGTAGTAGTCAATAGCCACTTTGTTTCGCCTTGCTGAGATTTTTATTACTAATAAACACATAAATTCCTGCCTCAAAATAAATAAGGAAAAAATTCTTTACTTAAGATGAAGCACAAAAATTATACATCAATAACACACAATTGTTTATCAGTTATGTTTTTTATTACCAAATAAAACTTCCTTGTCTCTACGATTTTTATATTAACTTATTATAAGATTTGTACAGATTACAATATTCTTCTATGTCCTTTTGAGGAATATCCTTCATTTGAAAGTGGTATATTGGTTTAGATTGAATATAAATATGTAAAGTAGAGACTCCAAACAGTTTTTGTATAAAGCTTTGAGTTACTTTTAACTCTTCTATATTATCGTGTGAGGTTACAAATAATTTATTGGAAATACCAGCACTTTGAAATTGAACAAATCTCTCATGAAATAAATATTTACTGAAAAGCGCGCTAATTATTTGGGATAATAAGACGATAACAAAAACAACTACCCCAAAATACCAGTATGACTTAAAAAAAACATATATAAGTATATTGCTTAAAGCCCAAATATAACTAGTCCTAGTTAATTTAGGTAGAATAGTAATTTTGGGAATAGGTTTCATGCTTTTATGAATAATGAATGAGGGTAAAATCTTACTTAGTACCTTCAGCCCGTACTCATTGTTAATTATAGGGAACAAAACATTTCTAGTTCTTGACTCCATATCATTATGACTCTTCATGCTAATAATCTTGATTTTACATAGATCAAAAATACGCTGTAAAAAGTTCTGTTGGAGGATAATAGCATGTATCTTATTTTTAGATATAGCAGTCTCATTTTTATTTAGAAAACCCTGGATAAAATATATATATTTATCTTTAGAATGGACTTTAAAATTCCCATATTGAAAGTAGTACTTTAATATTCCGCACATTATAGAAAATATTATCAATATAATCGGATAAACAAAGGGATAGAGCGTAGATTCTTGATATTTTGCAGCCATTTCATTAAAAAAAACATCTAAAGATAAATACTCGCTAATTCTTGAGTTTTTTAACCACTGAATAATTGGAATAATTATAAGGAATTCCAGAGATAGTATCGAAAATATCACAATTTTTAATTTATTCAACTCATATTTATATTCATTTTCATCCTCACAATCAAGGCTTTCTATGCTTGTTTTCCTTTCTAATTTTAATGCATTACTTATTTTTTCAGCTTCTTTTATAGTAATATAATCTATTTTCACATTGGAATCCTCGCTACTGGTTCCTATATCTAAATTTATAGAGGTAAGGTTCAAAAATCTGGTTATAACATTTGTCTTTTGATGAATACCTTGAATATTGTCTATCGGAACAAATACTTTATTAACAATCATACGCCCACTCAAGATATAAACTCCTTTTGACGTTACAGAATATTTAAAGTTAAACCAGTCTAAAAAAAGCATTATTATTTGATAAATAAAGAATGTACCTAGAGCAATGCCTACCATATAATTTACCTGAAATCTATCTATAGTAATGTTTATTATAGTTAGAAAGAATAAACAAAATAAAATAAACTCCTTTAAATTATATATAAAAGAAAAAATTATCCATAAGAAGTTTCTTCTTTTAAATTTATCTTCCCTTTTGAAGGTACTCAGCTTCATTCACCTCATTTCTATGCAAACTAGAGGATATGGCTATCTCTTCTCTCATGTCTTCTGCCACCTTTTTCGGCAATCCAGGTATTTCATGTTCAGACGACACTGTCATTATATTTATAGATAATAACTCGTACTTCTTTAATAGTGGTCCTTGCCTTAAATCAACATATTGAACTTTGCTAATGGGAATAATTAGTTCCGATTTAAATAAAAAGCCACCAAACTTCATATAAATAAACTTTTCATTAACGCCATATCTCCAAAATCGTTGGCGATACTTTGGTAATATTGTCGTCTCAATTATCATTCCTAACACAAGTAACATAATAACTATGTATCCGATTATTCGAATCCAATAACTCCAATCATATAATCCATGGAGCAGTATAAATATAAATGCACATGTCATGGAAATGCTATAACCAATAAAACTAGAGATTCTCCATACTTTAATTACATCAGGAGAAATGGTCTTATTTAAATTAATCATTTAATCCCCTCCTACATCTTAAATTCCCCTATCATGAAGAATACCATTTATAACTAATGAAAGGTCATTATCTGACAAATTATTTCTCTTTTTTCACAAATAACCTTGATATTCTGAATATTTTATGTTTAAATACTTTATAGAACGTTCTTACATGACCTCTTAATCGTTTCACTGATTTAAGAGTAGGGGGAGGGGAAATAGAATGGCTCAACTTTTACAATTTGCAGCACGTTATGGTCCTCGTGCTGTAGCAGCAGTTAAGAAAAACTGGAAAAAAGTAACTAAATGGGTACGTGATGGTATGTCATTTAGCTGGATTATGGACAAGTTAGGATTTTAATTAGTATTAAGAGTGATGGAAACATCACTCTTGATTTATTTCATATCAATTGTTTTCATCTTTTCTAACTCTTTCTTCCTTCGTTCTTTCAAATTACTTCTACCTTCATACCATAGGAGTAACAAAAATAAAAAACCTAGGATTATAAATATAACAGCAAATCCACTGATCCCCTCTTTAAGGTATATCCTCAAGAAGTAAATAATGTAAATTGAAGGAACTATCCCACCAAGTAATAAATTATTACGGGATGATAAAAAATGTTGTATACCTACTAATGAAAAATATAATATCGTAAGAGTAACGCTATTCATTTAATCCCCACCATTCCTTTCCTGTTTATATTTATTAATAATCAATGTTGCATCAGATAAACTCAACCTTTCTTCTATAGCTAACTGCTTGACCAATTTAATAAATGACTCATCAACTTCTTTTGTTAGTTCTATTTTTTGTATTAACCGGTCTAAGCGTATTCGTACAGTTGGATAAGATACCCCATAAAATTCAGCCATTTCTTTCAAGGATCCAGAACTAATCAAAAATCTCCTAATAAACTCAACTTCATCTAAATCTAATGATAATATCCATTCAGGTACATTATTAGCATTAACCATATTATACCTCCCTATTGTTAGTAAGCATATCATAAAACCCAATTGAACATCAACACTTATTTTAACTTTATAAAAGAAATGTTGAATTTTATTCAATTAAATGTTAACATTTAATTGAATAAAATTCAAGGAGGTAGATACTATGAAAAAGGTTGTTAGTTTGATTTTTAGCTTTTTAGGTACAGCTTACTACTTATTATTACTGTGGTTTAGCTTTTATTTGTACAGCAGTTCGGCAAACTCGGGATCAAGAGAGTTAAAAGATCTATTGAATGAGATTATTTTAGACGGGGAATTAGATGTAACCTTGACCAAGGCAATGGAATTTTTAAATTATATCTCAATCTACTTTGGTGTGATTTCTTTTTTATGCGTAATTGGTGGAATATACATTATTACAAATTTATTCTTAAATAAATTTGTAGGTATGAAAAAAACTTTAATACTTATTTCTATTTTTGGAACTGTATTTTCTGTTCTAATCGGAATTATTGGAAGTATCGGTTATATTATTGCGGCAATTTTCATCCCTAAAACAAGCAATAGTAAGGAGGTAGAATAAATGCTTGCAATAGCACTTAAAGAATTTAAAGATCTATTTAAAAGTGTTAAATCTATCATTATAATCCTATTTATCTTAAGCATTACATTCCTTGTAGCAAATTTATCTAGTAAATATAATGTACAACTCTCTAGCATGGGTAGTCCTGACAATATCCATTCTGCCGGGCTTATGATTGTTTTATATATTTTTTTTCCATTTTTTATTTCCAGCCTCTCTCATAATACTGTTAATCAAGAGGTTTCTTCAAGAACGATAAGGTTTCTAGCTACGAAAACATCTAGGAATAATATCATTGTAGGCAAATTTATTGGTGTAATGCTATTTTGGTTTATATGTAGTTTAATAGCGAATTTACTAATACTTCCATTTTCTCAAGTATTTTACACACGAGATTTTATAGAATCTTTGATTTTCATCTCATATTTTGTAAGCTTTACATTGCTAATGTCTACTTTATTTAACAAACCATCTACTACAATGTTTTTGGGAATCGTAGCGTCCTTCTATTTTTCTATAATCGGGATTTGGGGTTTGTTTTCGGATAAATTAGTTATCGATATTCTTTCAAAGATAACTCCATACTTTTACTTCTCACAAGATAACTTGTATTCAATATACATAATTCTTTCATTTACAGTTATATTCTTATTTATTAGTTTAAATGTTATGAGAAGAAAGGAGCTTTAATATGTACGCAATCCAAACAAGGAACATCACTAAAGAATACAACAATCAAACTGTTGTTAATAATATTGACTTGGTAGTAAATCAGGGATCTGTATTTGGATTTCTCGGAAAAAATGGAGCCGGAAAATCTACTTTTATTAATATGTTAACTGGATTAACCAATGCTACAAGTGGAACATTTACTTTACTTTCTGGTAATAATGGTAACATCCAACACCAGATTGGTGTTCTCCCTGATTATTCAACACTTTATGACGATCTTAGCGCCTTAGATCACCTAAACTATTTCAATAAGGTAATGGGATTAAAAAAGAAGAAAAGCGAATTAATTCAAATATTAAATGATGTAGGATTAAAAAAACACGCAAATACGAAAACTAAAAAATTTTCCTTTGGAATGAAAAAAAAATTAGGCGTTGCTCAGGCAATTTTAAATAACCCTAAATTATTATTTTTAGACGAACCAACCTCTGGAGTAGATGCAAATTCAGCGCTAGAATTACACGAGTTAATTAAAAAAATTGCCCAACAAGGGGCAACTGTATTTTTAACTTCACATAACCTTTATGAAATTGAAAAATTATGTGACGAAATTGCAATTATGAAAAGTGGAGAAATCGTTATACAAGGTACGCTCGAAGAGCTAAAAAACAAATATCGTTCTGCTATAAATGTCACATTTAAACATAGTGACATTCCTAGACATTCAGAAATTAATATTAAAAAGCAATTATCTTCTATTGGACAGTTAGATTTTTCGTCGAAAAATCTAACAAAATTAGTTGTGGACTCCGAATCTGAAGTTTCATTAGTTAATAAAACATTTATTGCTTTTGACGTTGATGTCTT
>ERZ808037.1837-NODE-1837-length-12388-cov-3.758509_pt1 | contig 12388 bp, 10 predicted proteins | sample MGYA00380190_ERZ808037 | MGnify/ENA primary metagenome ERZ808037 (study PRJEB31490, sample SAMN06133399) | mouse gut metagenome | isolation source: J9 | host: mice | place: China: Chengdu | collected 2015-05 ...
AAGGTCTGAGCAATCCGATAGATGCCCACGGCAGCTCCGAAGCTGTCCGCGTCTGGCATCCGGTGCCCCATCACCAGCACCTGATCCTTCCCCGTGATAATCTCCCGGAGCGCATGGGCTTTCACACGGGCTTTCACACGGGTATTCTTTTCCACCTGCTGGCTCTTCCCGCCGTAGTAGGTGATACTCTCCGGCGTCTTGATGACAGCCTGGTCGCCGCCTCTTCCCAGGGCCAGGTCGATGGCGTTCCGGGAGAACTCATAATTCTGCGCGTAGGTCAGCCCGTCCAGTCCCATGCCGATGCTGAGGGTCACGGCCATCTCGTTGCCGATGTTCACCGTCTTTACGTCCTCCAGCAAATCGAAGCGGGCTTCCTGGAGCTGGGCCACAGTGCGCTTGCGCATGATGATCAGGTACTTGTCCTTCTCCAGCTTCTTGCAGATTCCGTCGAAAGACGAGATATATTTGTTCACCTTTCTGTCTATCAGGGCAATCAGGAGAGAACGGCGCACTTCCTCCACGCCGTCCAGGGCTTCGTCGTAATTGTCCAGGTATATCATCCCCACCGCCAGGCTCTGGTCGTCCACCTCCCGCAGGGCAATGTGGAGGGCCGTCTCATCGTAGAGGTACACCGCTATCAGGAACCCGTCGTACCCCTCGGCCTCTATCATGTCGCTGTTCTCCGCCATATCCTTCAGGGAGATCTTCCTGAACTTGGCCACGTACTCGTTGCCCTCGTATTCCAGGTCGTACTGGGCCTCGTCCACCCCGTCGTCATCCGGCAGACGGTCTCTGGTGATGGTAGGGAACAGGGAGGTAATGGACTTCTTATATCCCTTGGGCTGGTGGATTATGGTCTCGAACGCCGCGTTGGTCCATATCACTTTCCCGCTGTCGTCCAGCAGCGCATAGGGCAGATCCATCTCCCGCAGAAGCCTTTTCTGAATCTGTCCGTACTCCGTGGCGAAGCTGATCAGCTCGTTCATGATGACCGGCTTGTTGCGGAAATACAAAGACAATGTGACGGCAAAATAACATATGAGATAACCTGTCAAAATAATGCCCGCATTGACATCTATGTAGAATATGGCCACATCCATGATACACAAGAGCACGCCCAGGTAGATGCTGAATTGTATGTACGACTTGATGCGACCCTTTAACTTGATTCTTTTCTTCATATGGATACCTGTAACAGTTCAGGCAAGATGCCAGATTACAACCTGTTTTCTTCCTATACTCACGAGCTATGAAATTTGCCGCCAATCCTGGAACCTTCCGCTCGTGAATCGGGTTCCGATGAAGAAGAGCATTCATGGCACGCTTAAGTGATTGTCAGTGTAAATCAGATTACAACAAAATTATTATAGCATATTCTTCAACACTATGCCACAATTTAATTTGTCTAAAATGGAAATGTTTTGTAGATTCATTGACGTGCGGTATAAATTAAGCTAAAAGACAGAATATTCACGAAACCGGCCGTCTCTCCAGACGGCCGGCCAGATTCAAAATCTTCCGAAATCAATCCTGAACGTAAGGCATCAAAGCAACGTGGCGCGCCCTCTTGATGGCCACTGTCAGAGCCCTCTGGTGCTTCGCGCAGTTCCCTGTGATGCGGCGTGGAAGAATCTTGCCCCTCTCGGAAACGTATCTCTTCAGCTTGTTGGTATCCTTGTAATCGATCACATTGTCCTTGCCGCAGAATACGCAGACCTTCCTCTTTCTGCGGATGCCGCCCTTCTTCCTTACCGGGGCATCGGTCTTATCAGTCTTATTAAAAGCCATTTCACTGCCTCCTATCATATAATCAAACTTAGTTGAACGGTAATTCCTCATCGATGCCGTCAGGGATGTTCATGAAGCCGTCCCCGGCACCGGAGGGTGCGGGCGCGCTACCCGCGCCGCCTGCGTAGCCACCGTTGTTGTAACCGCCAGCGTTTCCAAAGCCGCCGGCATTGCCAGCTGACGCGTTCTTGCTCTCGGCGAACTCGATCTCGTCCACCATGACGCGGACGCTGTATACCATCTGTCCTTCCTTGTTGGTGTAGTTGTCGTTCTGGACTCTGCCGCTTAAAAGAATCTTGATGCCCTTGTGCAGATATCTCTCCACGAACTCGGCCTGTTTGCTGAATGCCGTGCAGTTGAAGAAATCCGCGTCCGGCTCGCCCTCGCGCTTGAACCTTCTGTCCACCGCTATGGAAAAACGTGCCACCGCTGTCTGGCTGGCACCCTGGGAATATCTCACTTCGGGATCTCTTGTCAAACGTCCCATCAGAATCACTTTATTCATATTTTGCTTCTCGCTTTCTAATTAGGCCTCGTCCTGTCTGACGATCAGGTATCTGATGACATTGTCCATGATGCGGACGCGGCTCTCAATCTCAATAGGCGCGGTGCTCTCGGCGTCGAAGCGCAGAAAATAGTAGAAGCCCTCTTTCATTTTCTGGATTTCGTAGGCCAGCCTCTTCTTGCCCCAATCGTCCACCTCTGTGACGGTGCCGCCGAATCTCTCTATGAGAGCCTTGCACCTGTCGATGATAGCTGCTCTCTCTTCATCTTCAACCTTAGCGGACACGACTACAGCTAATTCATACTTGTTCATGCTAGTTACTTACCTCCTTTTGGTCTCTGGCCCGCGCCCGAAGCGCGAGCAAGGAAATTGATTCATCACAAATAGTTATGATAACATAAATTTCCTGATATTACAAGCACTTTTTCGCTCCAATCCGCGAAAAATCCCTGAAAATCCTGAAGGCTTCCCCCATTCCGGCGCTGAGATCCGGCATAATCGCAGAAGAGGCAGCGGCGCATGCAGGCCGCTGCCTTCTTTCAGAATGATGTCTCCGGACAAAGAATGCCGTCTCCGGGCAGGGGCATGAACTGCCTGCAGCCGGATTATACCCGGAGCGCCTGCCGCATATTGCGGGGACTACACATAGTACTGTGCCTGGGCGTTCCACAGCTCCTTATATTTTCCTTCCTGGGCCACCAGGTCATCGTGCCTGCCATGCTGCACCAGCTGACCCTTGTGGAAGACAGCTATTTCGTCGCAGAATCTGCAGCTGGAGAGACGATGGCTGATGAAGACCGCTGTCTTGTTCTCCACGATTTTCTGGAAATTCTCATAGACGGCAGCCTCGGCCAGAGGGTCTAGGGCCGCGGTGGGCTCATCCAGCACCATGAAAGGCGCGTCCTTGTACAGGGCCCTCGCCAGCGCCACTTTCTGCTCCTCGCCGCCGGACAGGTCTACGCCGTCATTTTCATAATCCCGCCCTATGACGGTATCGATCCCTTTCTCCAGCCCGGCCAGCTTGTCGCCCAGCCCGGCCCGGATCAGGCACTGGCGCACTTTCTCCCCGTCGCAGTCCATGGAGCCGGAGACATTGGCCGCCAAGGAAAACTGGAACAGCTGGTAGTCCTGGAACACCACGGAGAACAGGGACATATACTCGTCATAGCGGTACCTGGTGATGTCGATGCCGTTCAGCAGGATGTGCCCTTCCGTGGGGTCGTACAGGCGGCAAAGGAGCTTGATGAAGGTGGTCTTGCCGGAGCCGTTCTCCCCCACGATGGCCAGCTTGTCGCCGATCTTGAACTTCATGTTCACATTTTTCAGCACCCACACGTCCGTGTCCGGATACCGGAAGCTGACGTCCCGGAATTCCACTTCGTAGTCGATGTCGTCCCGCTTCTCCACCGCCAGCGTCCCGCGGTACATGTCGTCAGGCAGATCCAGGAACCGGAACACCTGCTCCAGGTGCTGGTTGTTCTCCCGCAGAACAGTCAGGCTGCTGACCAGTTCGCCGACAGCATCGACGAAGCGCTTCACCGTTCCCCTGTAAAGGACGAAATTGCCGATTCCGAATGCTCCCAGGAACGCCTTGGCCGCCGTCACCAGGAATACCGCCAGGTCGGGAATCACCCCTTGCAGAATGTCCAGGGTGCCGTATCGGACTATAACCTTGTTCCATTCCACCATCCACGAGGCTTTCACCCGTTTCTCCTGAGCCCTTGCCATAGCCCTTTTCAGGTCGAAGATCATGATGTCTTCTCCCCGGACGCCCATGACCTGGAAGAGATAGGTATTTGACTCTGCCACACCGGACAGCGCATTCATCGACTTCTCCGTGCGCTCTTTCGTGAACCGTATGGACAACATCGCACGGGCCAGCAGAATGCCCGCCAGCAGAACCGTGCACCAGTGGGAATTGGCAAAAGCCAGGAAACCGCTTACCTCCACGCCTTTCACCACCCGGAACATGGAAAACGTCAGCATCGTCGATGCCACCAGGTTCACCACACTTGACACCAGGCTGCCGGTGTTCCAGTACAGAGCCATCAGGCCGCCTCCGGTGGCGTTCATCGCCGCGTATATCTTCTCCCGCAGCAAGGTCACTTCAGGATTCTCCAGATGCTCATACTCCATCCCGTGCAGCTTCTCGAACATGTAGAGCTCCTCCTGTGTATTGAACAGATCCTCCCAGATATTGCGCCTGGCCATCACCATGCGCTTTATGGCCTGGATGGCAAACTGTACCAGAACCGTGATCCCGGCCAGCATCCCAAGGCGTCTTCCATCGCACTGTCCCGCCAGCTCGTTCACAAGCTGCGCGGACATATACAGGGTAAAATAAGGCGACAGCTCTCCTATGGCCAGGAACAGGGTATTGTAGGCAAAATACTGGGGGCTGAGCTTCAGGACGATTCCAACGCCCCGGACAATCATTTTCCAGTCCTCCCGCAGAGTGCGTTTTTTCCCGTTTTCCTTTTCCTCCGGGCGGTTCTTTTCACAGTTTCTCTCCTCTTTTGTCCCAAACTTCTTCCTCTTCATAAAGTCTCCACCTTCCTTTCCGCGTCCGCTCCTTCCGTCTGTCCGGCTTTATAATACTTGCTCTGCACGTCGAACAGCTCCCGGTACTTTTTGCCCGCCGCCATCAGTTCCTCATGGGTGCCGGTCTCCGCGATCCGGGCACCGTCCAGGAGGAAAATCCTGTCGCAGAAACGGGTGGAGGCCAGCCTGTGGGAAATGAAGACGCTTGTTGCGCCATTGGTGATCTCGTCATACTGTCTGTACATACGGTCTTCCGCTATGGGGTCTAAAGCGGCGGTGGGCTCATCCAGGATGATGCATTTCGGCTCCCGGTAGAGAAGCCTTGCCAGCAGGAGCTTCTGCGCCTCCCCTCCGGAGAGCTCTATCCCGCCCGGATTCACCTGGCGGTTCAGGAGGGTGTCCGCCCCCAGGGGCAGGGACGCGATTTTCTCCTCCAGCCCGGCCTGGCTCAGGCACCGGTTCAGCTTTTCCCTGTCGATTTCCTCTGTCTCATCCACGCATGCCACATTCCAGGCAATGGAGTGGGGCAGCAGATGATAGTCCTGGGGCACAAGCCCGAAGAGGCTGTAGAGTTCGTCCCGGTTGTATTCCCGGGGGCTGTGTCCGTCGATCAGCACTTCCCCCTCCGTAGGCGTCAGCAGGCCGCATATCAGCCTGATCAATGTGGTCTTGCCCGCGCCGTTGGTGCCCACCAGGGCGAGCTTCTCCCCGGCTTTCAGCACAAAGCTGATATTTTCCAGCACATTTTTCTCCCCCTCCGGATAGCGGTAGGACACGTTTCGGAATTCGATGGGAAAAGCCCCCTGCGGCAGCGGAATCCCTTTCCCCCGGTTCATCCTGTCCGGCATCTCCAGGCATTCTCTAAAGTCGGAAATCTGCAGCGCCCCCTCACAGATGCAGTTCCACCACCAGCGGATTCCGCCCATCACCTCCGCCAGTTCCGTCATTGCGGTAAAGTACAGTACGAACCGGGCGGCGTCCACTTCGCCTGCCAATGCCCTGGAAATCAACCATGCGTACATCAGCCCGTCCCGGATCATCACCATCAGGAAATCGCTGAACTGTACCACAGAGTTTCTTCCCTCCACCTTCTTCTTTTCCCTGACGCACTCGCCCAGGAGCTTCCGGGCCAGGGCGTTGAGGTACCCTCTGAGGCTGTACAGCCGGATGTCCTTGCCGTACCGGAACTGTCTCCCTACCTGGAAAGCAAGGTAGTTCAGCTTCTTCATGATGGCGTTCCGCTTGTCCTGGGTCTCATAGTTGCGCTTCCTCTCCCAGGCGCACAGGGGGATATTGGCGAAGCTGCACAGTGCTATCAGCAGAATCAGCCAGGGGCTCAGCATGGACAGCACGGTGCCGAACAGCACGAATTTCAGCACAAGGGATATGGTATTGGAAAACTCCATGGGGAAATGGACTGCCCGGGTATGGTTGTTCCTTGTCGCCTCGCCGGCCCGCTCATCCAGCTTCTTGACCTCCGGGCTGAAGCCCAGTTCGAAGTCCCTGTCCAGCATGTGGCGCTCCAACAGGCATATCATGCGCATTGTGAGATACATCTCCGAGAAATCCCCCTTTGTGCCGATCAGGCTGCTCGCCAGCGAGGAGAGCATGCCCGCCAGCACCAAGCCTATGATGACAAGGGCTACGGTGGAAAACGCGTCCGAAGTCTCCAGCACCCGCAGAATGACAGACGGCGTGTACAGCGCCAGCACTGAGACAACCAGGTCTACGGGCACCTTGCCTACGGCTGTGAACACCAGGCTCTTCTCATACTTCCACATCAGCTTGTACATGTACGCCACACAGGAGAGCATCCCGTATTTGGGCCTGCGCTTTTTTTCCTTTTTCTCTTTCTTTTCCTTTTTTCCTGACATCTTTTATCGACCATCCTTTCCTGAGAAAATTGCCGCCGGGTTACCCATGCTTTTTTCTGCTGTCCGGCTGCTTCACACCTTGAATAAGGACATTTTATCATACGGCATCAAAAAAACTGCATTCAGATTACGAAATGCAGTTTTCGGTGAACGAAATGTTATTTTTCCCTCAAACATCTTGACTACTGATATGTCTTACGGAATGGGGATCAGCACCTCCGCTGTGAATCCGCCGTCCTCGCTGTCCGCAGTGAAGATTCCATCGTACTTCTTCACGATTGCTTCTACCCTGGCCAGGCCGAATCCGTGCCGGCTGCCCTTGGAGGAGCGGAACAGGCCGCCGGCTTTCTCCCGTTTTTTCCCCGCGGCATTGGTGACGGCTATGTAGAGCTGGGTATTCTTCATGCCGATGTAGATGCGGAGGAACCTTTTCTCCGAATCCAGCTTCCTGTTCTCCTCGATGGCATTGTCCATGAGATTTCCGATGACCACACACAGGTCTACATCGTTCATGTCCAGGTTCGCAGGGAGCTTCGCCTTGGCGTTCACGGGAATGCCGTTCCCGGTCGCTATGGAAATCTTTCCGTTCAGGATGGCGTCCACCATGACCCGCCCGGTCTTCAGCACAGTGTCCACATTGGTCAGGTCATCGTTCAGCTCCCTGAGATAGTCGCTCACTTCCTGGTATCTGCCAAGGGCCATGCTGGCCTGCATGGCCTGGATATGGTTGTGGTAATCGTGCCGCCAGCCGCGCATCTTTGTATACATGCTCTCCACCTCATCACAGTATTTCCTCATGAGGTCGCTTTGGTAGGCATCTATCCGTCTGTCAATCCATTTTCCGAAAATCATACTTCCCCCTGCCGCCCTCTGGCATGCGGCATTTGCCGATTGTCCCAGAAATGTCTATTCTTTTCTTGGAGTCCCTGGAATCTTTCTCCCCGGAACTTTCTGTGCCCTGTAAAGCCTGAACCACTGGCAGAAATAAAATATTTGAAGTCCAGAAAGAACCATGCCTGGCATATAGCCGTTTTTAGAATAACTGTATGATGGCCTTGCCGATTTTTTCCGCCATCCCTCTGCTGATGGGGATCTCCTCTCCGTTTTTCAGAACCGCGCACTGGTTCCTGATACGGGCCACATGGTTCAGGTTCACCAGGAAAGAGCGCTGGCATTTGAAAAAATATCGGTCCAGGGAAGCCTCCATCTCCGCCAGGGACGCTTTCATGCGGTAATCGCCGTCCTCGGTGTGGATGCGGACATATTGTTTCTGGGCTTCTATATAGAGTATCCTGTCGAAAGGGACGAAACAGGTCTCCCTATCGAAATTCACCTGCAGACGCTTTCCGGGCCTTGCCAGATTGGCGGCCGCCCTGTCCAGGACGGCGCAGAGCTTCTCCCGGGACACCGGCTTCATCAGATAATGCAGCGCCGCCACCTCGTACCCCTCCGCCATGAAATCGGGGAATCCGGTGATGAACACGATCTGTACCCGGGAGTCCTCCAGACGGATCCGCTGGGCCAGCTCTATGCCGTTCACTTCGCCCATCTCCACGTCCAGCAGTAGGATGTCGAAATCTTTCCTCTCCTCATAGTGGAAGAGAAACGCTTCCGCGGACGGGAACCGCTCCACCGCCGCCCCATGTCCGGAGGCTTCCTCCCATGCCGCTACCAGCACGGAGAGGTATTCCGTGTCCCTGTCGCAGTCGTCGCAGATCGCTATTTTATAGGTCATATGACCTCCTTCATGGAAGCTCTCCCCAGCAAAGCCGCGGGAATGCGCCGGCTTGCTCCCACAGTCTCCCAGAATTCAATTCTCTCAATCTCTCAGGAACAAATTGGAAGAATCGAGATGAATTCCCGAAGTTTCACAGGATTTCCTTTACGCTCTTTTCCAGGAGCCTGCGGGCTATCATAATCTGATGGCCGCAGCCCTTGCACTTCAGCCGGAAATCCGCCCCCGAGCGCAGCACCTCCCAGTCCTTGCTCCCACAGGGGTGCTGCTTCTTCAATCTTACCACATCTCCTACATTGATGTCCATTCTTCCTCTCCTCTTTATTGCCAGCTCTGATTCCGTACAGCTCTAATCCGCGCTTCCTGATATCTCTCCCTATGCCGCTGTTCTGCGCCACGCTCCAAAATGCATTCTAATCTGAGACTTTGTCAATCTTCTGACCCCCTTCTGTTTCAAGGCCGTTTTTGCGCCGCTCTGCAAAATGCCTCTTACAGATTTCCCACCCAGAAGTCTTTCAGCACGCCTAAAAATTCACGCAGCAGATTGTTGGGGCCCATCCCCAGCACGGAGCTGGCCGCCAGGCCCTCCGCATTGTGGTAGCCCTGCTTCCTCGCTATGCTCAGGGCCCGGAAGACATGGAAATTGTTGGTGACGATGACGACTCTGTCGTTCCCCCGATCCAGCAGCTCCCCGCTGAAGACCAGGTTCTCGTAGGTATTGGAGGACGCATCTTCCACCAGGATCCGGCTTTCGTCGATGCCCGCCTGGAGCAGATATCCCCGCATCCCCTCCGCTTCCGAGATGGTCTCGTTGTCCCCCTGGCCGCCGGATACGATCACTTTGGTGTCCGGGTTTTGCTCCAGGTAGGAGACGGCCTTGTCCAGACGTCTGCGCAGCACCTCGCTGGGGCCCGTGCTCTTCCACTGGGCGCCCAGCACAATCAGGTAATCCGCCCCCGGCGCGGCCTGGGCGTTATACTGGGACAGGATCTTGCCCTCCACCACACCGAACAGGAGCAGCGCCAGGACGAAAATGACGACACAGGTACTCTTGATCCATCCCGGAATCGCTTCCATGATCCGGCGGCTGCGGAGCAATGCCCACAGACCGATGCAGACCGCCCCTATGCCGCCCCAGATCAGGAAAAAATACGTCCCGTGACCTGCGATGGCTATCCCTGCGCAGTACCCCAGACAGGCAACGCCCAATAAACCGAAAATATTCGCCACTACATAATAGCGGCTCCGCTCCAGGCCTCTTTTGTCCAGCCGGATGACTCTTTTGCTCTTTTCAAAGGGGACTAATTTGTCCGATTTATCTCTCCTCATATTTTTTCATTATCCTCATCTTGTCTATCGCTGTCTCATCTGACCTTGGTTAATCTGTGCTCATCCCACTCAGGATTATTTTAGGAATTGTCTTAAGACAGTTCCTTGCCCTACCTCATTTGTTCTTATCTCATTTTGCCTTATTTATACTGCACGCCAATGAAATTTGCAGCAACCTACAACGAAAGCCGCCCGCCATATATGCTTACTCTGGACAGATTTATATTCTCTTAAGTCAGCCTATTCTTTTTGGCTCAAAATTATTATATCATACAGCAAATATTGCATTCAATAAATATGCGCTACAGATTTCTTAAAATTTCCTAATTTTTCGCAGCTGCGGCTTCCTTCCCAAAATTTGATTTTCCCTATTGACTCTCCCCCTGGCTGTAATGATATTATGACAATGCAAGGTACCTGCAACGGTTTTTCAATTTACCATTTAACTATTGACCGGGAAAAGAGGAGTGAGATTATGTACAAAATCGGGGAACTTTCAAAACTGAGCAGACTTCCTGTGAAGACGTTGAGATACTATGGCCAGGAGGGGCTCCTGGTGCCGGATCAAATCGACGAGGAGACGGGATACCGTTACTATAATGCCGGAAAGCTGTCTGACTGCTATCGTATCATCATGCTGAAAGGCCTTGGCTTCAGCCTGGGGGAAATAAAGGAGCTGCTTTCCCTGCCCAAGGAAAATTTTTCAAGGCTCATCCAGGTGAAAGAGGACGAACTGCTCCGGCTGAAAGCACAGACCGAAGAACGGCTTCAGCTCCTCCGAACCTTTCACCTGACAGTAAAGGAGAATACATCTATGTTCGATATTGTAATACGGAAAAGCGATACTATCCATCTGGCCTACCGACGCGCGATCGTCCACAGCAAGACGGAGTACGGCCATATCCTGTCCCAGGTGCGCCATGCCGTGCCGGAAGCGATTTCAGGGAGCCGCACCGTCATCATTGACTACGAAACGGAATTCGTCAGCCAGGATTTCGACACGGGCTTCGGGGTGGAGATCGCCGGAAAGCTTCCAAAGGCCAGCGGACTGTGCGAAAAAGACATTTCTTTTCCAGGGGACACCGCCAGCCTGGTCTGCAGCGACGAGACCTGTGAGGAGGGGATCCGGGCGCTCCACAGATATGTCCTGGATCATGATTACCAGATTACCGGCCCCGCCGTCAGGATCTATTATGAGGACGGCACCGTGGAAATCAAGCTTTCTGTGGTGAAGCTGGGGGATTATGACACAGGGCGCAATGAAGAGCCGAATCTCCCTTTTGTAGATGACGAGCAGGTGGTGGGGCGCTGGGAAAGGTTCGACTGTCTGCCCTGCCGGGAGATGTTCCACCCTCAGAAGCAGAAAGCCGCTGTCGCCGAAGGGCCTGTCCGGGAGCTGTACTTTCTGCCGGGCGGGGAGCGGTACTGGTGCTTTGGCTGGACTAAGGGGGTGCTTTACTCCTCTTTCGGATATCCCCGCCAGACGAGCCGGAACAAGTACACCATCCAGCAAATGGACGGCGAGACATTTCTGTTCGTTGAATTGAAAGGACGGAATTATTTCAGGGGCGGTCTGCCGGAAATATGGGTTTTCCGGAAAGTGGATTCCAGGGCGTACACCAGGAGCGAGATCCGAATCATTGATGAAATCCCTGAGCTTCCCGCAGATGACACTTCTGTCGTCGGGGAGTGGAATGCTTGCGATTGCGTGTGGGATATCGACCGTTTCTGCCCGGATAGTCCCTTTTTGCCCTATGAGGAGCTCTACTGGAGAAAGGCGGAATTCCTGGAAGGCGGCGTCATCCGCAACAGCTTCCAGGACGTTCAGGACGGCAGCATCCAAACCGACAAGCCTCATGTATGGAGCTGGGTGACAGGATATGTCATCTGCCATCCCAGTTCCACGGTGAGCAAGTATCTGCTCCGCGAACTGGATGGCGCCACGTACCTGTTCGTCCAGTGGAAAAGCGGCGATTATTCCTATGGCGGCAGCGAGCCTGGCTGGTATGTTTTTAAAAGACAGGCATAGGGCTTTCGGAATTTTAGGAAACAAAATAAGGACTTAGGGCTGGACGGCACCTGGAAACCTCAATAAACGTGGGAATCGACCCAAAAGAGTTCCGAAAAGCAGCGTACTATGTGCCTGTAGATTTCGAGAGGATATTATACTCACGAGCGCTAAAATTTGCCACGATGTTCTCAGCACCTTTCGCTCGTAAGTCGGGCTCCAAAGAAGAAGGGCATTCATGGCAAGTTTAGTGATCGTCAGTATAGGAGAAAAAGGGGGCTTTGCCCCCTTTATCCAATCAGTACTTCCTTCCCACGGAAGGCAAAGCCATATTCCCGGATTCGCTCCTCAGGAATCCCTTTCGCTTCAAGGGCTGCCGCATACTTCATGTCCTCAATCTGCGCCAGGGCCGACTGCACGGTATCCTCCAGCGTCTTCTCGCCATCTTCCGGGTCATGAACCTTGAACTCAATAATAATCGCATCATCAGTACCCTTTTTACCGCAGGGCTCCAGCAGCACGTCATACCGTCCGAATCCACTTTCCCTGTTGGAGGTGACGGTATACTGCCACCGCAGATCCACCAGCAGCCCCAGCACGAAGCCATG
>ERZ808037.1839-NODE-1839-length-12383-cov-4.029985_pt1 | contig 12383 bp, 7 predicted proteins | sample MGYA00380190_ERZ808037 | MGnify/ENA primary metagenome ERZ808037 (study PRJEB31490, sample SAMN06133399) | mouse gut metagenome | isolation source: J9 | host: mice | place: China: Chengdu | collected 2015-05 ...
GCATCCACTGTACCGCCGCGCCCGCCACAAACACGCTGCCCTCCAGCGCATACGACGGTTCGGAAGTGTGCCCCGCCGCCATGGTAGTGAGCAGACCGCTCTCGGAAGCGATTGCATCCCTGCCCGTATGCATGAGCAGAAAGCATCCCGTCCCGTATGTATTTTTCACCTGCCCCGGCGCAAAACAGCACTGACCGAAAAGCGCCGCCTGCTGGTCGCCCGCCGCGCCCGCAATGGGAACGGGAGCGCCGAAGATACTCATATCGCTTTCACCGAACACCGTACCGGACGGCTTCACTTCGGGCAGCATCTGCTTAGGAATCCGCAGCATGGAAAGCAGCTCCTCATCCCATGCCAGCGTATGAATGTTATAGAGCATGGTACGGGAAGCGTTGGTATAATCGGTAGCATGAACCGCTCCTTTCGTGAGCTTCCAGATGAGCCACGAGTCCACTGTGCCAAACAGCAGTTCCCCGCGCCCGGCTCTCTCCCGCGCGCCTTCCACATGATCTAAAATCCAGGCAATTTTGCTCCCTGAAAAATAGGCGTCCGGCACAAGCCCCGTCTTGGCGCGTATCATGTCCGTATAGCCCTGCGCTTTCAGCCCGTCTATAAATTCCGCCGTTCTGCGGCACTGCCACACGATTGCATTGTACACCGGCTCCCCGGTTTCTCTGTCCCACACGATTGTCGTCTCGCGCTGGTTCGTGATGCCGATACCCGCAAGCTGCGAAGCATCCGCACCGATATTTGCCATCGCTTCGATAGCTACCGCCAGCTGTGACGCCCATATCTCACGCGGATTATGCTCCACCCAGCCCGCCTGCGGGTAAATCTGGGTAAACTCCTTCTGCGCCATACTGCAGATATTCCCTTGTTTATCAAACAAAATACAGCGGGAGCTGGTCGTCCCCTGGTCTAATGCCATAATATATCGCTGCATCCTTACCTCCTGCAAAATACTTTATTCAGTATATAATACTTGGCGGCAGTTCGTCTATAGTTATCTTCCCGGCATCCGCCGCCTTGTTGCGCTTTCTATCCTGTTTTTATGCTTCTATATACAGCTTCCACCTCTTCCCTCGTCGCCAGCGTTTCGGAAAATGCGCTGGCGCTTCCCGCGGAAACACCCATCCGAAAAGCGTGCTCATAGTCCTTTTTCTGTGTCCACCCCGCAAGGAAACCCGCCACCATGGAATCTCCTGCTCCCACAGCGTTCACCAGCGTCCCTTCCGGCGCCGGAAGCTCGTGCACATCCCCCGCCGCATCCACCAGAACCGCACCCTGTCCGGACATGGATACAAGCACGTTCTCCGCGCCTGCTTCCCGCAGCTTCCTTGCATAAGGAATCACTTCCTGCCTTGTGTGCAGCTCTACGCCGAACATTTCTCCCAGCTCGTGATTGTTTGGTTTCACCAGAAACGGCTGATAGCGCAGCACATTTAAAAGAAGCTCCTTCGTGGCATCAACCACAAACAAAATACCCCTTCCGGAAAGCCGTCCTAAAATATCGCTGTAAATGGAGTCCGGCAGACATTTGGGAATGCTGCCCGCCAGAACAAGAACATCCCCCGCCTGCAGCCGCTCCAGTTTCACATAAAGCTGTTCCACGCAGTTTTTCGTAATATCCGGTCCCATGCCGTTAATTTCCGTACCGTCATAGTCCTTCAGCTTGACATTGATTCTGGAAAAGCCGTTATCCACACGAATGAAATCCGTGTGAAGTCCCATAGCCGCCGTTTCCTTCTCAATCTTTTCTCCCGTAAAGCCGGCAATAAATCCAAGCGCCGTATTCTCGATTCCGAGGTTGCTTAACACAATGGAAACATTGATGCCTTTCCCGCCGGGAAAAAGCTGCTCCCCAACCGTACGGTTTGTCATGCCCATGGTAAATCCGTGCATAGATACAATATAGTCTAAGGACGGATTAAATGTCACCGTGTAAATCATAAGTCCTGCCCTCTCTAAACATGGTATGTCTTTTTTTATTGTAACAGTTTCTTTTTCTTATTTCCATGCATAATAAAAACGTGTTACAATGGGAACTGCTTACAATGATGAAAAGAGGAATTTAACAATGAGTATCACAGTCGTATTGCAGCAAATGGTCATCATCTTTCTGCTGATTGGCATCGGTATGGTTCTGTACCGTCGGGGAATGATTTCCGAGGAAGGCTCCAAACAGATTTCCGGTCTTATCGTCAACATTACCAACCCCGCGCTCTTAATCTGTTCCGCTCTGGACGACGGTCCCAAGGCGTCCCTGCGCGAGCTTGCCATCGCTTTCGCTGCCTATGCGCTCATTTTTGCCGTTTTGATTGCCGTAGGCTTCCTGCTACCTCATGTTCTGCGGGTGCCGAAAAATCTCCACTACGCCTACCAGATGCTGACCGTTTTCGGTAACGTCGGCTTTATCGGCATTCCTCTGGCTTCCGCAGTGCTGGGCAGCGAATCCCTGATTTTTGTTTCTATTTTTAACCTGCTTTTTAACCTGCTGATTTATACCTTCGGTATCTCTCTTCTGCAGAGAGCCGCCGCGGATCAGGTACAAAACGGCGCGGTGCAGGACAATGCCGCTCCGAATATAGAACAGGCACAGGACACAATAGCTTCCGCCAACCGGACCGGCTCCAGCCGCCTGCAGAAGCTTGTTAACGCGGGGACGATCTCCGCTGCGGTTACGATACTTTTTTATCTGGGAAATTTCCCCGTGCCTGTAATCATATCCTCCACCCTCACCTACGCCGGACGTGCCACCACCCTTTTGTCCATGTTGGTGCTTGGCGTCTCCGTAGCGCAGATGGCGCCGAAGGATATCTTTTCCCACCCGAAGCTCTATGTCTTTACGCTGCTTCGGCAGATTCTCGTGCCCATTGGCTGCCTCTTACTGATGCGCATGTTTATCGAGAACCGGCTGATTTTAAATACCATGCTCCTGATGGTCGCGGTTCCTGCCGCCAACATGCCCCTTATGCTGGCAAAACAGATGGACATGGATACCGGTGCCATCTCGCAGGGCATTATTTTGACTACGGTATTAAGCCTTGTGACGGTACCGCTTGCCTGCCTGTTTCTCCAATGACATACTTTACTAAATCATTTGTCCCAGCCGAACCATTTCTCTTCTTTCGACATAAAATAGAGTAAAACGACACAGGATATCAAGTTATGTATCTTTTACTCTTTGCTTTGCTTCTCGCATCCCTTCTCGGCTGTATCTTCTTTCAATGCCGCAGGAAAAAAATCATCTGCAAAATCAATGCGATGGACTGCTGCACCAAATGCACTCTTTTAAACGAGCTGGTATATCCCTTCGGCTATGATTTTCACTGCGACTGCGGGTTCTTTTCCTCCACAGTGGACGCGCCCCAGAAACAAGCCGGCTACACATGGCTTTACGACTATATGGCACCCCGTTTCCAGATGGTCTTTGACTCCTTACCTGTCTACTTCGACTATCGCGGCAGAACCTGGCTGATTGAATTTTGGAAAGGGCAGTACGGCATCAACACCGGCGCGGAAATCGGCATATACCACGCAGACCGTATCATTCCGGAAAGTGATTACAAAACCGCCTGGTTCTCCTGCGCGGAGGAAGGGGAAATGCTGGACTGTTCTTTCCGGCTCTGCAAATGTGAAAACGAATGCATCTGCAATTCCGAGCGGCACTGGTGGCTTACTGCCTTTCTCGTAGGATGCTTTTCCAAACCCTCCTGCCTTACCATGGAGTCCTGTATCAGCTTTCCCAACAGGGAGATGCTCTGTGCTTTTGTAGATGGTCTGAAACGAACCGGGTACCCGGAGGACTGCCTTGCTGTCAGAGGACTCACCGTCTGCTTTGCCTTCCACAAAGATTCCACAAAATACAATTGCCTTACACGTTTTTGGCGAAGCTTCTCTCAGTGGAAAAACAAACGTTTCTGCAAGCTTTATTTGTGGGTTACCAGACCCTTCCTCTGTACCGAAGACCGGGTTCTGTATCTGTACTACTATCTCCCGGCAGCATTTCGCAAACTTCTCAGACTGCGCCGCTTTAACAAACGCTGTCACAAACGCCACCGCAGGGAGGGATGATTATGGGCGTTTCCTCGCGTCTTGACCGTGCTTTCCAAAACGCTCCCCTGCTGCCCCTCACCAACCGCTCCCGCTATGTCCTGATAAGTGACTGCCATAGAGGTATGGGAAACTCTTCCGACAATTTTCTGAAAAACCAGCATTTGTACTTTGCCGCGCTGGAACATTATTATCGGCAGGGCTTTACCTATATCGAGCTGGGTGACGGGGATGAACTTTGGGAAAACAGAAATATGAAGAATATCATTGACGTGCACAGCAATGTGTTTTGGCTGTTCAAACAGTTCTATCAGGAGGAGCGGCTGTATCTTCTCTACGGCAACCACGACATCGTAAAACGGAAGAAGGGCTACCCCGCCAAAAGCTGCGATACCTATTTCTGTACGCAGTCCCAGCAAATGCAGCCCCTCTTCCCCTCCCTCACCTTTTATGAGGGCATTATTCTCACCACAGACCTGCTTCCCGGAAGCAGGTCTCATGTATCGCTCTATCTGACGCACGGGCATCAGGCAAGCCTTTTAAACTCTACGCTCTGGCCACTCTCCCGTTTTCTCGTCCGCTATCTCTGGCGCCCGCTGGAAAATCTCGGTATCCTCGACCCCACCAGCGCCGCCAAGAATTACCATGTAAAGAACAACTGCGAAATCCGTTTGGAGCAATGGGCACAGGAGAACCGCCGCATTTTGATTACCGGGCACACGCACCGCCCCATCCTGCCAGCAGAACCCGCCAATTACTACAACACGGGAAGCTGCGTTCATCCCCGCTGCATCACCTGTATTGAAATCGAGCGCGGCAATATGACACTGGTCAAGTGGAGTATGAACGCCCGCCCCGACAGCACCCTCTATGTGGCGCGCGAGGTCATTTCCGGACCGGTCCCTATACAATCTGCACCTTAATCATATTGGTGGTGCCCGAAATCCCAATCGGCACACCGGAGGTAATGACCGTCAAATCGCCCTTTTTCAATAATCCTTTCTTTTCCGCCGCGGCAATCGCCTTGTCAAAGAGCACATAGGCATCCTTCTCTTCTTTAATCAGAAGCGGCGTCACGCCCCATGTCAGAGAGAGCTGTCTGCACACCTTTTCCGTGGTGGCGCAGCTTATGATATCGCTCTTGGGGCGATAACGGGAAATCATTCTCGCCGAACGACCCGATTTTGTGACCGTCACGATGGCTGTTGCGTTTAAGTCAAGAGCCGTCGTGCAGGTCGCGTGGCAGATAGCGTCCGTCACATCGGGATTTGCCTCCCGCTCCAGCAGGAAAAAACGCTTGCGGTAATCCACATCCTGCTCCGTGCGCTCCGCGATTCTGACCATCGTCTTCACCGCTTCCACCGGATAAGCGCCCGCCGCGGTTTCCCCAGAGAGCATGATTGCGCTGGTGCCGTCGTAAACCGCGTTTGCCACGTCCGTCGTCTCCGCCCGGGTAGGGCGCGGATTCTTGATCATAGACTCTAACATCTGGGTGGCGGTGATGACCTGTTTTCCGGCACGGTACACCTTTTTGATAATCTCTTTCTGAATCACGGGCACATCCTCGTAAGGAATCTCTACGCCCATATCCCCTCTCGCCACCATCACACCGTCGGACACAGCCAGAATATCGTCGATATTCGCCACACCCTGCGCGTTCTCGATTTTGGAGATAATCTTGATATCCTGACCGCCGTTTTTCTCAAGAAGCTTGCGGAGCTGTAAGATATCTTCCTTCTTCTGTACAAAGGAAGCCGCAATAAAATCCACATCCTGCTCAATGCCGAAAAGAATGTCCTCCCTGTCCTTCTCGCTGATATATGGCATGGACAAGTCCACATCCGGCACATTGACGCCTTTATGGTTTGACACCACACCGCCGTTTATGACACGACAGACAATATTGCTTTTGTCCACCTTTTCCACCGTCATCTCGATCAGACCGTCGTCGATGAGCACCCGCATTCCCTCTTCCAGATCCTCATAGAGCCTGTTGTAAGTCACGCTCACAATATCCTTCGTGCCCTCTACCTCGTCTGCCGTCAGCGTAAAAAGCTGTCCCTCCTCCAGCACAACCTTTCCCTCTTTAAAATTCTTTACACGGACCTCCGGTCCTTTCGTGTCAAGCAGAATTGCAACCGGCATTCCCACTTCCTTCCGGAGCTTTTTCACCACGTCCATTCTTCTCTTATGGTCCTCGTGGACACCGTGGGAAAAATTGCATCTCGCCACATTCATGCCCGCTAACATCATCTGCCGCAGCACTTCTTCATCGTCCGTGGATGGTCCAAGGGTACATACAATCTTTGTTTTGCGCATGTTTGCCTCCGTTCTCTGCTCCTATACTAGCCTGTATTCTTAAACCCTATTTTACTCCAAATCATCTTCTTTCATCCCATATATTTTTATCATATCATAAAATATAGGGAAGCAGGCTCTCTTACTAAACTTAGTAATAAATTTAGATTATATGCACACTAAATCTCCATGCGTATTATTGAATCCACTTTGGGTAATGCATATTTTAAATACTTATCTGATATAGCAATAGCATTGGTCGCAAGTAAAGGATTCTTTTCATTCCACATTGCAGGATAAGCAATAATTTCACGTTGCCTATCCTTACTCTTAACGTAATGCTTATATCCATCCCCAATAATGTGAAACTCCGCACCAAGTGCATTCAAAGGCTTTAACAATTCATCCTGCACCTTATAGCTCAAAGCAGTCGGCAATTCCGAGTTCCTGCACCAATTTATAAGGTCAAGCGCTGCATGTCTATCAAGCAGTCCATGTACACGCTGATTCCAATAGTGCATTAAACATTCATGACATGCGCTATCACAAGCTGCCGGACAATCTTCTAATACATCTCTCGTCCTTTTCATTAACTCATCCGTCCGCTTCGCCAATGCAGAGCAATATCCAGCGCCACTGGATAGACTATCAAAAAGAAATATATCTATAAAAGCCTTTTGATTCTCCGACGAATATCTTAACCTATATCCGCTCTTAATCTCATTAAATTCTATATCAAGCAGTCTGCCTCCAGCAAGCGTCATTGCTTCTGCTAAAGTCTGCCCTGCCCTACGAATCCACAAACCGTCTGCTGCAAAATTAATTTGGTTAACCCCAAGTGCAATTTCATATACTACCATATCAGTTCTAAACTGGTTTCCTAAATATGTATTTTCCACTACTTGATGACTACAATTATAAGATATATGAGGATGTCTATACGGTTTCCATATGTGCCGGAGACTTGTCACATCATCACCAGGAACAGCCGCCCCACAATCTCTGCACACCATAAAGCCAGCAGATTTTGGCCCCTTGTTTAATATCAAGAGCGGATCACCAGACCGCATAGAATATCGTAAATTATCAAATCCTTCTGCCACCACCATTTCAGATTCTTTCGGTGTAATTGAATAGCATGGTTCCTCAGCATAAGTCATTTCTGCCTCTGCATCTGCTTCTTTAGTATATTTACCTTCAAGCGGGGCAAATCCCCATGGTTTCAATAGATTATGTTGTTTAATGGATGTCTTGCCACAAAATGGACATCTTGTTTGATTATCCAACCCCATCCAATTACATGCGCTATCATCACAATAATACATTGGTTTAAAATATTCATGGCTGTCAAAAAAAGGTCTTGCAGGATGCTCTTGCTCATCTGTTCTAAACTTAGAGTGAAAACTATAAATGCCTCCAGATTTATAAGTAGTTTTATTAATTACTACCAAACGTCCCGGAGCATATTCACTTATTGCAACTTCCAATGCTCGATCTGGTTTTTGATCTATAGCTGAACCTTTCGCATTTTCAACATAGAATCCCACGACATCCTTCGGGAAAGAATACGTGGGAAATATCCCACTTTCAAGCAATGTATCAAGAATGCTTTTCTCATTGTTTTCATCATCCTTATATTCTTCAGGAAATTCTTCCACTTGCTTTTTTAAGGCGCTAAGTTGTGACAAAAAAGTCGCTTTATACTCACCAAAATTAAACTCCAATTTATCAGGAATCAGCATATCACCTTCGAAATCATCTACACCCTTTTTTTCAACAAAAGATACAAAATTATCATAGTGCAAATTAAAGAAGTCACAAACATCCATCTCATCAGCGCCAAGACCAAGCATTTCAAAAAATTCTGTTGTAAATATCACATTACAATGACGATATACTAACTTCTTATTATTGACATCAATCCATGGTATTCTTGGGGTTCCTGAAATAATCTTATGAGGATTATGAAAATAATAACTGTCATGAGGTCTATTATCAGTATAAGTAACAATTGTTGATATTGCTGCACTACGTCTTCCCGCGCGGCCAGCCCGTTGCTGATAATTTTCGCGCATTGGAGGAATATTTCTTAATCCCACAGCAGTCAAAGATCCAATATCAATTCCAACTTCCATAGTCGTAGTGCAACTCAAAACATCAACCGGTCGATCATTATTGACATAAACATTCTGAAATCTCATTTCAAAATCTTCCGTTGTTGACCATGTCTTTTGCCGTTGATCTTTATGAGAAAGTTGTGCTGTATGCTCCTCTGTATTGATTCGCGTCATCATTGCCTGCGGATCACCATGTACAGCTCTAAGAACAGGCATTCTCCAAAAATTGACACTCCCAAAATCCTCTGGAGACATAACTCTGGGCATTCCCTTGCCACAGTGCACACAGTTTCCCCATAAGATGAATGGAAATATTCCACTACACCTTGGACATTTATACCATTCATGATCTTCACCAAAGCGAAGTGTTATCAACTTCATATTTAAATACATGGAGGATGTATGCAGACCTGGAGACAAATACCGCGAAAGCTGTTTTGTAATAATGCCAATCTGATCGTTAGTATAGCCATGCCCCGCAAGCATTTTTTTGATTCTCGGAGGTAAATCGCTTTCATTCTCAACGCCTAATCTTTGACGATAGGATGTAATATTTTTCCTCACTTCATCATCAACATCACTCCCTATAGCATATTCGGATGTCATTATCTCCATCGCCCATGCCGCAAATAGAATTTTAAATTCCTCTATCGACATATTGACATCTGCAGTATCGAATGCCGCTTCAATATCTTCAAACATACTATCAACTATGCCATCATCTATATCGCAAGGTTCAATCCAGCAAAGTCCTACATCAGTTAAAGATCGGAAATTGCTACATAACTGTCGAAGCAAATGTTCACTATATTGTTCCGGTCTATGTCCGAATCGTTTCTCCGCTGCAGTAATGTATTTTATTTTATCTCCCTTTCTCTCATATATATTACCCATTTCTTTCAAGTCATTTAATAATTCTTCCTCATTATTACCATAGAAAAACCTGAGATTTTTCTGATATGCAACCTTTAAGAAAAAGACATAAAGTACATCAAGGGTGGGGCTTTCATTTTTCTGTTCTGCCCAAATTTGTAGTTCATGTGCCGCCACAGTGAGTGCTTTCTTCATTGCATCCTCATCTGCCGCACGGGTTAAATCTTTGGCAAGCACGGCAGCTCTCTGCCTACTATCAGAAAATAATAAAACCTTCCGCCCTTCATTTACCGAATTGTTATTAGGCACTGGTGGTTGTACATAAAACTGTTCGGATACCAAATTAAAAAACGGCTCATTCCCTTTGGTCACAAAGTCAGTTGCCATAAAGTGCATTTTCTCACACTTTGGGCAGGTTTTAAATGTCCAAATATCAGGACGCCCGACGACCACGTCATCACTATACACAACATGCAAATATCCTTCTTCTCCTGTGTGATCATGAAAAGTATCTAGGCGTCCAGAAATGGTGTTAAGCCACGCAATTTTGGTATTATTTTTCCGCTTAAAGTCATCATTATCTGGAATCACATAAAAATGCACTTCTTTTAAGCTTTCTGTAAAATGTACCCCTGTTTCATTCCAGACGAAAGGATTATCATCCTCCGAAATATCTATAAATCCTTTTATAAATAGGGCTCCACAAGCACGTTCATTTACCAACTCATAAATCATCCCGCCGCATTTACATCTTGTACTTAATTTATTTAGATAAATCTTTCCAAATCCCAACTTAGCATAGTCATGATTTACTTGTGTGCAATTAGGATTAGCGCAAGCATATAAACCCTGCAATCCACGAAACATCATGTGCAAACGAGCAGGATATAAGACACTTCCCTCTTCGTTTTTTGCAAAAGGTGCAATCGCAAGCAAAACACTAACTGCCTTTTCTGCTACTGTGAAATCCGAATTTGGAAATGCATACTGTGCAAGTTCTTTAAGGCTAGTAGCCTGCCCACGTGTTTTTTCCATAATTCGTAACATTGGATTACAATTATTTAAGGCACTAAAAAGCCAAAGCTCGACAGACTTTTCATTTGTAAAATCACAAGACAAGTCAAATCCTACAAGTTTAGCAAATTTTCGAATAGCAATACTTTTCTCTTCCCATGATTCCTGTAATGCATCAATATCATAATCTTCCAGTACTTCAGGTTCAAATTCAATCCCATTTACCCGCACTTCTTCTTCAGTTCCTTTAATGAGGACAAAATTATTTTCATTTTTTACTTGAGCACTTAAATCACAGGCAAATTTATATATCATCTCTTCATTCCCGTTTCCCGTCGGCACACTTGCACTTGTAAGAATAAATTGCACACGCTTCCTACTAATCCTCAATTTATGCAGCACTCTTCTTACAAGAAGTGCGACTTCCCCACCTGCCGAACCTCGATACATATGTGCTTCATCCATAACAAACAACAATTTATTATCAGAATTACTTTCTAACCACTTTCTAGTTTCATCCCAAATATTTCTTTCTATTGGTCGCATTAGCATATATTCAAGCATGGAATAATTTGTAATCAAAATATCCGGGCAATAACGATGCATTTCTTGACGCGTAATTAATTCTGCATCTTCTGGATCAGTCAAATAAGCTTCATTATTTTTTAGCCGCTCCACAAAAATACTCAAGTCCTTTTTCGAAGGATACTTACCGAGTTCATGCAATTTTTCTTTTACTATATCTGACTGCTGAAGAATATCCTTATCCACTGTATCAGCAAGTTCCATATTTGCGCCCTTATCAGGCGCTCCCGGATATGGCGTCCTGCCAGTATACATACCGAATTGAGGCACTCTACTACCAGGAGCTAATTCATGAATCAAACTATGAAATCCATTGCTATCATTTCCAATCATACGCCGCAATCTGCCTAGCTGATCTGACACTAATGCGTTCATTGGATATAGAACAATTGCTCGTACACCTCTTTTTCTCCACGTTTCTGAAGAATGAAGTTGTTCAAGAACCAATTGACTTACCATAGGCCACATAAAACATTCTGTCTTTCCAGATCCGGTTCCGGTAGCTACAAACAAATCCTTTCCTTGATAAAATGCTTCTAGAGAATCAATCTGATGCTTGTATGGGTTTTTGAAAACTCCTAAATTTCTTTCTGCCATACTCCCCAATATTCTTTTAGCATCATTACTTAGCTTTGATCGTTCAATCCCATTCTTTATTGTTAAATATGCATGGTTGGCCTCAATATATGGCTCTTGATATAATACCCCCTGTTTTTTGATTTCATGTTCACAAACATTACGAAGAGCATCATTCTTCCCCAGATACACCGTATTAATATAATCAATCATCTTATTTCTTATGGCATCATTAGTGCTTTTTACGCTGTACTTATCCACCTGTATCCTCCCTTAACACTAATCCCAAATTTCTAAAATATCTACTAATATATTGCCATACATATTCAGGCATGTCCCATTCAAGTTCGTCATCTATTCTGTTGAAAGGCCATGCATATGATTCTAATAAATTTTTTTCCGTTTGTGGCAAATGCGCATGCAATTTTACATGAATATGATCCTGATACATTGTAACATTAGCCGGAACATTATTGTGAGCCAAACATCGTAATACTATCATAAAACGCCTATGTTCTCCCATTTTCTGTAAAAACGGGTCTATTCGATGAATGAGTATTCCTTCCTGCTGTTTTATGAAAAAATACTCATATCCATACTTATTTACACTACGCCTAGCTAGTACAACTCCATCAATCAATTGAGGGAAAACAGCCTGCCAGCACAAATAATTATTCTGTGCATTTTTATAAGCATCAAAGTATTGAATTCCATCATCTGGCAAAACATCGCATTTCCACCAAGCCCTTTTAAGATATTCATTAAACCAAGTTACTGAATCACATATTATGGTCTCCTTACAATCAATTCTATCTGCCGTATAATTTAAAACAGAGATTCCTGAATACTGTGCATCAGCTATAAGAA
>ERZ808037.1840-NODE-1840-length-12381-cov-5.062663_pt1 | contig 12381 bp, 9 predicted proteins | sample MGYA00380190_ERZ808037 | MGnify/ENA primary metagenome ERZ808037 (study PRJEB31490, sample SAMN06133399) | mouse gut metagenome | isolation source: J9 | host: mice | place: China: Chengdu | collected 2015-05 ...
ACGCCTGCTGCCGGGCCGTCAAGGAGACCCACCTGAACAGGCGGCTGGCCTATTCCACCATCAGCAACCTGTCCTACATCCTGTTCGGCGTCACCATCATGACACCCTTAGGGCTGGTGGGCGCGCTGACCCATTTGATCTTCCATGCGGTGATCAAGATCTGCTCCTTCTTCTGTGCGGGAGCCATCATCCACCAGACAGAGAAGCAGTATGTACATGAACTGAACGGCATGGGGTACAGGATGCCCTGCATATTCGGCATCTTCACCGTGTCTGCGCTGGCGCTGATGGGAGTACCGGGACTGGCCGGCTTTATCAGCAAGTGGAATCTGGCTTCCGCTGCCGTAGACAGCGGAAATCCGGTGGCTTACTTCGGAATTGCCTGTCTGTTGATATCCGCTCTGCTGACTGCCATCTACATGCTGACCATTGTGGTGCGGGCCTTTTTCCCGGGGAAGGATTTCGACGATTCTTCCATAAAGGAGTTCAAAGATCCTAACTGGAAAATGCTCCTGCCGCTGTTTGTATTTGTATTTTTTATCATTGCATTCGGATTGTATTCCCAGCCGCTCATGGATTTCTTCCGGGATGTGGCGGCCGGGTTGTATACGTTCTAAGGAACCGCGAGAATTCTGATCATAGAACGCAGCGTTTCACAGATTCACATAGATTCAGAAAGGCATTATATTATGAGCACAACAATCAATCTTCTTCTCTATACCGCAGTCTTCGGCCCCATGGCCGCCGGGATCCTCAGCTATCTGCTGGGCCGCTTCCAAAAAGACCTGCGCAGCCGGTTTGCCAATCTTGTGACGGGACTTACTTTCGGACTCTTCCTGTATCTGTTCTGGCAGATGCTGACGTCTGGGCAGAACGATTCCGCCATGCTTCCTGTACGGGCAGATATCCCTGAAATCTGCGGCATGGGACTGCATTTTACATTGGACGGCTTCCGTGCCCTGTATGGCATGATCGCTGCTTTCATGTGGTTTATGAGCACCCTTTTTTCCAGGGAATATTTAAGTCATTATCGTAACCGCAACCGCTATTATCTGTTTTTGCTGGTGACGCTGGGGGCGACGGAGGGCGTCTTCCTCTCGGCAGATTTCTATACCACTTTCATCTTCTTCGAGATCATGTCCCTCACCTCTTATGTGTGGGTGGCACACGACGAGAAGCGGGAAGCGCTGCGGGCTGCCGGCACTTACCTCGCCGTGGCAGTGATCGGCGGGCTGGTCATGTTGATGGGCATCTTCCTGCTCTATGACGTGACCGGGACGCTTTTCTTCGACGAATTGACCGGTCTCTACAGCGCTTACGGAACTGCTGCCAACGACCTGCAGACCGCAGCTGTCACACAAAAATGGGGCGCCGGAACGGCCGGCGCTTCCTCCGCCATGACACAGCTGTGGATCGCCGGATTCTGCCTGCTCTTCGGTTTCGGAGCCAAGGCCGGCGCTTTTCCTCTCCATATCTGGCTGCCCAAAGCGCATCCGGTGGCTCCCGCTCCGGCTTCCGCTCTCCTGTCCGGTATTCTGACCAAAGCAGGGATGTACGGTATCCTGATCCTGACCGCTTATCTTTTTCTCGGCAACACGGCCTGGAGCAGCATGATCCTGCTGCTGGGCGTCTGTACGATGGTGGCAGGTGCGGTGCTGGCGCTCTTTTCCGTCGATCTGAAAAGGACGCTGGCATGTTCCTCCGTCTCCCAGATTGGATTTATTCTGGTAGGCGTCGGCATGTCCGGGCTGATGGGAGCGGAAAATCTGATTGCTGTGCGCGGCAGTCTGCTTCATATGGTCAATCACTCTCTGATCAAGCTGACGCTGTTTATGGCGGCGGGCGTGATCTTTATGAACGTGCATACGCTGGATCTCAATGCCCTGCGCGGTTTTGGCCGCAGGAAACCGCTGCTTCACTATATCTTCCTGATGGGGGCGCTGGGAATTGGCGGTGTGCCTCTTTGGAACGGCTATATCAGCAAGACTCTGATTCATGAGAGTATCGTGGAATATACCGAACTGGTCAGAAACGGCAGTATTGCCGCTGTGGCCAGCATGTCCGCTCTGGCAGGCACGGGTACCCTGTTCAGCGCGAGCACGCTGCAGTGGATCGAATGGGCCTTTCTCATCAGCGGCGGCCTGACTGTGGCTTATATGACAAAACTCTATGTGGCTCTTTTTGTGGAAAAAAACACGGATGCTGCCGTGCAGGAAAAATATGACACGCTAAACGGAAAGTATATGAATAAGGTCAGCGCTGCCGCATTGACAATCAGCGCGTCCCTGCTGCCGCTGATGGGCTTTTTCCCCTATGCTGTCATGGACAGACTCTCTCAAATGGGGCAGGGTTTTATGAATGTGGAAGAAACGGAGCTGGCAGTTTCCTATTTCTCACTGACGAACCTGAAAGGAGCTGCCATCTCGCTGGTTATCGGTGCGGTGGTATATGCAGTCGTCGTCAGATTGTGGATGATGCGCCCTGTCGAAACGACACGTACCGCCAATACTGTTAAGAATCCTGAGGATACGAAAGAGAGTACGCCAAAAGGACAGGATCGAAATCCGCGCCGGAAGTACGTCAACCGCTGGAACAGCTATCTGGATTTGGAGGACCGGCTCTACCGGCCGCTGCTGCTGCAGGTTCTGCCCTTCCTGTGCGGTATGGTCTGCCGGGTGCTGGACAGCCTGGTAGATACCGTCGTGGTGCTGCTGCGCAAAACCGTCTATCGGGACAGCAGACTGCCGCAGGAACTGCCGGAAGGAACCGCATTCACCCACCTGTGCGCCTGCATCGCTTCCACGTTCCAGCAGATCGGTAATCTGACTTACCGCAGGAAACGCCCTGCCCACGTGGATTATGACCATAAGTTCGCCATGATCCACGAAGAATGGGCCGAGAACAGCACGATGATCGCGCGAAGCATGTCGTTTGGACTGCTGCTGTTCTGTATCGGGCTGATCCTGATGATCGCGTATCTGTTTGTGATGGATATTTTCTAATGTGGCCAGACCAGCCTGTTCTAATGCGAATACCCGGGAAGACATACATTCCCGGGTATCTGCCCTCTGCTGACGTGCCGGATCATGCGTTCCACCTCCGGGATCATATTTACCGGGCGCAGGGTACCTTTTCTTCCGTTTTCTGCTTTTTCCGACAAAAAATACAATCATCGCTGTTGCTGCAAGAACCGCCGGGATTCCGTAAACCAGATACGCCTGCAGTCTCCGGTCCTGAATGCAGACCGCAATCTCCGCCTCCGTCCCTTCCACCGTGAAAAGATGATAGATCCCCATAAGCTCCGTGTCCATCTGCAGCCACGTTCCATCATTCTGCTTTCTGTAGACAGAAACGCCCTCTGTCTCACCCTGTGGTGCCTGATAACGGATCTGGTGCTGCTCATTTCCATCCTCCGGGATTGTGATGTGCCAGCATTCCGTCACATCCTCAGGCGTAGTCTTCTCAGCCGCATTCCCTGCATCCGCAATCACCAGCTCCGCCTCCTGCTTAAACATACCGTCCGCCAGCAGGATCGACTGCCCGTTCTCACGAGTCTGCGCGGAAGCCAGCGTGGTCAGATAACGTACATACTCGGCCGTCACATCTTCGTCATATAAGATCCCCGGAATCTCTCTGATATCCCAGTCCGCATAGAACCCGTCCCTGGCCGGAATATCCGGATACAATTTTGCTGACACATCACTTTTATACGGACACTGGAGACGTTTCACCTCCTCCTCATCTGCATAAAAGACTACCGACATCATCTGGAATCTGGCCGGCAGACCCGGGACAGCAAGCAGTTCTTCATAGCTCACCGGCTCCGCCTTACCGCTGTAGCTGATGCGGTCAATCCCTGCAATCTCCTCCGAAACAAAACGGTTATTGGCCACAATCCCGCTGTGATCCACATCTCCTGCTATCGCTCCGTAAAAAGAAGTCGCATCCTGCACCCGCACCATGGCACAACAGTTTTCCATACTGGAACCAAAACCGGCAATCCCCGCCGCATACGTTTCCCCTGACACGGTACATTTGGCATAGCCGTCTGCGATATGGGAGAGCGACTTTCCGGCGATGCCTCCCACGTAATTACCGGCCGTGCTGCTGATCCTGCCGTAATTCTCGCAGCGCAGGACAGTGCCCATCTCCTGTAAGCCGGCAATCCCGCCCGCATAACTTTTCTGCGCCGTTACATTACCCTCATTGACATTATTTCTGAGGACACATCTGGTCAGAAATGTGGAGTTCAATCTGGCATTATCAATCCCTGTCACATCGCCTTCCAGATCAAAATCATATTCGATCGCCATCATCCCCGCAATGCCGGACACATTCAGATCTCCCTGCACCGTCCCTCTGTTGGTGCAGTCTGCGATCGTCGCCTCGGTACTGCTCTCGGCATCCTCCTGAGAAGTATCTTCATAGACCGCCGCATAATCCATGTCCAGCACACCGTCAATGGCATCCGTATACAGCCGCATGATCATACTGAACTGGTCATTGATCGCTGCCAGGTCGTCCAGCATCACATCACTGCCGGATGACATTTCCTGATTCAGCTGGCCCATATTTTCGGAAAGGCCCTGTAGATTGGTATTCAGGCTGCCTGCTCTGCTTCGATATTCACTTCCCAGCTGCGGCATCTGAAGATCCGGCATACCATTGACGGTGTCAAAAAGATTCTTCACCTCACCGCCGGCAGATGCCAGATTACCCATGGCGTCCTCCACGGACCCCACCGCAGTTTTCAACCTGCCGCGTGCCTCCTCCGACATCTTCTCCCCGGCTGTCAGCACGATGGAAGACATCGTCTGCAGGTACTCCCTCATGTCCTGCTGATAACCGGAAGATGCCGGATGCGCCGCCATATACTTTTCCTCGGCATAACTTCCTGCATCCGCTTTGATTTTGGCCGCGTTGACAGGCTCCGCCATTTCTTTTGCCACATCTTGAAGCAGTTGTCTGTCCAGTTCGCCCTGTTCTCCGCCCTCCTGCGGAAAAGGTGTGGTCGTCTCTGTCCCGCCTGCATCCTTACTGTAATGCACCCAGCCATCAATGCCTATATAGTTTCTATAATCACCTTTATTGGCATCCCATGTCCAATCTGCCTGCACAATGCTCTGCATAAGAGGCCGCAGGTCCTTTTCGCTTACGCTTCTGACATCTGCCGCGTCAACACTGCCTGTGCCTGTTCCGCCAGGGCTGTCTGGAGTAGCTTCATTGTCAGATGTCGCAGGACTGTCTGAGACATCGCCGTTGTCAGGTGTCGCTGGACTGTCTGAAACATCGCTATTATCAGGTGTCGCAGGATTGTCTGAAACATCGCCATTATCAGGTGCCGCAGAGTTATCTAAAATGTCCTCTTTGTCAGGTGACACAGAATTGTCTGTGTCATCCCCGCTGTCAGGTGCTGCGGGGCTGTCTGAGGTGTCCCCATTGTCAGGTGTCGCAGAGCTGTCTGTATACTCCTCATTGCCGGGTGCCGCGGAACTGTCTGAAACATCGCCATTATCAGGTGTCGCAGAGCTGTCTCCGCTTTCTCCATTACCAATACTATGATCAGGATCTTCGCTGCCAGCATTAGTACGATTAGTATGATCAGTACTTTCATCTTCTGCAGCATCGGCATGATCTGTGCTCCCAGCGGCCACAGCATCGACATGATCAACACTTTTGTAGTTCGAACTGCCGGTACTGTCATGCTTCGTATTTTCAGGCCTTCCCGCATCCGTATTGACATAAAGCGTAAATCCTGCACTTCTTGCATAATTGCCATTTTCAGAGCGCACCTTATCAATATAATAATTCCGGTACGCTTCCAGCGCTCTGGCATAGTCCTCCGCATACTGCTTCGATGCGTTCTCCATCCCCGTTCTGGCTTCCTCGTAGCGCGCTTTTTCCTCCTCGGTCATATACTGATAAATATCCAGCGCATCCACCGTATCCCCCAGCTCCTGTGCCGCATCTCTTACATTGCCTGCGGCATTTCTTGTCTGGTCAATAAAACCGCCGTTTTTGCCTGTCTCATCCATGATATAATTCACGCGGCCCATCAGGTCATTGGCGGAACTGACCATGCCGTCCGTCCACTCTATCGTCCTGTCAGCCAGCACTCCGGTGTCGTCCAGCGCTTTATCCACAAAATCCTGTATCACCGTCAATCTGGCAGAAACGGTGTCAGACTCCGCTCCCGCATCCTCCAGCATCCTGCCCGTCAGATCATGCAGCTTGTCGATATTTTCAGACAGCTGATACGCGATATCTTCCGAAAGATCCACCGCAATGTACGGCTCGGTCTGACCTGCGATACCGCCTACATCTTTCCGGCCGTATACGTTTCCCGCATTTTCACAGGCATAGATATAGCCTGACTGGCGCCCTGCGATGCCGCCCGTATTATAACCCACATGCTCATAACCGATCGTACCGCTGTTACTGCAGTACTGTATGATTCCGGTAGAAAGGCCCGCAATTCCGCCGGAATCAATGGTATTATTGAGTACCGACGCTTTCTCCGCTTTCCCGTCACCGCTTTCCTGCTCCAGCAGCCCGGAAGCATACTGCTCCAGATTGATATCTTCCAGCGATTTGCCCTTATCCTCATTGGAAACATTCACATCCGCTTCATTGACACAGCCGGCGATGTTCCCCGTGTTTTCACCGGCAATGCCGCCCGTATAATGTGTTCCCCTGACCGTACCGCCGGCCATGCAGTCGATCAGGATACCGCTTTGCCCGTTAAATCCGGTGATGCCGCCCACATAATCGCTGCCCTCCACTATGCCTTCAAAGCTGCAGCTTATGATAATGCCGCTGTTATCACCCACAATGCCGCCTGTCACCATGGCCTTGCCCGACGGTCTCACACTCCCTTGCACCTTAAGATTGGCGATCACCGCCGACTGCTGTGTATAGCAGAACAAGCCCGTATAAGAAAGCGGCTCCCTGATCACCAGACCGCTCACCGTATGCCCCTGCCCGTCGAAATAACCGCCGAAAGTAGGGATGGAAACGAATGCGCTGTCCGAAAGGTCGATATCCTTTGTCAGATAGACTTTTTTATTCACAGACCACGTATCCAGCCGGCAGTTACAGGAAAATTTCTCCATATCCTCCGCAGAATCCAGATAGATCTCTTCCCACTCCGTCTCTTCGTCATCGTAAGCCGCCATGATATTGTCAGCGTCCTCAATAGAAGTAATCTTCACCGGCTCCTCTGCCGCCGCACTCATTGCCGGCAGCACGGCAAGCATCCCTGCTGCCATAAGCGCAGCCACCCGTCTTTTACCTGTCTTCTTACGCATCTGCTTTCACCTCCCTGCTCTCCGGTTCCGACCGCAAAACCGTCGTCATGTTACGGTATTCCTCCTCCGTCAACTGCGTCACATCTCCGGCTTCCACGTAAGCGCTCACATTGCCGCGCACAATGGCATTCATCGTACCGGTCACGGTCCCTTCGATCCGTCCACGTACCAGGCCGTCCACCTTCACAAGACCCGCAGCATTCTTCGTGCGGATCGGCATATTCATGACAAAAGCCGTCTTCTCGATGATCGTATCGCCCACCAGAAGAATCTGCGGCAGCACGAACATTGTGATAAAAATAGAGATCAAAGTTCCGCGCCCCAGACATTTGCCGATTCCGAAGATCGCCACATCCGAAGTCAGCTTCCCGATCAGCACGCCGGACACCGCCAGCATCGTACCCGAGGTAACAATGGTCGGAAATGACAGGTTCATCGTGTCCATGATGGACTGCCGCCGTCCCATCGTCCTGCGCAGCTCTGTATAACGGCTGGCAATGACGATCGCATAGTCGATATTGGCGCCCATCTGGATTGAGCTGACGATCAGATAACCCATGAAGAAAAGATTCTCGTGCGCCATAGCCGGCACGGAAAAGTTGATCCAGATACTTCCCTGAATGACTGCGATCAGCAATACCGGCATCCCCGCCGACTTGAATGTGAACAGCAGCACCACCAGTACCACAAGAATAGACACCACATTCACCACGATGTTATCCCGTGAAAAAGTCTTCTGCAGATCATACTGGCTCACCGACTCCCCGCATACGAGCACCCCGCCGTCGTAATAACGCCCGGCAATCTCATGCATTTTATCTAAGAAGGCAAAAGTCTCCGCACTCTCCTCCGGCAGCGTCAAATACACCAGCATACGACTGTAATGCTCTCCCTGCAGCTGATTCTTCGCAAAGTTCATCTGCCTGTAGGCATCATCCAACGTCTCCTGCAGTTCATCCTCCAGCGTCACATAGCCTTCCTCCACCTCCTCATAGACGAACAGAAACATCTCGATCAAAGGCACCTGATAATCCGCCAGCCCGTTGACCACCTTTGCATAGTCCTCATCATTCACCGCGTAAGCCGCATAGACCAGCTCCGCCACCTCATAGTCCAGATCGATCAGCTCCGAAAACTGCCGGGGCGTCAGCTTATCCGTCAGATGATATCCGTCCAGCGCCTCGATGTTGGCAAGCCCCATCGTGTAATCCACCTCGGGACAGGCATCCAGATCCTGCAAAAGCGCCTTTTCCTTCTCGTAATCCCCTGCCGGCACGATCAGCGCCACCATGTTGGAAGCGCCAAAATTGTCTTCCTGCATTTCCTCCGCCTTCTGCACCCTGTTCTGCAACGGCGGCGTAACTGTGCTGTAACCGAACACATAGGGACAGTTCTTGGAAACCAGATACGCCGCAATGATAACCACCAGAAAAAGCGGCGCAACAACATAGCGGGAGGCGTAGGCAAACCTGCCGACCATCGGAATGTCCGGAATAAAATTCCGGTGTTTCGTCTTTTCCATTAGATTGGAAAAAAGCATGATCACCCCCGGCATCAGTAAAAACACTGCACACAGGCTCAAAATGATCGCCTTGATCAGCACAATACCCATATCCGGTCCCATCTTATACTGCATAAAAGTCATGGCGATCAGGCCGCCGATGGTGGTCAGGGAACTGCCCGCAATCTCCGGAATCGCCTTGCTGAGCGCAATAATCACCGCCTCTCTGGCAGGAAGCGACACGTGCTCCTCCTTATAGCGGTTCAGAAAAATAACTGCATAGTCCACCGACAGCGCAAGCTGCAGCACGATGGTCACGGAATTCGACACAAAAGAGATCGTGCCAAAGAGGAAATTCGTGCCCATATTGATGACCGCGGCCGACAGGAACGTGATCAAAAGCACCGGAATCTCCGCATAGGCCTGCGTCGTCAAAAGCAACACCGACACGACGACAATAGCCACCAGTACCGTGATCGTATTCATCTCCTGCCCGATCAGCTCCGACTGCGTATCCCCCAGGCTGGTGGTCAGATAATAGTCACAGCCGTCCAGACAGGCCTTCACGGCGTCAAGCGCCTCCAGACAGGCTTCCTCCTTCTCGTCGTGATCAAACGTTACCGCATAATAAGCGGAACCATTCGTATAATGCTCCTCCGTATCATCGAACTCCACCGAAAAGACCCCTGGCAGCTGCTCCAGCCGTCCGCAGATCTTCTCCGCCTGCCCGTAAGAAACATTCGCCACCATCACGCTGCAGGTTCCATATGTAATAAACTCCTCCTCCATCAGATCCAGCCCCTGCCTGGTCTCCGTGGTCCCCGGCAGATAATGAGCCATCGAATTCTCCACCCCGACCCAGTTTCTCGATATGGCAGAAAAAATAATCAGGAGTCCGAAGAGCAGGAAAAAGAGATTTCGCTTATCTACTATAAACCCGCATATTTTCAGCATCGCCTGATTATTGTTCTTGTTCGTATTCAGTTCTTTGTCCATATGCAAGCGCCTCCTTCACTTATAGTAAACGACATAACAAATTTCTGTTCCCGACTCTTACAGAAGCCCTATACGAAAGCGCCTGCACGGCCGAAAATGAAATTTCTAATGTCGTTTTCTATAAGAAGGAATTATAGCACTGCAAATGTAGCGTATCAATGATAAAAGAGACTGGAGAGATATACAATTTGTCAATATTGTATATCTGGGGTTTTCACATCTTTGCCTCAAACTCCGCTATACTGGAGGCGGAAGCCGCACATCTGATCCATCTGCTTAGGAACGCCAGATCCGTCTCCTGGTAGATGTCCTATGCATTCAGAAACAGCTTAAATCGCTCCAGGTCTATTGGCGTTACGATCCTGATATTCTCCTCTTCGCCTGGTATCATTGCAACATCCATCCCTGCCAGGACAGCCGGTTCAGCACAGTCAAGTATCCCGTCAAGTCCGTCCGGCTCCAGCTTCCGGTTCGCCCGATAATATTTCCCCAGATGAAACGCTGCAGGCGTCTGTTCTTTATAGGTCATACCGCTCTCATAAAAGGAAGCAATGCACCCGTCTTTTTGCAGATAAATCATCTCCTTCTCGGGAAGCATACAAACCCCGCCGCCATGTTTTTCACAGGCTTTCAGACAAGCCGAGATCAAAGTCCTGGATACCAGCGGCCTTGTCGCATCGTGAATCATAATGATATCTCTTTTGTCAGCAGACGGCACTATTGTCTTTAACCCATTAAAAACCGAACGCTGCCTGTTGGGACCGGGTTTTGAAAACCCGCTGAATTTTCTCAAGGCAGCCTCCGGCATTTGTTCATATATTCTTTCACGCCATTCTTCATCGGCAACTATCTGAATCGCATCAATCTTGGGATGTACACTGACTGCTTCAAGACAGTGCGTAATGATCATTTTCCCCCGCACTGATACGAACGGTTTCGGCCTGCCGCGCATAAGGCGCTCTCCTGTTCCTCCGGCAAGTATCAATGCTATGTTCATAATTATCTCCTCCGTACTTTTCCTGAACTTCTAAATTTCAATGACCGTATTTTTACATAACAATCTGATCGTATGAAATATACAAACCCTGTATTCTGAAATAAATATCACATAACCCCAAAGCTGTGCATATATCCTTTCTGCAGATGATAATATTCCAGATAATCTTCTTTATATATCTGCAGTTCTACATTAATCAGATCTCCAGTGACCGTCTTCGCCAGAATATTAAACTGCACGGAATGACTCTCCAGATTCCTGATCATATACTGCGTCTTCACATCTCTAAGCTGCAGATCAGGATCCAACACAGTTCCTGGCAGGCCACCAGATCCTCAAATACTTTCCCGGCGAACAGATCGCTCGTCAGATTAAATTCCTGTATCCGCTCCCATCTCTACTCACATGTTTCCATCATTGCTGTTCCATCCATTGTAAACCTCCCTTGTCAGTTTACTGCAGGAATCTGTTACAATGCATGAATGAGGGATATTTATCCCCGGTTCTTCTCTGTGATCCAACATCCTATTATAACAGTCCCGCCAAACAAATATGAATCTTCGGCAGGACTGCCTGACCGCACAGGTAACAAAATGCATTATGGAATATACAAACTCAAATACTCCATATTATGCGATACGCGCATGAAAGAATCAAGATTTGTTTTGATAAAAAGAGTATACCATGTAACAAATCCATCCGCAATAAGTTCAGCAAATATATGCGAACGTTTTTTCGTCATTTATCACTTCATAGATTAGACGACTACGATTTAATATTTTTCAATTATCATAACCATATACGCTAAGACTCAGAAATAATCCCTCTTTCTGCAAAAGACACCACTACATCATGAAACATGGTGACTAACTTTCGCTTTTTGATTACATCTTCCTTCTGATATGGTTTCTTTACCTTGCGTTTCCTTTGACATATAAGCCAAATAGTTGTCAAGAATGGTAAGTGCCTGATTCTCACGCGTTGCCAAATAAAAACAAACTATTACATAAAAAATTTTACTTATACATGCGTTTTGTTCCATAGCAGCTTGCTGTGTGCCACTCCCAGATTCATTAAATCACATTTAATCTCATCTGCAATATTTTCATCACATACAGCTATAAGAATAAAATCATACTCCAAACATCTTATCTGCTCTACAGGAAACACGGGCAAACCTTCCTCCTTATACTTCCCGTATGCTTTGTCCACCCACGCCACAATGCTGCCTTCATTATGATATGTTATCTGTCTATAGAAACTTTTTCCTACTTCCCCCGCCCCATAAAGAATAACTCTTTTCCCCTGTAATCGCCCATAATAAGGATAATACCATTGATGATATTCCGGATATCCTAGAAGCCTTGGAAAGTCAACTTCGTACAACCATAAACAAATATACTGACACAGTGCTGATAATAAGATTTCACTTTCAAAATGCTTCCCAACTACAGTTCGAAGACAATCATATGTCAGTGCAAGATCCATAAGGATACTTGGTACCTTACCATTGCACAATGAATTTTCCCGCATACAATAATGATAGGCCGTTCTCCACTTTACATAAACCTTTTCAGAAG
>ERZ808037.1841-NODE-1841-length-12367-cov-3.752400_pt1 | contig 12367 bp, 12 predicted proteins | sample MGYA00380190_ERZ808037 | MGnify/ENA primary metagenome ERZ808037 (study PRJEB31490, sample SAMN06133399) | mouse gut metagenome | isolation source: J9 | host: mice | place: China: Chengdu | collected 2015-05 ...
AAGCGATGGCCTTGGCATCCTTCTCCTTATCCAGCTGCTTGGAGGTGGTGCCGGAGGAGACCAGGGAGTGGAAACCGGAAATCGCGCCGCAGGCCACTGTGGTGAACAGGATAGGGAACAAATACTGCATGCCGTTCCCGTTGTCCACGGCGAAGCCGGCGAAAGCGGGGAACAGCTCCGGATCGATGTTGGGATGGGCTCCGATGACGCCTACCAGCGCCACTGCCAGCATGGCGTAGAGCAGAAAAGAGCTCAGATAGTCCCGGGGCTGCAGCAGAATCCATACCGGCGCCACGGAGGCGATGGCGATATAGATGCCTACGATAATCATCCATGTATTGGTGGACAGATAAATCGGATGGAAGTTCATGCCGATGGCCATGACAATCACGATGGCCACGATGCCCAGAATCGTGGAAATGCCCATGGACATGTTCCTGCGGTACACACAGAAGCCGAATGCGATGGCAATCACAATGAACAGCAGGGATACCATGGCAACGGAGGCGTTGGAAGCGCTTGCCGCCTTGTCCAGAACTCCCGCCTCATCATACTTCGCACCGAAAGTGGACGCAACGATGGATGCGAACGCGGCCACCACCAGAATCAAAGTCAGATAGGCGAAAATCAGGAACAGCCTCTTCGCCCTCTTGCTCATGTTGGCGGAGATGACTTCTCCGATGGACTACCCCTTATGACGGATAGAAGCATACAGAGCGCCGAAGTCATGGACGCCGCCGAAGAAGATGCCTCCAATCAGGATCCACAGCACCACCGGCACCCAGCCGAACATGGCCGCGCCGATAGGGCCTGTGATAGGGCCTGCGCCCGCGATGGATGAAAAATGATGCCCCATCAGGACAGGAGTCTTGGCGGGGACATAGTCCACACCGTCCTCCATGGTATGGGCAGGGGTCTCTTCCTTGCTCTCGCCCACACCCCACTGCTTGCACAGCCATCCGCCGTAGAAGATATATCCGCAGACAAGGACGGCTATGGAAATCAGAACCAGTAACAACGTGTTCATAAAACCTTTCTCCTTTTCCTTTTATTGAGTGATAGTACATTTTTCAAAATTTCCCCCACACATCTCCCGCTCCGGTTGGTGGTGATCCGGTTCCCCTCAGAAACCTCCAGCACCGCGGCGTGGAAGTCCATCCACCCGTGGAGGGAAAATCGAAAACTTTAGAAGATGCGGCTCTTCTGCAGCGCCCGTCTGGCATCCTCATCGCCAGTCTCACAGACAATGAGAGCCGTGATGTAGGTCTACATATGCCCCGGTCCGATGTGGGCCCGCTTCATGCCGTCCTCATAGGCCTGGTCGCGGCACCGCTCATAGACTTCCCTGGTCAGGCGCTCCACGTCGAAGACATAGACGAATTCCTCGCAGTCTGCCTTCCACAGGTTCGCCTGCCTGGAAATCACGTATTTTTCAGAATGTTCAAAAAACTCACAGATGGCTGTGAGCGGCTTGTGTTCTTCCTCGAACAGGGTTATGTTGAAATAAGCCTTATAGCCCTCCAGCAGCCGTTCCAGCGCTGTCTCTCTGGTATATTCCATAAAATCGTATGAATTCCTTTTTTTAACCGTTGATTTCGGCATATTTTCTGGTATTACATACCTATCTTACTGGATTTACAATGATTTTTTATAATCTGTTTTGTGATTTTTTATAATATTTTCATTTTTATAAAAATTTTTAAGAATTGCGAATATCGAAGTATGGTATAATGACCTTATTCATGGCATGGAACGGCCGGATGGCCATAAATACCATGAGCACGAGAACAAAAGGATACCAGACAAATGACCATCCGAGACACCACCATAGCCGACTACGAACAGATTCAAGAAATATACGCTTATGCCAGAAGACAGATGCGCCAGAACGGCAATCCCACCCAATGGGGAGACGACAAGCCCTCCGCGGAAACGCTGCTGCAAGATATCAAAAACCGCCAGAGCCATATTATAGAAGAACATGGCCAGATATGCGGCGTCTTCACTTTCATCATCGGCGAAGATCCCACCTACCGAACCATCGAACAGGGGCACTGGCTGGACGACGCCCCCTATGGCACCATCCACCGGATCGCCGGCAACGGCACCGCCAAAGGCGTCTTCCGCCAGTGCCTGGAATACTGCATGTCACAGATTCCCAACATCAGAATCGATACCCACCGGGACAACGCCCTCATGCGACATCTCCTGGAAAAGAACGGCTTCCTTCCATGCGGTATCATCTACGTGGAGGACGGCAGCCCACGGATTGCCTACCAGAAGCGCCCCTGAAGCGGCTTAAGCTACTTTTTCGCCGCCTGCCGTACTACATTCCTGTCTTTCTCCCGTTCTTCCTCCCCCAGCGCGCTGTATGCCACCAGATCCCTGTGGATTCTTCTGCGGTCATCCTTTCTCGCCCCGCCCTCCGGGCTCCCCTGTATCCAGTAATTCAGGCTATAGAACCGGCACCATCTGATATGCTCCAGCTCGGCCAGATCCTCCTCCGCCACCGAGGAAGATAGCTCCCCCAGCACCTGATGGAAATCCGCTGACGATATGTTGGAACTTTTCAGGAAACCGGAAAGCCTGTTCCAGTCCCCCTCCGTATGGTACTTCGCCGCATACTGCTCATTTAACGCCATGGCCGTCTGCACCAGCTTCTGCCTGCGGATGTTCTCATCGGTGAAGACCTCCTCATTTCTGCCGAAAGCCTGGGGCATCCCGTAGGCTATATACTCCCCCGCGTCTCCGCCCGCCGGTGAATAATAGTACAGCTTCTCCTCTCCCGTTTTCACGGCGATGGTCTGGAGGGTCTCCGCGGACACCGGATCTGCCACAATGACGAAATCCGCCCTCCCCAGCACCTCCCAGGGCATCCCCTCCGCCGCGCCCTCCCCGGCCCTATGGTACAGGATCTCATCCCCGTTCATCAGCAGCAGATCCGAATGCTTTGCCCGGAAATGCTGCTCCTTTGAAATGATGTGATAGGCTATATGCTGCTCTCTTGAGTACAGATTCAGCTGCAGCCCCACGCTCAGCATGTCCTGGGCCAGGCGGCTGTCCCCATAGATGACGATTTCCACATCCTTTTTGCCCTGTTTCCAGAGCTGTGCTTTCTTCCAGAAATTCCTGGCTATGGAACTGTTGATGTCAAAAAGCGTCACGCCCTCCACTTCCCTCATCAGCCCCATCTCCAGTTCCCTGAGGCCAAGATAGACCGCTTTCCCCGCCAGCTGCGCCCTGTGCTCCTCGAAGAACCCCAGGCTCTTCTGGTCGGAGGAAAATAATATAATGTGCGATTTCACGCACCCAACAAAACGTTCTCCCGGATAGACGGCTCTGGTGCGCCGTCCGAATCTGATTTCCATGTCCTCGTCCGTGTAGACCGCCACGCTGTCCCTGGCCAGCCCGGCCGCTCTCCAGGCAATCCTGTCCCACACGCTTTTCAAGACGCACAGGATCGCTGTGGCCGTCACCAGCGGCGCCGTCCATCTGGCGAACTCAATGCAACCATTGTATGCGTCCGAGACGGGATTCGTGAAATAGAGCGCAAAGCTGGCGTACAGAGCGTCGCTCACCCGCTCCCCGGACAGCAGATAGCCCACCGTGCCCCCTATGAGCGGCACCAGACAGCTGACGGGAATCATTTTTTTGAAAAAATTCTTCACTTAACATGCCCTTTCAATATTTCTCAATCAAGTCCCTGATGCTCAGCCCCGCTTCATTCACCCAGTAGATGTTCCCCCGCAAGGTTCTGACCCGGTTCTGCACGCCTTTCTTTTCCCGCCGGAAATTGATGACGTCCACACCGGCAGTGGAGGCATTGTCATAGACACCTAAGATCCTCCCCGTCCCCGCTTCCACGAAAGGACTGCCATCCTCGTCCAGCACCTGGAAATAGCAGTCCGTCCCGTTGTCGGCAAGCACCGCTTTCGCGTAATAGGTCTCGCCGTCATACTTCATCACGAACTTCATTCCGTCCGTCACGGCACCCCTTTTGTACAGCTCCGTAAAGCTCGTGACCTGCCTTTGAAGCTGCCTGTTGGGCGTCCGCCCGTACCGCTCGTCCACTGAGAGGTAGATTTCGTCAAATATGCTCTGGTAATGCTCATATGCCATGCAGGCCGGTTCGCCGCTCTGGGCGATATCGCCCGCCGTCTCCACAGCCTCGAAGATGCTGTCCAGCACCTCCGGATAGTCTTCGTATATCTCCTTGCACAGAGGCACGTTGACCAGAGCCATGGGCGTATTGGAGTTGTGGATCGTCTCCCTGAGGTTCGCGGCGTACTGTTCCAGCAGATATTTCCCGTCCTCCGAGACCTGGGGATGGGCGATGCACTTCGCGATGATGCTGTCGTACATCTCCTGATAGGAAATCTGGGTGTACATGTCCGCGTAAGCGGTCTGCTTCTGGTCTGCCGTGACAAAAAAGTACAGCGCCCTCTGCCCCGGCTTTCTGTGGGCTTCCACATAGCGATAGTAGTCCATGGTCTGCCCCTGGCTGGAATTATTGTAGTTTTCCCTGGCGTTCACCTTATTCTCTATGACGATGATCAGCTCATCGCTCTCCCCGTACACGTCAATGGAACGCTTCTTCCCCTGGTAGGATGCGTCTTTTTCCGTACAGAACTTCACGTCATCCAGATTCCACCTGTAGATGTCCCTGAGCGTGAATCCGCACTGGGGGTTCTTTATCATATAGAGGTTCAGCAGCCTTGCCAGCGGGAAATGCCCCAGCCGCAGGGACGAATGGGCATCCAGAAGCCATCCCAGAAAGGAGCTGTGCCAGTGCTCCGTGTGGGTCTGTCCCACAATGGTGAAGACATTCGTCTTCTCCTGACGGAATTTCAGGTTCTGGAACCTGGAATCCGTGATCAGCCTTTCAAGCTCAGAATATGTAGCCAACTTATTCCACCCTCATCATTTTGTATATTTTTGATGAATACTCAAGACCGCCAGAATTTATACTGCGCACCGGTTAAATTTGCAGTGCAACCCGACTAAGTCACTGCCTTAAGCAGTGACTTTTGACCGCCAGCCAAGTACTTTCCTGGGGATACCACTGTAAATCCTGGCGGTCTTTCATTGTTGGTTACTGCAAATCTCATCTTCGTGCGGTACAAATTCCAGATAAAAGTCCTCCTGTGCCAGCCCCAGGGCTTTCAATTGTTTCGCCAGGGAATTTTTCAGCCAATCGTACTCCGAATAATGGGTGCACATGCTATATCCGCTGACCGCCTGAGAGGTCACTGCCGTATAAGTGACGCTTTCCTTTCTTTCTTTCCTGGCCTGGTGCTCCTCCTGTGTGATGAAAATGGGATTCTTCATATTTCCGTCCCCGTTCACCCGCCGGATATACTCCATCCCCATCTCGTCGATCCGGTTCATGGCAAAACAGAACACCAGCTGTCTCGCTGTCTCAAAGGGCTTGCCGTTCCCATCCCTGTCCAGGGAGTATCTCTCGCAGCCATTCACGCCAATCAGACTGATATAACGGCATGATTTCGACTGGAATCTCTTGTTGTTCTGTTCTGCCAAAAAGACCGACAGCTGCCATCTGCCGCTTATCTTTTCCACGGGCTCTCCCCCGGAAAGGGTCACCGGGCCTGTGATTCCGCCATCCGAAATCTCTTTCTGCCCATCCCCGCTGCCGTCCTCCTCCCCTGACAGATACTCAAAGGAGAACCTGTCTATGGGAAGCCCGAACTCCAGCAGCCTGGGCTTCAGCACCCCGTCAATCCACTGGTACTGCCCGTAATGGCGGTACATATAATACCCTCCCAGGCCCTCCGCTTCGATCTCCTTGTACTTATTCTGATCCTCCCGCCCATCGTAAATGTCCTTGCTGATGAACACCGGATTCTTCAGTCCCGGGTGCCTCTCATTCACCTCCCGGATAAAATCCATCCCCCTCTCGGCGAGAAGCTTCATGACGAACCCCCACGCCAGATCAAAGGCGGAACCGCAGAATTCCGTGCCGTATCTTTCATAACCCTCAGCCCCCACCAGCCTGAATTTCGCATAGGTATCCTTTTTGAAAGTATTGTTGTTATACTTCGCCAGGAAATCCGTCAGCGATATGGTTCCGCTGTCAGGCCTGGACACGACGGGTTCCCACCGGGCAAACAGTTCCATGTCAGAATCGACCTCATCCTTTTGGAAATCCCATTTCCGCCCCTCGTCTCCATCCGGAATCTGTTCATACCATCCTTGGAAGACATATCCCTCTTTCTGCGGCCTGGGAGGCTCCTCCAGCTTACAGTCCTTTTCCACCTCAAGCTTCTGCACCTGATCGCCATTCCGGAAACTGACAGCAACCTTTTCTTTCTCCCTTATAATTATCGGGCCGTCTACCCTATTGAAGACATCCTTGCCGAACGCATCCTCAATGGAGCCCACGATTCCCCCTAGATCGCCGCCTGGCCCATCATAATAATTTTCATTGATCTTAAGATAGGCGAGCAGGTTCTTTACAAGATTGCTGCATCTTTTCTTTGTAAAGGATCTGTCCCGCTTATACCAATGGCGAGCCTCTTTGAATACCCCTATATCCACCAGCTCTTCAAAGGTCTCATCAAACAGGCTCTTTTCCGTTCCGGCATTCAGGTTGACAGTGCCGTCTTCATAGTTTCTTACCCCTAAACCTGTATCGATTCCCCCCTCAGCGCCGTCCATAATCGTGAGTTTGTCCAAATTTACCTGCACTACCTTTTTCTCTGCCTGCTGCGTCTGGCTGTACATCAGTTCCAGCAGCGTCGCATAACTTGTGGCATATTTATCATCGACGAACGCTATTACCCCCTTGCAGTTATAATGCTCCATGTTTTCAGGAAACTGTGAAATCCATAAAGCATTGTGGGTGTCAAAGCTGCCGTCAAAATACACATTCAGGCCATAGTCTTTCATAAGCCTGTAAACAATGTCATGGAGGACCGCTTCCCAGTCGTCACTCTTATAACTGATAAACACATAGGGTCTGTCGCTGTCCTTATCACATAAATGTTCCTTAATGTACCTGACATGTTCATCTTCAGCTCTTCTTCTGTTCTCCTCCGGCGTCATCGCACATCCCCCTCTTTAACTTTCATACAATCTATATATCCTGATCCCGTCGAACATCTTAAGCATGGCGAGCATGCACTCCATGGGCTCGGTGTCCTTGTCCTGTTCTGCCATATCAAGCCTCTCATAGTTCGCCTTCGCCACCTCGGCTGAGACATCGAACTGCCCCTCCGCAAATTCCGGAACCATGTCCTTATGCTGCCTGAGGAAATCCCGTTCCTCCTTCTCCGGCGTGCCGTATATCCATCCCATGTCATAATGGTCCTGCAGCCATCTCTGATGCTCCATCACTCCTATCTTTTCCAAATCCTCGGCGCTGAAGCCCTCCACCAGTTCGAAATCCACGGGCTTATCGGTATAGAAACAGCCAATCTTTGCCATATGCCCCGCAAACGCTTTCGCCTGATTGAGATTGTACAATTTGTACTCCAGGGAAAGCCCCTTAAAGGACTCCACGAACTTCTCCATGGCTTCCTCGTCTGCCAGGAACTTCTCTTCCTGTCCGGCCTTTTTCGCCCTCTTCCACTGGGCGTTGTCCCATCTGCCATTCAAAATGATGGCGAACTTGTACAGGTTCAGGAAACTGCTGTCGGACAGATAGCTCTTGTCCCCTCTGTGGCTGTTGGCCGCCAATCCCGTCTCCACCGTGAGCTTCATGTTCGTCAGATCCACAATCCGCTCAATGTCCTCCTGGAAACCGGACATCCCCTTTTTCCTGATGTACATTGCGGAGTATGCCTTTAACTCCGGAGCCTTCTCCTTGGACTTCTCCGAAGACTGCTCCTGGAGCCTCTCCTGCAGCCACTCCACGTAGTCATCTTTAAATCCATTGATTTTAGCCATTTCTCTTTCATCGAACAGATAGACGGCTTTCACTTTATTGTCAGAGAAATCAAAGGTACATCCCATGGGATGCAGCTCCGTCTTCGAATTCCTGCCATATGCCGTCCTGTCCCAGCACTGCAGCTCATCGCAGAGCATAAGCATATAGGCCAGCGGATGGGGCCTTGCCTGGAACCGTATGTTCCCTTCACTCTTATAATGGGCGATGCAGAATTTATACAGGCTGTTGTGCATGAGAATCGCCGTCAGGGCATCCAGGGATTCCCGGTTCAGCTCACACTTCATCTCTCCGAACAGCTTCTTGAACAGCACCGTTGCTCTGAAATAGGCGTGATCCATGTAATGGTTGAACTTGTCCGGCCTTGTAGGCTTTTCGGTCAGATATTCAAGCATCTGGCTCTCCGTGAACTTATAGGTAGAGGCCAGCCTTTCCGCTAAAAGGTACGCGTACAGCTCGTTCGTGGTAGCAAAGTCCCTTCCGCTTATCAGCTCCCTCAGGGAAGCCCTGACCTCCTGGTCTATGGCAAGGAACGAATCCAGGTCGTGATACGCCACAAAAGGCCTTTCCTCCCTCTTGTCCCCGTCCACTTCAAAATAGGAGGCCACCTGCTCAAAGGGCAGCTCAAAAGGATATCCGATGTCATGGAAGAGAGAGGCAAGCCCCCAATACTGCAGATAATGACAGGCCGCTTTCTGCCTGTCCTTCAGGTCATAGCGATCCCGATAGGCCTCCTGAAAGAAAGCATTGGATTCATAGATGGCCAGCCCCAGGATAAAGACGTACACGGAATGGGAATAGTGGTCTCTGTGCTTCATCAAAAGGCTGCTTCCGTTGGCTTCAAATTCCGAGAGGAGCTCAATCATCCTTCTGGTCTTCTCATAGTCCCCCACGAACATCTCAAGATAGCAGAAATAGACATCGAAGGCGTCCTCCTTTCTGCCGGATTTCAGGAATCTGTCCACCGCATTCTCCAGACACAGTCTGTCAATGTCTTTTTCCATATTGTAGGGAATCTGGTTCGCTTTCAGGCTGGTGCCCTCAAAATCAAGAGTCTCCTCATGGATGTCCGTAGCTTTGCTGGCGTCGAAGCGAAGCCCCTGGCAATCCTCCCTTATGAACGCCAGCGCCGCCTGCTCCAGGCTGTTTGGGGCATAATTCCTGGTTATGACTTTGTTCCTCAGCATTGTATATGCCATATGAATCTACACTCCTTTCCTAATCTCACAATGAAATTTGTGAATCCATTTATCCCCGTCGTACTTTCCCTTGCCGAACTATTCTTTCCATTTTCTATCATACACTGATATGAGAAAATCAGCAATCTTTTTGTGCATATTTTGTGGATTATCTACAAAAATTCCGGTTGCCTTTTTAATTTTCTACCTTTCTCAGAAGCCTTCCCTCTCATTTGACCAAGTTCAAAGACACGAAAAAGGAACCACAGCTCCTTGCTTTTCAAAGAACTGCGGTTCCCATTTTTTACTGACACTTAGCAATAAAAAGGAATTTTTCTATAACTTCCTGACAGGAAAATACATATAATTCTTCCCTGTCCGGGGACAGGTGAAATCGTGGACGGCACCCACCAACGGGATTCCGTTATCTTTCATGTACTCAATCGTCTTCGGAAAAGTATCATCCGTTTCGCGTTCTACATAAATATATTCATAGCCGGGAATGACCCACTTTGTCCAGTCATCGGGGGCTTCTGCATCATCCGCGCATTCCACTCCCGCAAGATAAAGCCCCCTGGCAAAATCCTCCCATGGGTGGAAGCTGCGGGAGAAGTCGGACATCGCTCCCCATATTCCGACTACATTCCCGTTTTCGTCTTTCTTTGCCAGATGGCTGACCTCTTCAAAATGGAGATTCGCGTCCTCCCATAGCTTTTGGATGAAAAAATCGCCATCTGACGTGGAGCCCTCCTTGCCGATTACTACAAAAGATTCCTTGATGCACTTATTGATTTTCACTGGGTCACCTCCATTATTTTCTTAATGCCCACAAAGCCCTTTCGATATCAGAATCCTCCGGATTCGGCTGTCATCGTTTCTTGATTGGAATCCATATCTCCGCATAATAATTCCTGTCCCTGGTTCCGTCAGGATATTTATCCGCCGCATCATACATCTCGACGCAATATCCCGCCGCAAACTCATAATTCCGCTGAGCCGGAAGCCATTCTGAAAATATCTGCGTGTTGACTGCCTGCAAGGACTGCGAAAGCGCACCTTTACAGGGAAAAACGGCCCATGTAAATGCCGGGATTGTCTTCACCACCAGCCCGTCCGGAATCTCTGCTGACGGATCATAAATGTCCGCGATCAAATACTCAAAGCTCTCATTTCCCATCTGCGGATCGATATTGATTCCGAACATTCCGCAGACATATTTCCCTTTCTCTGACGCGAAATGCTCCTCCCAGAACAAAGGGATATCCTGTTTTGGATTCTTATAGCTGAACTCTTTTTTCACTGCCAGCACCGTAAAGGATTCCTTTTTTTCTATTCGATAATCCATAGTATAGCCGCCTTTTAGAGATATTGCCAATTTCAGCGGCGCGAAATCCCTGATCATTGCCTTATCCCTGCGCACGGCTGAGGGGGAATTTCCATGAAAACGGGCAAATGCCTTTGCAAAGCTGTCCGGTGAGTCATATCCGTATTTTACTGCAAGCTCCATAACCGTGACATCACTTGTAAGCAATTCCTGTCCGGCCAGCGACAGTCTGCGGTTCCTGATATATTCTGTCACGGAATAGCCGCATAAGATACTGAACCCCTTGTGGAAATAAAATGGAGAAACATGGACGTAGTCGGCCACTTCGTACATTGTGATGTCCTCTGTTAGATGTTTTTCGATGTAGAGAATTGCTTCTCTGACCACTTCTGACCATTCCACGATTTTCAGTCTCCTTCGCCTTGATTACAGTATACTACTTACATTATTGCATGTCCCGATATTGCTTGCTCTCTTTTGTCGTCTGCTCTTGCTTGCAAACCCTTCCTAAACCGTATGATTTTCTCTCCATACTGCCTTTATGCCTGATACTGCATCTCGTTCTCTCATAGCTTTTAAAATTGATTCTATCTCTTTGACTGATATGGAAGAATCTTGCTTTTTAGCAATCTCTTCTATGAGCTGAACCCCATTAAATATTTGCAACGAATACTGGCCTAATCGCATACGTCTTTTTGTGATATCACGCAACATTTCAATATCTGAATCCTCAGTTAATAAGATAGGCATTTGCAAATAGGCCGCCATCAAAATCATATGAACATCCCCCATACTACTGCCTTGCTTATGTGTATCATATATGGTATGTCCTTTATGTAGACACAATTTCTCTACTTGCTTTGGACTATTCATTGCTTCCAAAGTCTGTCTCATATCTTCATATAGTACAGCAAAATAAGCTTCATAAGTCTGTCTATCAATTGCATCTTTTAGAAATTCATTATATTGAATTACTCTTATATACTTTTCCTCGACTAAGCGAACAAAGTATGTTTTATTTCATCCTCCAACGGATAATATACAACTGTACAATGCTTTTCCAAAATTCCAAATATATCATCCTTAATTATCATGTTATTCAGAACATAATCTGTTCTGACTTTTTCTATTACTGCTGGAATTTGCCTAACTATCTTTTCCCAATCCATTTGCCACCTCAAAAAAGCTGTACTTTCGTACAGCTTTCCTTTTATACAACTTCTCTAAGTTCCACATATTCATCCATCAAATCCAAGATTCTATCCAAATTATCAGGATTGCTAAACTCTTTCATATACTGCAAATCCGGCACTAAACTGTCCGATTCGTGATTAATCAATTCACTCTTTGTTGTTCCAAGTAAACATGCAATCCTATCCAATTCAACCGGAGGAATTACAACCTTTCCTTCGATAACATTCCACACATCTTTAATTGAATACCCTAAATGCTTGGCAAAGCTATCAAGACTAATGTCAGCTTCCAGCATATACGTACTGATATTCACGCCAAGCTTTCGTCCTAAGTTAGCCATATCAAATCCTCCTTTATAGTCCTCATTACAAACCTCTCCGATAAAATAATGGATAGCATCAAAATTATAACAACAGGGCGTTAAACCGTCAATCACTTTCTTATATATCTATGTTGATTTTTCGACACCTTTACCATACTATTATTTATACCACCTATTTGCAATATATTATAACATATTTCAAACTTTTTAAATATAAAAGGGCTTTCTGATTTCTCAGAAAGCCCTATAAATTTAACTTTTAGAGACTTTATTAAAAAATACTCATTACTCGATGATGGTAGCCACGCGGCCAGATCCTACGGTACGGCCACCCTCACGGATAGCGAAAGTAAGACCCTGCTCCATAGCGATGGGATGAATCAGCTCGATGGTCATCTCAACATTGTCGCCAGGCATGCACATCTCGGTACCAGCGGGCAGATTGC
>ERZ808037.1843-NODE-1843-length-12344-cov-7.157577_pt1 | contig 12344 bp, 10 predicted proteins | sample MGYA00380190_ERZ808037 | MGnify/ENA primary metagenome ERZ808037 (study PRJEB31490, sample SAMN06133399) | mouse gut metagenome | isolation source: J9 | host: mice | place: China: Chengdu | collected 2015-05 ...
CCATTCAACAGAATCAGGATTGTCAATAAACCATTCTTTGAACAGCACCTGCATTTGCTGCTGTAAATTCTCGTTTATCTTTTTATTAACCTGTATTTTTTTATCTATCAATTCACATAACGATGTAATCCGTCGTTGCTCATCTAAGCCTGGATATAAAATAGGCATTCTTTTAAAATCTTTCAAAACAATTCTAGGTATTGCCGAACCAGAACCATAATTATCCCTAACATCTTTTTTAACAATAGGAGATTTCAGAGTGTAGTATAAAAACTCCGGCGTAATTTTGCTTTTATCAACCCTCAAAATGGCAATTGAAGACAACAACGCAGGACGTTCATCTTGCCTATAGATAATAATATCTTCAAAATATCTTGCTCCATCTTTCCCAACAAGAATATCACCTATTTTAGGAACACACCCCTGTTTTTCCAGAATCAAGTAATCCTTTTCGCTAATCCTTCTACAGCCAGAAAAATCAAAGCCATATTCGGTAAAGTCTTTTACAGAAGCCATGTATTCTCCATCATCAACACTTTTTGGACTATTATGTGCTCCATCTGTAACGAGAATACACACCTCATTTATCGTTGATTGTACCCAATCAGATCTCATACCCAATCGCCCCCAGTTTCTTCCTGATCTCATCCTCCAGCTCATGGGACTTTTTAAACATATCGGAAAGCTCCGATGTCAGTCTTGCCATCTTTTCTTCAAAAGGCTCACCGTCATCTTCCTGTTCTTCAATACCCACATAGCGACCCGGCGTTAGAATATAATCCTGCTTCTCAATATCCTGTATTGTAGCGACTGAGCAGAAACCCTTCACATCTTCCAGCGTACCATTTTGGAATGCCTCAAATGTATCAGCCAGTTTCTGAATATCCTCATCTGTAAAATCTCTATGTTTACGATCTACCATATGCCCCATCTTACGGGCATCAATAAACAAAGTCTTTCCCCTTTGCTTCTTTCCCTTAGTAATGAACCACAACGTAACCGGGATTGTGACACTATAGAAAAGCTGTGTAGGCATGGCAATAATACCTTCAATCAGATCATCTTCTATAATATTTTTTCGGATTTCTCCCTCACCACTGGACTGCGTAGACAGCGCGCCATTTGCTAACACCAAACCAATCTTTCCATTCGGCGCCAAATGATGAATCATATGCTGAATCCATGCATAGTTGGCATTACCTGCTGGCGGAATCCCATACTTCCACCTGACATCATCCAAGAGCTTTTCCTGATTCCACGGATGATAGTTAAACGGCGGATTTGCAAGAATAAAATCCGCTTTCAGAGTGGGATGCAGGTCGTTGGTAAAGGTATCTGCCTGATACAATCCAAAATCCGCGTCAATTCCACGAATCGCCATATTCATCTTTGCCATTTTCCAGGTATCCACATTTGCTTCCTGCCCATAAACAGCAATGGCCCCTCTCCTGCCAGAATGCGCTTCAATAAATTTTGCACTTTGTACAAACATACCTCCTGAACCGCAACAACAGTCATATACACGACAATTATCAAAAGGCCGAAGGATGGCTACCAGTGTCTTTACTACACTTGACGGCGTATAAAATTCACCCCCACCGACACCTTCTTTTTCGGCAAACTGCGCAATGCAGTACTCATAAGTACGTCCAAGCAGATCCTCGCTCTCTGTTGTGCTGCTCATATCAATGTTGTTCGTAAAGATATCGACTACATCTCCCAACACCCTCTTATCAAGATCAGGACTGCCATAATTTTTTGGCAGAACGTTCTTAAGCGTCTTATTCTCTGCTTCAATAGCCCTCATGGCGTTATCAATCACTGTGCCAATCTCTGCAGAATGAGCAGCAGACGCAATAGTGCTCCATCTGGCTTCTTTGGGAACAAAAAAGATATTGTCCATCGTATAGGCATCTCGCTCATCTTCAAAGCCATCTCCTTCTTCCACAAGCTCCTGATATCGTTTATCAAATGCAGCCGAAATATAGCGAAGGAATATCAGACCAATAATCACCTTCCTGTACTCTGCCGCCGGGATATGTCCCCACAATACACATGCTGCATCCCAAAGTTGTTTTTCAAATCCAATGTTAGCATTGGTCTTTTGTGCCATTTTAACCTCCGTTATAAAATAATTCATTTTAAATCACAATACTCCTCATTTAACCAGACAATTTTACTTTAGTGCTTTAAAATTATTTTTATCTATCCATTTTGTTAATTGACGCGCCATATTCTTTTTTATGCAGTATTTACCTGTTACAAATTATATCAGACCCCTAATGTTTTTACCACCAGGTAAATATATGCATGATCAGTACTCCAAATGGAGTTCTCTATTTAGAAGTCTCTGGCAAATTGAACCTTTCATACACTTTATATATAATAGTTTTCGCTGCCTTACTTTGGGATCCTTTAAATAATACCCAAGCCCTTTCTCCACGCCACCTCATCTAAGCCCACTTCCACACTATGAACTTTCCAATGCAAACCCTTCTGCAGAACCATTGGCATCTTCAACTTCCTCCCTCGCCGCCTCAAACAGATTGTGAAGGTAAGGGTACTCCCATTGATCCGCACCCACGTTAGGATCTGCGTCATCCCCCCAGCCCATACCCGGCTTGCCGCCATAATCAGTGAAACTGGCCGCCATATAGCGGACAGTATTCACCAGCACAGTGTTTGGTTCCTGCTCGCGCACGCCGATTACTTCCGACATATTGGCTTTGCCAAACTTGAAGAAATCTACATACTCCAAAATTTCTTCCCCCGTATCACACTCGAAAGCGTACCCGTACAAATCACAACCATCCTCCATATGGTACTTTTCAAAAGTGAGGTTCGACACTCTGCCCTGACAAAGCTCTTCGCTGCACCGTATCGCCTCCGCCTGAAACGCTTCCCATTCCTCCGGTTCATGGAACGGATTTTCCTCCACCGGATTCGTTACCGGCAGGCTGTGAATCTGGTTCTCCTCTTCCCAAAACGCATAAGTCACATCGCCATTCAGAAAATAATGAGCGAACCCAAACGGCTGCTCAATCTGAAAACTCCCTTCGGAGCGCAGACCTCCCATAGAAAACGGGTCTTTGCGAATATAGAAAATCTCCGGCACAAATACCGTCTCCCCCGTCAACAGATAGTTTGGATCCTTCGGTGCATCCTCAGCCCTTACAATAGCCGTCCATTCGTACCCGTTCCCGCAGAAACGTTCGCTGATACGCCAGAGACTGTCTCCTTCCTGCACCTCGTATTCCAGCATCTCGTCGCCCGTAAGTTTGATATAGTCCTCCGGCGCCGCCCGCTCCTGCAGCTCACAAACCGGCGCAAAAGGATCTCTCCGTTCCCGCTTGGTCTTTTCCTCCTGCGCTTCTTCCGTTAAACCGTTTGCCACCGCCTGCCTGCTGTTTGCTACCTCTTTTTCCGTCTTGCGCTCAAACTGTTCCGTCTGCGGATTCCAGAGCAAACAGGCGGGTGATCTGTAGTCTTCCTCCATCGCTTTTTCGCCGCTCGAGTGAACCGGCGCGCCGACCCGCATATCTGCGTAACCGTCACCGTTTAAGTCCGGATATGTGATCGTATCCGGCAGTTCAATACTCAGGGATACTTTACTCTCCTGCAGCGCCTCGCCCGTCTCCATATCCGTTACTGTCATGTCGTAAGGTTCGTCCATACAAAAACCGTTCGAGAGATAATAGCGATGTTCTGTATTCTCTTCATCCGCGAGCGAGAAGTGCAGGGAAAGCAGCCTGCCATCCTCCGTAAGCTGCAATTCGTAATCTGCCTCCAAAAGCAGGCCAAAATAACTCATGATCCCTTCATTTCCGGCATACTCCCAATTTTTATCAATGCCGCGGACTTCCAGAAAGCTGCGCTTCGGGTTCTCCAGCCCGGTCACCCGCTCATCATGGTCGATCCAGTACAAGGCTTCCTCATCCAGCTCCCAGCCGCTTCCATAATCTCCATAACGTTGAAAAACATCCTCAAACACATATTCCAGAGTTTCGTCGTCATCTTCTGGCAACACGTCCAACAGAGTAAGCCCAAATGCCGTCCGATCCTTCACATAAAGGTTAACCTTTGAGCTCCGGCTTTCCAGGCAGGTAAACGCATAGCCCTCCTCCTCTTTGACCGTTTCCTGTATAAAACCAAACATCTTCCCATTGTCTACGCCCCATGCGGTCAGAGGATGCTCTTTCGCATCAAATTTTCTTTTTAGCGTGTGATACAGATCAAGGGCGTGGTCGTTCTCCGTCATGGGAAAAGTATAGTACAGAAAATGAAGCAGATTTCCGCCCGTTTCCTGTATGGCTGTCTTGTTTAGCGCTGTTTCCAGTTCCGAAAGAGAATTGTAAAACTGCCACGTCACATCCGCCTCTCCGTCGAACTGAAAATCTGACGGTTCATCCCACCCGGTTTCCAACTGTTTCCCCTCATAATCCTTTATCATAATTTCCGCGCTGGCATAAGGGCTTACGGGAATATATTCATACAGATATCCGCTAAGTTCCTGCACCCCGCATCTGTCATACTCCTTCATCCATTCTTTCGCCTCTTCCTTTGTTTCAGCACCTTGCGACTCCGTCCCGCTATCATCCTCTCCAGGAAACTTCCCCATATTGGAACCATTTCCAGCGGCAGAGTCTTTCCACGCATCAGGACTCTCACCCACATTTTCTGACGGTACGCCACATACCGCAAGCACCAGGCCAAGCACGGTTATGCCAATGATGCAGCATTCCTTAACGCAGCATATGCTCCACCCATCGCGCGAAAACTTTTTACTACGGCGTTTACCGTTTTCAGGCAGGTCTTCTTTCAAACCATCCTCCCCCTCCACCACTAAAGCATAAGTTCGTCATCAAATAAATCTGATATAAGAACTTCTTCTCTGGATTTTCCGGCGTCCTCTAAGCTGTCATACAATTTACGGTTTAATATATATAAAGCTGCCATTGCGTGTAATACGTTTTTGAGATTTGCCTTCGTATAATTATATCGGCCTGCCTCATTCGCTTCCATCCGCCTATGCTTGATGTCATTATATGCCTGCCACCAGTCTGAAACAGAATCCGCAAATTTTACCATTGGCGTAATATTTTTAATGTCGTATGGGTACTTCATATTCACTCTGTATTTTTTCAGGTTCGGATATTCCTCAATAAGTACATCCAGCTTATTCCTGATTCCAAACGGAATTTTATCTTCATGTATACCACATAATAACTCGGCAATGGAATCCATTTCACTGCATGTCGTCAGCAGTAGTTTTGTGTATTGCCTTGAAAATGTATCATAATTATCTTTATCAATGGAAACGTAATCATCTGTTTGTATGAAGTCTCTTTCAAGCAGCCGATATTGTTTCCAGTATACCTTTAAAAATTCATCTTTGTTCATAGCTGGTCTCCTCTACCTGTAAATACACCCACAATTTCCTGTTTCTTCTTCCTGTTGCTTCATCTTTGTAATTCTATAAATAATACCCAAACTTTTCTTCCACTCCCTCTCTTGTAAAACCATATTCTTCCACAAGATATTCCAAAAATTCTTCCATTAATATCGAATCTGCATGCTCTGCCTTTTCAGCCGACAACGAACCATCCTGCCTTACATTTACTTCATAAATATCGGCATATGACCAGTCACCACAGTCGCTCTCAATTACAGCTACATACACTTCACCCTCAGCCCTGGCCTCAAATGTAAAACCAGATTTTTTGCTCATATAATACCAATAAGACGGGGTAGCAATCTCCTCGATAATGCCTTTCTCGGAACAGACATATACTGCCCTGCTTCCCATTGAGCCGGTACCGGAGTTTAATACCGTCATCTGATTACCATCGACTGCCAATTGCGGTATAAAATCAAATCGCATAGCCCTGATTCCATCCAGCATAAAGAATATAACTAAAAGTGACACATATGCAAGCACCACAACACATGCCTTTTTTGCTAACAACTTGCTCTTTTTTACAATTGCAATCAACATCATAATCAGGAAAACACATAACGCAAACATCCCCAAAAGAACAAAAATTATATATACAAGCAATGCGTTTCCGTTCATATTTTGCTCCCACCTCCTATGAACTTTCATTTGCTTCATTCTATATTTTTGTTTCTCCGTACAAGCTCTTTCGCCATAGCTGATAATGTTTCTTCTCTTAATTCATTATTTGTTATTTGAGAAACTAATACATTTCCCAAGTATGTATTAGCTGTTTTAACCATATTATCCTGATATTCCTGCGCAGACTCTATTGTCTTACTATACATTAAAATAAAGACCGCTCCTCTTTTTTATTGTAAGACTGGATATGACTGTAGATTTGTACCGGGATAATTGTGGTTCTCAAGAATCCTGCCGATTGCGACTTTATATCCGATCGGCATATGCCACTGCATCCCTGTTCTCTTCTTCCTTCTCTGTCAGTTTCAGACCATTGTGCAGGCAGAACATGAGGTCGTGTTCCTCCGATATCCATATTTCCTTTACGGTCAGATCAAACAGGTTAAAAAGTACCAAACTTTTCGTCTGATACTTCTCCCAGTCTTTTTGTATGATATTATTTACATGATCTGTGTCGGCGGTTCCTGCTCTTGTATGGCGGCCAGTTCCAGATATTTGTCCAGCTTTTTCTCCTCCAGCAAAGCTATCATATCTGCAAAGTCATCCAGCCTGCCATGTGCGGCATATTGATCCAGCGCGTTATAATACGCCAGCCTGTCCTCCTTCGCAATGTATACAGGCAGAAAGCCTTTTCCCATCAGCTGGTAATTCATAAGCAGTCTTGACGTCCTGCCGTTTCCGTCCAGAAAAGGATGTATCCTCACAAACTCAGCATGTGTCCACGCCGCCAGTTCGATATCATTCAATCCTTTTTTCCCAGAAAGCTCCTCATAAAAGTTCTTAATCTGTGCGTACATTTCATTGCCTGCGGGCGGCGTATGGCTTGCCCCGCTGATTACCACCTCTTCCTTTCGGTAGATGCCACCGGTCAGGATATTCTCCATAAGCAGGGCATGAATATCTTTTACAATGTTTTCCTCCAGTATAAGCCCTTTGCCGATGCACTCTTTCACATACCGGTATGTCTTATTGTGGTTTACTACTTCATAAATCTCCCGAAGGGATTTCCCACCGATTGCAATCCCGTCTTCCAGCACCACCTTTGTTTCCATCAAAGTCAGTGTATTTCCTTCAATGGCTGTTGAATGGTGGGTATACTCCACCTCGAAAGCATTCTCCAATGATATCTTTGTCGCTTCGGGAATACTATCCTTTACTGCTTCATACCGTTTCTTTTTTTCCAATAATCCTGATATATCCAAAACTGCACCTCATTCCCGAAATAGTTTACACCCATTATATCTGTGTTCCGGCAAACCCGCAACCTGTACGCACAAATCTGCAATTTATACGCTTGCTATTTGATATCTGGTAAATTTACATACTATAATCTACCCACCGCCCGTCTTTTAATATTTCAAGTTGTCCCCATTGTGGATTACCTGTATTACGTCCTTTAACTCGTATTGGTAAAAAAGCATCATCTTGACAATCCGGCAACGGATCATCAATCTCTATCCAACCTCGTTCATCTATTTCATCATCCCAATCTTCATAGACTGCTTCTACATCCGGATACCAGGCATCAAAAGAACATTGAATAGCATCCATGCTGCAATACTTAAATAAAAGAACCTCTTTCTTTGATTGATATAACATAATTTTAATAATAAATTCTTTATCGTTACATTTTATCGGTTCCTTTAAAATCGCATATTTGCGCATTACTTAATTTCCTGCCCCTTTCCGCTATTATTATTCTCCACTTTTTATCTTCTGACTTTGTATTCCATATCAGCCATAAATACACCCACAATCCGAAATTTCTTCCTCCCGATAATTTATCTTTTTACTTGCTTCAACCTTCACTTTGACATTCTTTAAATTTTCTTTCTTTACATAGTTTTTATGTTTATCGTTATTCATGCTCTGCTTCACAAGTTGACACACGCACTCCACATGCCCCGTATGCCCAAACTGATCCACAGCCCTTACCCTCTTAAGCTCATACCCTCCCCCACACAGCACCTTTAAATCTCTCGCCAGCGTGGCCGGATCACAGCTCACATAGACGATCCGTTCCGGCTGCATCGCAAGCATGGTTTCCAGACACTTTTCGTCGCATCCCTTTCTGGGCGGATCCACCACGATCACATCCGGGTGGCGCATCTGTTCCTGCATCCGGCGCTCTCCGGTTTCCGGCTCTCCGCCTCCCTCTGTAGTCTTCGAGCCGCCGCGTCCGCTCTGCTCTGCTATTCCCTGCCTGTTATAAAACGCAGGCAGTACTTCCTCCGCCTTCCCTACTAAAAATTCTACATTGGTGATCCGGTTTCTGCGGGCGTTCTCCCTCGCGTCCCCGATGGCCTGCGGGATCATTTCCACTCCGTAAACCTTCTTCGCCCGTTTTGCCATAAAAAGGGAGATCGTTCCGATGCCGCAATACAGATCCCACACCGTTTCTTTTCCTGTCAGACCCGCATACTCCAGCGCAAGGCTGTAGAGCTTTTCCGTCTGTCTGGGATTTACCTGATAGAAAGACAGGGGCGAAATCCGGAATGTGATTTTCTCTGCCTCTTTTGCACACCCTCTGTCTGTGTTCCCAGCCGCTCCGAAATCCGCCGCATCCAGCACACGGAGGCTGTCCTCAATCCACCCTTTGCCCCAGAGCACTTTCACTTCCTTCCCCATAATCACATTCGTTTTTTCTGTATTGATACTCACGGAAATACTAACTATTCTTTTCTGAAATGTTCCTGTCTGCGCCGTCAGCTTCTCTACCAATTTATCTTCTTCCGGCAGCTTCCTTCCGTTAATCACAAGGCACACCATAATTTCACCGGATGCAAACCCCGTGCGGATGAGCACATGCCGCACCAGGCCCTCGCCCGCACTTTCCCGATAAGCGCTCACGCCGTTCTCCCTCATATAGGAAAGAACCGCCTCCAAAACAGCCTGATTCTCAGGCGATCCCAACGGACAGTCCGTATTGGCAATGATATCATGGGTTCTGCCGGCATAAAATCCCGCAACGAGTTTCCCGGCCTTGTCATATCCCACGGGATACTGCGCCTTATTTCGATAATGCCACGGCTCTTCCATCCCCACAACCGGCTCCATGACTGCATCGATCTGCCCGGTCGAAAACCCGCCGATGCGCTGCAGATGATTGCGCACCTTATTCTGTTTATAGGCAAGCTGTCTCTCGTAATCCATCGCCTGAATCTGGCAGCCGCCGCATTGCCTGTGGAAAGGGCACTTGGGCTCCACACGAAAAGGAGAAGGCGTCACCACCTTCTCTACTCTCGCATAGCCATAGTTTTTCTTGCATTTCGTAATACGCGCTTCAATGACATCCCCGATCACGGCATCTTTTACAAACAGGGTATAACCATCCGCCCTGCCGATGCCCTCACCGTCGTTACCGATATCTTCTATCGTAAGCCTGACCACATCATTCTTTTTATAACTTCCCTGCTCCATAAATTACCCCTTTACTCGACGCTCGTCCCTCTCAGATTCGACTCAAACAGTCTGTTAAATCCAAGCCAGCCTTTCGCAGTACTGCTTTCCAGAATCTCCGCAAAGGTCTCCATCTTGGCATCCACGTTGTCCGCAAAGTTTAAGGCCACCGCCTCCACAATTGCAGGTTTCTTGGGAGAGCCGAACTCAAACTCGCCGTGATGGGACAAAATACAGTGTTTCAGCTCATTGGCAAGCAGCGGCGGAAACCCTTCTATCTCCCTGACCTTATCCCCGATCATTTCGCTTCCGATCACGATATGACCGAGAAACTGTCCGTCATCGGTGTAATCATTTTGGGGAAAAAGTGACAATTCCTTTGTCTTTCCGATATCATGGCAGATTGCCGCCGTGATCAGCAGATCCCTGTTTAACACAGGATACTGGGTACAAAAATAATCGCAGAGCTTTGTCACTGCCAGCGTATGCTGCAGCAGGCCGCCCACAAATCCATGGTGCACCGTCTTAGCCGCCGAGGACTGCCGGAACGCTTTGATAAAATCTTTATCCTTCACTAAAAAAGCTGCCAGCAGTTGATGCAGATACGGATTTTTGACACTTGCGGCCAATTCCAGAAGTTCCTTCATCATATCCTCAATTTTAAACTTGCTGACGGGAAGGTACTCCGCCGGATCATATTCTCCCTCCCTGCATTTGCGCACACGTTTCACATTGACCTGCAGCGCACCCTGAAAGCTTGTCACATCGCCGTGTATCTCTATGTAATCCATGCTGTCAAAGTCCTCTATCCCTGCGTTGTTGGGATCCCAGATCTTCGCGTCAATGGTGCCTGTCTTATCCTGCAATATCACATTTTCATAAGATTTTCCGTTTTTGGTAACCGCCGACTGCTTATGTTTGCACAGATAAATGTCAAACATTTTGTCGCTTTCTTTATAATCCTTAATATATTTCATTGTTCTGTCCATCCTTTCCTGTTTCCCGTCAGCCTGCCAGACTTCCTTTTGATTCTCTCTGCTCCCCAGCCTTTACCGGCACTGCCTCTTTGGCGCATTCCCCGTATTCTGGTCCGCATTTCAAAAAACGCCGCCCTGACACTGTTCAAATCCGCGACATACTACCGGCTCCCCAGCGTCACATCCACACTCATCTCGTGTCCCTGCCTTGTCAATGTGACGGTCAGCACATCTCCCGGTTTCGACGAATGTAAAATCCCCAGAAGCTCATGATAAGTGGTAATCTGCGTATTTCCTACTCTGGTCACCACGTCACCGCTCTGAATCCCCGCCGCCATGGCCGGTGAATCAATCTCAATCTCCCTGATATATGTGCCTGCGGGGGTGTTGATCTGCGCATCCTCAATGGCCTCCTTGGGCACATCCGCGCCATGTACGCCCAGATACGCGCGCTCCTTATTGTTAGACATCTGCTCAATGGTGCCTTTCAGTTCGGTAATACCGTATGCCGTAAGCAGATTACTCATATCGTTTCCGGTATTGACATTGTCTATAATACCGATCACCATGCCCTTTAAATTAATCAGGATCCCCGTCGCGTTGCGGCTCCCGTAAATATCCGTTGTGATTTTCTTATAGGCCGCGTCCGGCAGATCAATCACGGTGCCCGTGGAAGTTACCATGCCATAACTGATAGAACCGCCGGTGCCAAGCGGACTTCCCAGCGCTATCACAGGCATACCCAGCATATTCGCGGTGTTAGAGCTGCCAAGCTCCGCAATGTGGATGTTATCCATGGTTTCCCCGCCGATCTCCGTAAGCGGCACTGACAAAATGGCAAGCCCCGTGTTTTCATCTTTCTGCACGATTTCGGCCTCCACCTGTGTCTGGTCACAGAAGGTCACTTCTATGCTGTCCGCCCCTTTTATGTTCCCCGCGCTGACCAGGATCAGCAATGCCTTTTCGTTGTTGGCCACAATCACGCCGGAAGCCGAGGCCACATTTTCATATATATTGTTAAACCAGTCCACATCCGAGGTGACGCCTGCCACGGTAACCACCGCCCGTCCAGCTTCCTCCGCCAGCTTCCGCAGTTCTTCATAAAGCGCCTGATAATCCTCCAGCGTAAGCTCTCTGTCCACCTGCGACAGCACTTCCTGAATCTGTTCATCCACCAATTCCAGATCTACCGGATCCGGGGGTTGCGGTTCGACGTCTTCCTCTTTGACCAGCATATCCTCCGGTTTCATTTCCTCAATCGGTGTCTCCTCGGGAAAAGCCACTTCCTTTGGTTCCTCCTCCGGATAAAGGCGGTTGCTGATCACCGGCTCCAGCACCAAAAAGGTAAAACATGCCACCAGACCAAACACCACCGCCATCACGGCGGTAATGACCGTTCTGCGGAGAAGTTTTTTCTTATTGACGGGTTTTTGCTTGATCTTTTCCCGCATGAACTCTGTCTGCACGGAAGGCGTATATTCCGCCTGCTCTTTTACCGGCTCGTCTTCCGTTTTCTTTTGTTCTTTTTCCTGTTCAGGCATATAAACCGCCCTCCGAATATGATTGGTTATCAGTTTTCTTTTTCGCTCATTATATCATACCCCCTGTTGCATGACAAGAAACCGCGCCCGCGCCTTCCCGTCACGGGAGTTTGACACTTCCTTTTAAACCTCATAACACACAAATCTTGTATTTAAGCCTGCTTTGGGCTTATTTTTTTGTCAAATTTGTAAAAATAATGTGTGCTAGTTTGCGCTAGTTGTGTTATAATACTTATGAGGTGATTTTTATGTATGTTTCCATTACTGGTGTAGAGAATAACAAAGACGTTT
>ERZ808037.1844-NODE-1844-length-12338-cov-39.532909_pt1 | contig 12338 bp, 7 predicted proteins | sample MGYA00380190_ERZ808037 | MGnify/ENA primary metagenome ERZ808037 (study PRJEB31490, sample SAMN06133399) | mouse gut metagenome | isolation source: J9 | host: mice | place: China: Chengdu | collected 2015-05 ...
GACTTTAGTCGCTTGCTTTGCAAGAATCAGCCCTAATTTTTCAATTGCTCAAAAAGTTTAGCGGACAGTAATAAATTTTTTTAGAGGTTGTTTCCAATCGACCTCTCACATCTCCATGACAGCTACATCTCCATGAAAGATATGTCTCCATAGCATCCGGACCCTGTTTACGACAACGCACCCGAGATCCTCAGGATCACGGGTGCGTATGAGATGGTTCAGATCTCGTCAGGCGACCGGATTATTCTCCGGGGTGGATTGAACCGGTGGGGCACTCAGCCTCGCATGCACCGCAATCGATGCAGGTGTCGGGGTTGATTTCATAGTGCTCAGCACCTTCTGAGATTGACTCGGTGGGGCAAACAGCTGCACAAGCTCCACAGGAGATGCAGGTGTCAGTGATTACGTAAGCCATTGTTACTAATTTAATTGGATAATAAAACTCTGTTATTGATGAAATGTGGATGCAAATTTAATGCTTTTCCCTGACATTTCACCTGCTTTTCACAAAAATTTTAGGGAAGCACGGGCTTCTGCTTCGGCACAAGCACCTTCATTATGGTCCATGCGAGCAGATAGGCTATGCCGCACACACAGAAGATGATGAAATAGCCTGCCGGCTTGCCTTCAAATCCCATGAACTGCATATTGGTCTCGGCTGCGTGGGTGAAGAGCATGCCGGATCCCTTGTTGATAAGGAACGAGCCCACACCGCCGGCCATGCCGCCGATACCGATGATGGTCGCGATTGTCGACTTGGGGAACATATCGCCTACAACCGAATAGATGTTGGCCGACCATGACTGATGCGCCGCTCCGGCGATGCCTATGATGATTGTGGGCCACCAGTAGGAGAAGTTGCCGAGAGGCTGGGCAAGAAGGGCAAGAAGCGGGAACAGCGCGAAGATGAACATGGCTCGCATGCGGGCCGAGTAAGGGTCGAGCTGCGGATTCTTGTCCATGATGATAGTCGGGAGCTTGCCGCCATAGATGGAGAGCATCGTTATGGCATAAAGCACAAAGATAAGAGTCATGGCAGTGGGGGTGTCGGAAGCGAAGCCATAGACATCGGAGATATAGGCGGGGATCCAGAACAGGAAGAACCACCACACTCCGTCGGTCAGGCCCTTGCCTGCGATAACGGCCCATGTCTGGGGATACTTGAAGCATTTGCCAAACGGTATGACATCCTTGTCGTTGTCCTCTTTGGCTGCCTCCTGACGGGGAGTCTCCCCTTCGTCATGGCTGTCCTGCTCTATATAGGCAAGCTCGGCAGCATTCACGCGCGGATTGCTTGCAGGCTTCTTGTAGAGGAACATCCACAGCCCCATCCATATGAATCCGAGACCGCCTATGACGATGAATGCCATCTCCCATCCGTTGCCTACCCCTGCGCCCTGGAAGAACCGGGCCAGCGGGGGAATGGACACAGGAGCGAGGAGCGCGCCGATGGTCGCGCCGGCATTGAAGATCGAAGTCGAGTAAGCGCGGTCACGCTTGGGGAAGTATTCGGCTGTCACCTTGACGGCGGCGGGGAAGTTGCCGGCCTCGCCTATGCCGAGGATGATGCGCGCAGCTATGAAATAGTACACCGATGTGATGGCTATGGTCGAAGCCACAGCTCCAGTGGCACCCACCATTTCGGCGGCGTCATGCAGACCCACGGTATGCTCCGTGGCCCAGCCGCAGAGGGCATGCGCACACGCGCCTGCCGACCACACGCCGATGGCCCAAAGATAACCCTTCTTGGTGCCCATCCAGTCGATGAAGCGGCCCGCGAAGAGATTGGCTACGGCATAGATTATTGAGAACACGGCGGTAATGGTGCCGTAATCGTTGTCGGTCCAGTGGAACTCAGGTGCGATAAAGTCCTTCCACGTTAGGGAAAGCACCTGACGGTCCATGTAGTTGACCGTAGTCGCGAGGAAGAGCAGGCCGCATATGATCCAACGGAAATTGGTCATCTTACTGGTCCTCTCCGACGCAGGGGAGATTGTTGAACTCATTGGATATTAGAATTTAAAGTAATTTTTTGCGTTGTTGTAGCAGATATCCTCGATCATCTGGTTCACACGCTTCTCCTCATATCCGGTGTAAGGGATCTCGCCGTTTTCTATGTCGGTGCCGACAAGGTTGCAGAGTGTGCGGCGGAAATACTCATGGCGCGGATAGGAAAGGAACGAACGTGAGTCAGTGAGCATACCCACAAAACGGCTGAGCAGGCCCAGAAGCGAGAGGGCGTTCATCTGCTTCTGCATTCCGTCCTTCTGGTCAAGGAACCACCATCCCGAGCCAAACTGGATCTTGCCGGCCACTGTCCCGTCCTGGAAATTGCCGAGCATGGTTGCGATCACCTCATTAGCACACGGATTGAGGTTATAGAGTATGGTCTTGGTGAGCTTGCCGCGTGTGTTGAGCTTGTCGAGATACCTCGCGCAGCTCTTGGCGGTGTTGAACTCGCCTATGGAGTCAAATCCTGTGTCAGGGCCGAGGAGCTTGAACATCTTGGTGTTGTTGTTGCGGATGGCTCCGTAGTGGAACTGCTGTGTCCAGCCTGAATTGTAGTCCATCTCGCCGAACACGATCATCATCGCGCTCTTGAACTTGTCGATCTCCTCGCCGCTGAGATGCTTGCCGCCATACACCTTGTCGAAGATAGCTTCGATCTCCGCGTCGGTGTAATCGGCCGCATAGAACTCCTCGATGCCGTGATCGGAAAGACGGCAGCCCATCTCCTCGAAAAAGTCGTGACGCTTCTGCAGCGCGTCGACCATGTCGCGGAACTTTGTGATGCTGACGCCCGACACCTCGGCGAGCTTCTCGACATAGGCACGGAATTCGGCAGGGTTCTCCACGGCCATGGCCTTGTCGGGACGCCAGGTGGGGAGCATCTTGATCTCGAATCCGCTGTCGCGCACCTGCTTGTGATACTCAAGTGAGTCAACGGGATCGTCGGTGGTGCACACTGTCTCCACATTGTAGCGGCGCATGAGCCCGCGGGCGGTCATATCAGGATCGTTGAGAAGCTTGTCGTTGCACTCGTCAAATATCTCGCGGGCTGTCTCAGGATTCAGAAGCTTATTTATGCCGAACGCTGTCCTGAGCTCGAGGTGTGTCCAGTGATACAGCGGATTGCGGAATGTATAGGGGACTGTCTCGGCCCATTTCTGGAACTTTTCCCAGTCAGTGGTGTCGGTGCCTGTGCAGAAACGCTCTTCCACTCCGTTGCTGCGCATTGCGCGCCACTTGTAGTGGTCACCGCCGAGCCATATCTCAGTTATTGACTTGAAGCGATGGTCATCGGCCACCATCTTGGGGATAAGGTGGCAGTGATAATCGATAATGGGCATCTTGGCAGCATGCTCATGATATAGCTTCTGCGCAGTCTCGGTCTGCAGCAGGAAGTTTTCGTCCATGAATGGTTTCATAATTATGGTGAGGTTTAGAGGGATTAGAATAGTGGGGATTTATGATTGGGAGCGCGCCCTTTTTTACAGAGTCACCCCGTTCTTGAAGATGGAGATCTCGTGTATGCCTGACTTCTCGGAATTGACGAGCTCGCCGTTGGCCACACTGAGCACATAGTCGATGAACTCCTTGAGCACCTGCTCCATGGACTGGTCCTCGACAAGACGGCCGGCATTGAAATCGATCCATGTGGGCTTGCGCTTGGCAAGGCCCGAATTGGTGGACACCTTCATGGTGGGCACGAATGTCCCGAAGGGGGTGCCGCGGCCGGTGGTGAACAGCACCATCTGGCATCCTGCAGCTGCAAGCGCAGTGGCTGCCACAAGGTCATTGCCGGGAGCCGACAGCAGGTTCAGGCCATGCTCGCGGATGCGCTCGCCATACTCCATGACGCCGAACACCGGACTCTTGCCCGACTTCTGCGTGCATCCGAGTGCCTTCTCCTCAAGTGTGGATATGCCGCCCGCCTTATTGCCCGGCGAGGGGTTCTCTCCCACAGGCTCGCCGTGCGACAGGAAATACTCCTTGAAGTTGTTGATGAGCGACACGGTCTCGCCAAGGAGCTTGTCGCTGGCGCAACGCTCCATGAGTATTGTCTCCGCGCCAAACATCTCAGGCACCTCGGTGAGCACCGTTGTGCCGCCTTCGACATCACACAGCCAGTCGGAGAATTCTCCGAGCAACGGATTGGCAGTGATGCCCGAGAAGCCGTCGGAGCCGCCACACTTCAGGCCTATGCGAAGCTTGGAGGCCGGCACCTCGGTGCGCTCGCACCTGCGGGCCTTCTCATAGAGGTCGGTGAGCATTCTCACTCCGGCCTCCACCTCGTCACCTTCAACCTCCTGGCACACCATGAACTTGACACGCTCACGGTCATAGTCGCCGCAGAACTCCTCGAACACCTTGGGCTGGTTGTTCTCGCAGCCGAGACCCACCACGAGTATGCCTCCCGCATTGGGATGATGCACCATGTCGCGGAGTATCTTCTTGGTGTTCTCATGGTCATCGCCAAGCTGAGAGCAGCCATAGTTGTGGGGGAACGCGAATATGCCGTCCACACCCTCGGCTCCGGTCTCGGCGTTCACGCGGTCGACGATCTGCTTGATTATGCCGTTCACACAGCCCACAGTGGGTATCACCCATATCTCATTGCGTATTCCCACCTGTTCGTCGGGACGCACATAGCCGCGGAAAGTGGCCTCCTTCCCCTTCAGTGCCGATCCCGGCGCAGGGCAGTGGTGGTCCTTTATGGATATGTCAGAATAGTCGAGCTGGCCTTCAAGATTGGTCTTTATATCATTGTGGTCAAGAAACTGCCCTCTGGCTACAGCGTGGCGCGCATGCCCGATGGGAAACCCGTACTTGATCACATTCTCACCCTCGGCTATATCCTTCAGGGCAAACTTGTGCCCGGCAGGGATATCGCTCACGAGAGTGACGTCACCGGCGCCGTCGACGGTGACAACCGTCCCCTTTGCAAGGGGATTGATTGCCACTGCGACATTGTCGGCGGAGTTGATTTTAAGGAAATCCTTCATACCTTCGTAGCCAGGGTTTATGCTTCAACGACTTCCTTTACGGTCTCAAGCATGCCGTTGGCCTGGATCTTATCGAGATACTCTGTGACGAGATCGGTCAGGCCGGGAATAGCGTTGAGGTCGCCGTGCTCCTCGCCCCAGATAAGATCCTTGGCTGCGAGCACGCCCTCGGCCACCTTGCGGGTGTCGCCTGTGGCCCAGAGCTCGGTGAGGAGGTCCATGATGCGCTGGTCGTCCTTGGGCGCGATCTCTGCGCCGTCGGCACGCTTGCCACCCTTATAATATGTGATGAGGGCCGCCAGACCAAGCACAATACCCTTGGGAAGCTCACCCTTACGCTCGAGATAGACCTTCAGTCCGGGCAGGTCGCGGGTCTGGAACTTGGGGAAGGCATTGAGCATGATGGATGTCACCTGATGGTCGACATAAGGATTGTTGAAACGCTCCAGCACATCGCTGCCAAACTTCTGCAGTTCGTCCATCGGGAGGTTGAGGGTCTGCATGAGCTCGTCAAACTGCACCTTGTGGATATACTTCCCTATCACAGGATGGTTGCATGCGTCACGCACGATGTTGACGCCGCTCAGGTAGGCGACAGGCGAAAGCACAGTGTGCGGGCCGTTGAGCAGTGTCACCTTACGTTCGTGATATGGAGCCTCCGAGTCGGTGATGAGCACGTGGAGCCCGGCGCGGTCGGCGGGGAACTCTGCGCGAAGCTGCTCGATGGAGATGTTGGAGGCACGCTCTATCACCCAGAGGTGGAATGCCTCACCCTGCACCACTACATTGTCCTTGTAGCCGAGCTTCTCCTGTATCTCGTTGATCTCCTTGCGGGGGAATCCGGGCACGATGCGGTCTACGAGGGTTGCGCACACATAGTTGTAAGTGTTGAACCAGTCCTTGAATCCCTCGTAATCGGCTCCGAGATCCTCTTTCCACAGTTCGATATACTTGTTAATGATCTCCTTGAGGTGATGGCCGTTCTCGAAGATAAGTTCACAGGGCATGATGATGAAGCCCTTGTCGGCAGCACCGTTGAATGTCTTGTAGCGGCGATAGAGGAGCTGGGTGAGCTTGCCGGGATATGACGAGGCCGGACGATCAGAGAGCTTGCAGGTATCGTCATAGGCGATGCCGGCTTCTGTGGTGTTGGAGATCACGAAGCGCATCTCGGGCTGATCGGCAAGCGCGAAGAACGCATCGGTCTGGGTGAACGGGCTGAGGCCGCGGCTGATGACATCGATACGGTCCAACGAATTGACTGCCTCCCCGTCAAGACGGCCCTGAAGATTGACATGATACAGGAAATCCTGTCCCTGAAGAAGCTGCATCACGAACGCGTCGGGTGTGCCCTGGACGATGACAACTGACGAGTTGAAGTCGGTCTTGTCGTTCATGTTCTTAACGATCCAGTCCACAAACGCACGAAGGAAGTTGCCTTCACCAAACTGTATGATTCTCTCAGGTGCGACTGCCTTAGGGGCGGTCAATTTGTTTAATGCTTTCATTTTTACAGGTATAGATATGTTTGTTGATTATGTTTCACTTTTTTTCAAGCGGATTCCAGCTGGTGGTGTTGGTGAACACCTTGCTGAGGTCAAGCAGCTCCTTTGCCTCACGGGCATCGGGATTCTTCGCCCAGGCCGCACGCTGTCCCTGCGCCCCGGGGCCCTTTGAGCCGTACTCTCCGTAGCGCGAAGTCTTCTCATTTGACTCCTTGCCCCAGTTGTGCCACCCCACAGGGAGTATATGGCTTCCCATCTCGCAATCGATGAACACCGTGTGGGCATACGGACGCCACGGACGCCCCAGATACACCTTGTTGACATCGGGCGCGGCCGTCAGGCGGCATTTGTCAAAGATATAGCCCACAGCCACATCCTCGGGGGTCGACGCCGCCGTGATATAGCTGTTGCGCTTGGAGTGGATCTGGCACCCCTCGAAGAAGGCTGTCGCAGGTCCGAAGATAAAGTCGGTGGTGCCCTCTATGTAGCATCCGTCGAAGTACAGGCGTGCATTCTTGCCACCGGTGAAGAGGGTATCCTGATTGCCGAGCAGACGGCAGTTCTCAAAACGCAGACGGTCTCCCTCGGTGTGGAGCGCGACGGCCTGTCCGAGCTGCGGGGCATTGTTCTCTATGGTGAGATTGCGGAATGTGATATCCGAGCCGTCAACCTTGACTGTATAAGTGCGGAATGTGCCCATATTGTCGATATTGGCATGATGGTCGTTGGTGATCACCACCCCGTCGGCACTCTCACCCTCGAAAACCACATTCTTCAGCCATGATGGAATCACGATCTTCTCCTTGTACACTCCGTTGGCTATGTGCACCGTGACAGTGTACTCCATGTATGCCCTCACTCCTTCGAGAGCCTCGGTTATGGTGGTATAGTCGCCTGATCCGTTCTGATTGACATATATGTCACGCTTCCACTTGTCATCGGCGGCATTGGCGGTAAAGCAGCCGGCCATGATGACCGCGAGAAGCGCAAGAAGTTTTATTTTCATGGTTATTGTTTAGAGAATTATTTCTTTGTTACACGGAACCAGTCTATGTCAAGCCAGCCGCTGTCGTTGCTGGTCCACGAGCGCGAGCAGTACATTCCGAACTTCGCGCCTATCCAGTGGCCCACGTCCACCTTGACGGGACGCCCTATCTTAGTGAATTTCTTGCCGTCGAAGCTATAGTAGAATGTAGCCTCTGCCGTGTAGTCGGGCTTCTGTTTCGGCACCTTGGGTCCGGTATAGTCGAGACGCATGCGCAGGTACATCTCCTTGCCGTCGTCCACCTTTATGGCTTCCACTTCCGACTCCTCGCCCACCTTGTTGGCCTTGTAGCACTCGGTCTGCACGAGATATATGCCGTCATTGCGGCTCATGAGCGAAAGTGTGCCGAAATTGTAGCCCATCACCACTATGCCGGCGCGCTCGCCCTCCATGATCTTGCCGTCCTTCTTACGGGGGAAGAACTGCACTTTGGCCGTGGCTGTGAAATTGCGTGCCGGGAACTTCTGGAGCAGGAGATTGGGGAGGTCATATATGGACTTCGCACTCTCGGGAAGCGCGTTGGAGAACAGGCGCAGTTTCGAGGCGGCGGCATCGCAGTAATACCACAGCGCGCTGGGATTGTCCTTCCACTGCCACTGCTTGCCGAGCTCCACCGAGTCAAACTCGTCGCTCTCCTGAGGTGTCTGACGCGGATATGTCTTCCCGACATTCGGTTTCTTATAAGTGCGCACAGGCACTCCGCGTCCGTCGCCGTCAGGATCCACGCCTATCACAGGCCAGCCGTTCTCAAGCCACTTCATGGGCTCGAGATTGATCACGCGCCCGTACGGGCCCTTGTCCTGGAAATGTATGAACCAGTCCTCCTTTCCGTCAGGGGTGTCTATCCATGCGCCCTGGTGAGGTCCGTTTATGTCGGTGTCACCCTGTTCGAGCACATTGCGAGCCTCATACGGGCCCCACGGGCTCTTGGAGCGGAGCACCTCCTGCCATCCTGTCGGCACGCCACCTGCAGGAGAGAATATGTAGTACCAGTCTCCGCGCTTATACATCTTCGCGCCCTCGATGGTCTCGTTGTCAAGATGCCCGTCATATATTATGCGGTCCTGCCCTATAGTCGATTTGCCGTCAGGGGTCATCTCTATCATCCCTATGATGCTCTTCACTCCTGCGCGGCTTCCGGCATACCCGTGGGGCAGATAGGCTTTGCCGTCCTCGTCCCAGAACGGGCAGCAGTCGATGATCCCCTTCGCCTTGTGAACCCATGTGAGAGGCTCCCACGGTCCGGCGGGGTCCTTTGTCTTGGTCATGAATATGCCCAGATCGGGATCGCCGTAATATATGTAGAACTCTCCGTTGTGATAGCGTATGGAGGGTGCCCACACGGCATTGCCGTGGTTGGGCGTCTGAAATTTGGCATAATCGGGCATCTCAGCTATGGCATGCCCTATGATGGTCCAGTTGACAAGATCTTTGGAATGGAGCACCGGGAGCCCGGGGATATCCGAGAAGCTCGATGCTGTCATGTAATAGTCGTCACCCACGCGCACCACGTCCGGATCGGAATAATCGGCATCGATGATAGGGTTGATATACTTGCCGTTGCCCGGATCGGGGCACCACACTTCCGAGACATATTCCTCGGCCGCTGCAGTGGCGGCACATGCGGCAAACAGACTGAGGAGCGCAAGTCGACAGGGTTGTTTCATATTGGTCGTTTAAGGTTTTATTTATTAGAAACAGCGGGCTTTCCGCTTACGAATGTATAAAATACAGCCCAAAATTAATAAATTTTTCCTACAAAATTCCCCTTTGCGGAGTTAAAAAAATTTAGCGGGCTAAAAAACGCACCCCGCAGAGACAATGTCAGCTTTACGCTTCCACTGTCTCCCGGGGGGAGCTTTATATCATTTTATCCGACTGCAACGCGCCTACAGCCTCTCCATTTCGAGACACGCGTTGATGAACGGGCCCACGCCCTTGGCGTCATTGTCACGCACCGGCTCGGAGATGTAGTACTCGAACGATCCGTCGCGATACTTCTTGTCGCCTCCCAGACCGGCCACGGCACAGCAGCCCGTGAGCGACATGGTGCCGTCCTTGTCAAAGCGCACGAGATTCTTAAGCAGACCGTTCCAGCCGGTGAGCGCGGCATTGAGATAACCCTCATCGAGTATGCCCATGCGCACACCTTTAAGCAGGCCGTAGACAAACATCGAACTTGCCGTGCCCTCAAGGTAATTCCCCTCGCGTCCCGGCTCGTCAAGCACCTGATACCACACGCCGCTCTTTGTGTCCTGGGTCTTGACAACCCCGTCGGCAAACGACCTGAATATCTTCACAAGCTCCTGACGCCTCGGATGATCGGCCGGCATCTCTTCAAGCACATCGAGAAGAGCCATGAATGTCCATCCCATGGCACGGCCCCAGGCATGCGGAGCCTGGCCGGTCTGCTTGTCGGCCCAACGCTGCTCCTTGCTCTCGTCCCAGGCGTGGCGATACAGTCCGGTAGCCGGGTCATAGGTGCGTTTTGCCACTACCGCAAACTGGTCAGCGATATGGTTCCATGCATCCTCCTTCTCCTTGCCTGAGAGAAAACGGTTGGCATACTTCGCGCTGAAAGGCTCGGCCATGAACAGGCCGTCGAGCCACATCTGGTGAGGATAGATCTGCTTGTGCCAGTATCCACCCTCGCTCGTGCGGGGCTGCGAGGCAAGCTGCTTCCACAGGGTGTGAGCCGCCTTCAGGTAACGCTCCTCTCCAGTGCGATCATAGGCCTGGAGCAGAAGAGTCCCGTCCTTGATATTGTCGAGATTGTAGGCCTCCTGCTTGTAGCCCCTGATGGTGCCGTCGCTGTTCACGAGGGTGTCCACATAGCTGATCACATAGGCGGCCATTGTGTCATCCTTGTAGCGGTCGGCCACATTGAGTATGGCGTCAAGCTCTGTCCCTATGGCATAGGTCCACTTCGGAGCCTTGTGATAGTCGAGCATCCAGCTCTCGGGGCAACGCTGCATCTCGGAGAGTGCCATGCGCTGCGACACAGGCTCATTCTCGATCACGAGCTTGCCGTTGATATACGTGTTGGCTATGCGCACATTCTTGGTGAGGCCGTTTATGGAGTTCCCTCCGTTCTGCACCCCGTCCCAGCGGCAGTTCTTCACCTCGATATTGCGGATATTGCACAGGTCCTCATACCCCTCTATCACTATGCCGTACTTGCTCTCCTTACACGAGATATTCTCAAGATACACATCCTGCACCACCGGCGGGAAGCTGTGGTCACACGCCTCCTTGCGCTCGTATATGAGATTGATCTTGAGAACAGCCTCGTTGCACTGCCCCACCTCGATATTGCGGCAGAATATGTTCTCTATCACGCCGCCGCGGCATGAGTTGGTCTTGATGCGCACCACACGGTCAAGGTCAGGTGAGTCCATCACACAGTTCTCGGCAAAGAGATTGGAGAAGCCTCCCGAGATCTCCGAGCCCACTACTATGCCGCCGTGGCCGTTCTTCATGCGGCAGTTGCGCACTATCACATTCTCCGTAGGGGCCGCAGCCACGATTCCGTCGCGGTTACGGCCGCTCTTTATGGCTATGCAGTCGTCACCCGTGTCGAAGAAGCAGTCCTCGATGAGCACATTCTTGCAGCTCTCGGGGTCACAGCCGTCACCGTTGGGGCCGTCGTTCTGTATATGCACGCCGCGCACGGTAAGGTTCTCGCAGAACAGCGGATGTATCACCCAGAACGGCGAGCGCAACAGTGTCACATCCTCTATGAGCACATTCTTGCAGTCCACGAAGTTCACAAGCTGCGGGCGCATCCCGTAACCGGGGCCCATCTGACGCTTCTCCACAGGCACGCCGTTCTCATTCCACTCCTGAAGCAGCGGGCGGCCTATCTTCTGTGTGGCCACAGTGCCGGGGCCGGTATAGTCATGCCCTTTCTTGGCACTCATGCCCCACCAGTTGGAGTCATCGGCGGCTCCGTCCACTGTCCCCTTGCCGGTCAGGGCGATGTTGGTGGCGCCGTTGGCATAGATCAGCGGCTGATAGTTATAGCAGTCCATACCCTCCCAGCGGGTCCTTACCACGGGATACTGGGTGGTGTCGGTGGTGAAGAGCAGTGTCGCGCCCTCCTCCAGATGCAGGTTCACATTGTCCTTTATGGTGATAGGGCCGGTGAGCCATGTGCCCTTGGGCACCACCACTCGGCCTCCACCCTCTCTGGAGCACACATCTATCACCTTGTTTATAAGTTCGGTGTAGAGAAAACCCTTGGTCTTGGATTTTTTGCCGTAATCAAAGATCTTGTAATCCTTGGCCCTGAACTCAGGCTGCCTGATGGACTTTTCGATCTGGGGATACACATCACGCCACGCCTCGTCGGGGGTGATGGCTGCTGCACTCCCCAGGCCGAGACACAGCCCGGCAAGCATCATACAGATTTTTTTCATGGTATATTTCATTTTGTAGTCAGATTTTCGCAATTAGGCTACAAAGTTACGCATTTTTGCTCAAACAGGTAGTTATTTTATGTTAAGTGCCGAATAATGTTTGTCAGGCAACCGATATTCGTTTCAACTTTTATATTTTTCGAGCAAATCCTCAACCTCCGTTCTCAATAAAGGTAAATGATTGATGACAATAGACCAAAGAATTTCATTGTCAAGGCTATCATAGCCATGGATTATATAATTTCGTGTACACACAATCTGACGTGAACTTGATATGTGTATCTCCGGTTTAAGTACATGACAAAAATTTGAACACATCGAATTTCGGCTTGTAGAGCGGTCTTAGAAGAACGTTTGCGATTTC
>ERZ808037.1846-NODE-1846-length-12336-cov-7.693287_pt1 | contig 12336 bp, 14 predicted proteins | sample MGYA00380190_ERZ808037 | MGnify/ENA primary metagenome ERZ808037 (study PRJEB31490, sample SAMN06133399) | mouse gut metagenome | isolation source: J9 | host: mice | place: China: Chengdu | collected 2015-05 ...
GTGGACGAGACGGGGAACACCTACTGCGTCCCGAAGAAGGGGGCGACGGCGTGAGGCGGCTGTATGTACCCCTGGGCTTGCTGGTTCTGCTGACAGTGTTGTGCACGGTGCACACCGTCTACCTGAGCCGGTTCACCGGGGAGCTGTCCGACCTCCTCGCCCAGGCCCAGGAGCAGGTGGCGCGGGAGGACTGGGAGGAGGCGGATCGGCTCACCCGGCAGGCCAAGGAGATCTGGGTGGAGCACGAGGGCTACCTCCACACCACCCTGCGCCACGCCGACATCGACGCCATTCTGATCTCCTTTGACGAGGCCCTGGCCTTTTTGCGGGCGGGGGAGCGGCAGAGCGCGGAGTACGCCGCGGTCAACGCGCGGCTCATCACCCAGATCGGGCTGCTGCTGGAGTCGGAGCTGCCCAGCCTGACGAATCTGCTATAGGTGATAAGAATCCCCCCGCGGTCGGCGGGGGGATTCTTCCTTCACAGCTCCGGCGAGTGGAACAGATCCGGATCCTGCCAGTGATCCAGATCGACGCCCTCCCTGGGGGGCGTGGCCTGGGGCCCCGCCTGAATCCGCCCCGCCACCAGGCTGGACAGATCCTCATAGGGCGGCTCCCGGTACTGGGGATCCCGGCTCACCCGGGCCGGATCGTTGTCTCCGCTGCGTTTGGGCTTCATGGGCCTTCCTCCTCAAAAAGGGAGCGGGGGGCGCAGCCCCCCGCTCCCGCCGGTGTCGGGCGATGGCGCGTCCGCGCCGCCGTCTTAGTAGCCCCGGCTGTTGGAATTCTTGTTCTCGGAATTCTGCTGCTTCTTGTTCTCGGGGGTCTGCTGCTTCTTATTCTCAGGGGTCTGCTGCTTTTTGTTCTCGGGGTTCTGCTGCTTCTTGTTGTCAGGGCAGTTGTTCATTGTTATCACCTCACGCAGCACAGTATGCCACGCCCTCGCCTCTGTTATACGTCCAGGAAAATTTTTTCAAAAAAAGGATACCATAACCGGGACAGTTATGGTATAATTTTCTTAATGAGCCCGTGCCCTGACAAAGAAAGGATGGATGCCGCCGTGAAATGTCCGTACTGCGCCCAGTTGGAGAGCAAAGTTGTGGATTCCCGCCCCGCCGACGAGGGGAGCAGCATCCGCCGCCGCCGGGAGTGTCTGGCCTGCCGGAAGCGGTTCACTACCTATGAGATCGTGGAGAGCCTGCCCCTGATGGTGATCAAGCGGGATGGCAGCCGGCAGGCGTTTGACAAAAGCAAGCTGCTGGGCAGTATGCTCAAGTCCTGCGAGAAGCGCTCGGTGTCCATGTCCACTCTGGAGGGCATCGCCAACGAGATCGAGCAGTCCCTGCAAAACGAGATGGTGCGGGAGGTGCCCAGCACCGAGATCGGTGAGCTGGTGATGGAGAAGCTGAAGGATGTGGACGAGGTTTCCTACGTCCGCTTCGCCTCGGTGTACCGCCAGTTCAAGGACATCAACACCTTCATGACGGAGCTCACCCGGCTGCTGGAAGAAAAATAAAAAGACGCCCTCTCCGGTTTCGCCGGGGAGGGCGTCTTTTTATTTCAGCTTTTCCAACCGCTCCCGCTCAGCCTGACTGAGGCGGTGGTAGCTGGGGGCCATGGCGGCGGCGGACACCAGCCGCCCCTCTCGGGCCAGCTCCAGGGCGCACCGGGCCACCCCCCAGGCGGTCTGGTACAGCAGGTGGGGCGGCATGAGGGCGCAGGGCAAGCCCTGCTCCTCCAGCGCCCTCTGGGCCAGCCGGGCCCCGTCCCCCACCAGGATCTGAAGTTTCCCGGAGGCTCGCACCTCCGCCGCCAGCTCGTCCAGCCCCATGGCCCTGTCCGGGGTGAGGCGCTTCAGCGTCCCGTTTTCCGCCAGGAACCGGGCGCAGTACACCTGATTGCGCCGCGCATCCATGGCGGCGCAGATCTCCCCGCCCAGGTGGGCACACTGCCACGCCATGGACCTTAGCGTAGAGCAGGGGGCGCAGGGCTTGTCCCCCGGCCACGCCAGCCCCTTGGCCGCCGCCACGCCGATGCGTACCCCGGTAAAGGAGCCGGGGCCCGCCGCCACCGCGATCACGTCCATCTCGTCCAGCGTCAGGCCGGTGTTCTTCAGCAGGTCGGCCACCATGGGCATGAGGGTGGCGGAGTGGGTCAGCCCACTGTTCTGAAAGGATTGGGCCAGCAGCGTTTCGTCCTCGGTGACGGCCACGGAGGCGGTGATCGCCGAGCTCTCCAGCGCCAGGATCTTCATAGATCCACCCCCTCAATCTCGAGGATTCGGTCGTCCTCCCCGTCCCCCCGGCGGATGGATACCCGCACCGCGTCCGGTTCGATGGCCTCGGCTACGTTCTCGCTCCACTCCACGGCGCAGATCCCGCCCCGGGCCAGGTAATCCTCCCAGCCGATGTGGAACAGCTCGTCGGCGTCCCCCATCCGGTACATATCAAAATGAAACAGGGGCAGCCGGCCCCCCTCGTACTCGTTGACAATGGTGAAGGTGGGGCTGGTCACCCGCTCCTCCACCCCCAGCGCCCGGGCCATGCCGGACACGAAGGCGGTCTTGCCCGCCCCTAAATCGCCGGTAAAGGCCACCACCGCCCCTCCGGTCAGGGCGTTGGCCAGCCTTGCCCCCAGCTGCTCCGTCTCCTCCCGGCTGTGGGTGATAAACTCCATGGAAGCTCACTCCTGACAAAAATGAAGAATCCAAAAACTCTCGCAAAACAGTATAGCATATCCTGCCGGAATGTGCTATACTAATTTGCAACTGTTTTCCGGAAAGGAGGAGGGCCATGCCGTGCAGCCCACGCGCACACTGAGAGAATTTTTCAAAAAGGGCGACGTGCTCCTGCTGGCGCTGTGCGTTGTCGCCAGCCTTATGGGGCTGGCACTCATCTACTCCGCCACCCGGTATGACCCGGATCTCGCCGACTCCGCCAAGAAACAAGCCATGTTTTTATGCATGGGCGTTGTGGCCTATGTGTGGGTCACGTTCATCGACATTGAGTACCTGATGGAGAAGTGGTGGTGGGTGTTCCTGTTGCTGGGGCTGGGGGTCATCGCCCTCATCAAGCCCTTTGGCCGGATGGCCGGCGGCAACAAGAGCTGGGTGTTCCTCCCCGTCATCGGAAACTATTTCGGCTTCCAGCCCGGGGAGATCGCCAAGCTGTCCTACATTGTGGTGCTGGCCTGGATGATCAACAAAGAACGCCCCCGGGGGCTGGGCCGGTTCCCCGCTTTGATCAAATACCTGATTCTCACCGGCGTATTCTCCGGCTCGCTGGCGGTGCTGTCCGGCGACTGGGGCATGGTGATCGTCTACCTGTTCATCTTTGTGGCCATGGCCTGGGTGGCCGGGGTGAGCAAATGGTGGTTTATCGGGGTGGGCGCGCCCGCGGTGGGGGCCGTGGTGTTTCTGTGGCACTTCATCCTCCCCCGGATCGACAAGCTCTGGAACGACTACCGCATCATGCGCTTCCGGGTGGTGGTAGAGCACTGGAAGGGGAACAACCTGGATCCCGCGGATGCGGGCTGGCAGCAGAACCAGACCCTGGCCGCCATCGGCTCGGGGCAGCTCACCGGAATGGGGTGGCTGAAGGGCGTCAAGACCCAGTCCCTCCGGGAGGGGGTGCTGCCCGCCCGGCACACCGACAACATCTTCGCCGTGTGTGGGGAGGAGTTCGGGCTCGTCGGCTGCTGCGTGGTGCTGCTGGTGCTGCTGGCCATCATCCTGCGGTGCGTGTGGGTGTCCCGCCGGGCCAAGAGCCATATGTCCGCCTATATTGCCATGGGCATCGCTGGGATGCTGATGATCCAGACCATCATCAACGTGTCCATGAACCTCTATCTCGGGCCGGTCATCGGCCTGACCCTGCCCTTCTTCAGCTACGGCGGATCGTCCACCCTGACGCTGTTCATCGCCATGGGGCTGGTGTCCGGCATCAAGATGCGGCCCCTGCCCAGCTGGCTTAAAGATCGGAGCCAATTATAGTCCTCCGCGCCCTTCCTGTTTCTTTGAAGCAGGGAGGCGGCGGGACGCTGATCCCCTCTTGGGGCAGTGCAGCCAAGGAAAGGGCCGCAAAAGGAGCAGCTGCTCCTTTTGCGGCCTTTGCCATATCTGGTTCCGGCGCTCTGCCATGCGTCGGCTGGTGCCTTCCCTACAGGACGTGGACATCCTCCTTGGTGAAGGCCACCCATGCTTCGTCCCCCACCTTGTAGATCTTCTTGCTCTTGGGGTTGAAGTCGGTGATCTTCACCAGCGTGTCCCCCACCATCACATGATAGTTCTGATAGGAGCCCATGAAGCAGGACAGGATCACCCTGCAAGGCAGCTGGCCCGCGTCCCCCAGCGTGGCGGATTCGGGCCGCAGCACCAGGGTGCAGTCCTGGCCTGCCCCCTGCCGGGAGGTCTCCGCCGCCACCTGGTGGCCGCCGACGTCCACTGTGTCCTGGCCGGTCACCTTGCCCCGCAGGAAGTTGGCCTCGCCGATGAAGTCGGCCACAAACTCATTGCTGGGGTGGTAGTACACCTCCTGGGGGGTGCCGATCTGGGCCACAACCCCCTTGTCCATGATGATAATCTGATCGGACAGGGCCATGGCCTCGCTCTGGTCGTGGGTGACGTAGATGGCGGTGATCCCCGCCTCCTGCTGGATGCGGCGGATCTCCGTGCGCATGGACACCCGCAGCTTGGCGTCCAGGTTGCTGAGCGGCTCGTCAAAGAGCAGCACTCCCGGCTCCAGCACCAGGGCCCGGGCCAGGGCCACCCGCTGCTGCTGGCCGCCGGACAGCTGGTTGGTCATGCGGCCCTCCATGCCCTCCAGCCCCACCAGCTTGAGGATGTCCATCACCTTGGTTTTGATGGTCTCCTTGTCCAGCTTGCGCAGCTTCAGGCCGTAGGCCACGTTGTCGAAGATGTTGTAGTGGGGCAGCAGGGCGTAGCTCTGGAACACCATGGCGGTGTCCCGCTTGTTGGGGGTGAGGGCGTTGATAGCCTCGTTGCCCAGGTAGATCTCCCCCTCGTCGGGGCTCTCGAACCCGGCGATCATCCGCAGGGTGGTGGTCTTGCCGCAGCCGGAGGGGCCCAGCAGGGTCACAAAGGAGCCGGGCTCGATGGTCAAGGAGGTGTCCTTTACCGCGTAGAAGTCCTTTTTTGTCTTGGGATCCTGATAGATCTTGGAGATATGCTCCAAGCGGACGCCTTTTTTCTCTTTCGCCATATCATTCGTCCTCCTTCAGCTTCCGGCTGGTGCCGAAAAATTTCATAACCAGATTCATCAGCAGCACCGAGCCGTAGGTGATGATGATGAGGATGGTGGCAAAGGCGCAGGCAAGGCTGTACGAGCCTTTCTCCGCGAACTCGTTGATCTGCACGGTGATGAGCAGGAACTGGGGCGTCACCAGCAGGATGATGGCGGAGATGGCGGTGATGGAGCGCACAAAGGCGGTGACAAGCCCGCTGAGGAAGGAGTCCTTGATCAGAGGCAGGGTGACGGTCATAAACACCTTGAAGCTGTCCGCCCCCATGTCGTAGGCGGATTCCTCGATGGACTTGTCGATCTGCCGCAGGGCGGAGATGCCGCTGCGGGTGCCAGTGGGCAGGGAGCGCACCACAAACACGATGATCAAAATGGCCGCGCTGCCATAGATGCCGCCCAGCAGGCCGTTGGGGAACACGCCGTGGAGGGCGCCGCCCTCGGCAAACAGAGGCCAGTCGCTGCTGTGGAACAGGCCGCCGGAGAAGCCCCGGATGTAGCCCACGCCCAGCACCGTACCGGGCACCGCCATGGCCAGCATGGACACCGCCTCAATGAAGCCCTTGGCCTTGAACTTCCGCTTCACCACCAGGTAGGAGATGATCATGGACAGCAGGGCGGTGATGGGGGCGGAGATCAGGGACAGCACGAAGGAGTCCCGGAAGGCCTGGAAGCCCTTGTACCGGGTGAACACCTGCCCGAACCACTTGAAGGTGAGGGGGGTGAACTTATAGCCCCAGGTGGGGAACAGCGCCCCGATGGGCACGCACAGGTACATCATGATGACGAAAATGGTGGCCAGGGCGCACAGGATGGTGAGGGGCAGGGTGACCCGGCGCTCCTCAATGAGCATACGCCCCCGGGACGCCTTGCCCGTAAGGGTGGCGGCGGTCTTGGCCTCCAGATAATACTTCTGCACCGCGAACATCACCAGGGTGATGGCCAGCAGCACCACCGCCATGGCCGCGGCCCCCACCTTGTCGTAGGCGCCGGTGATTTGCAGGTAAATCGTAGTGGCCAGGGTGTCATAGGAGCCGCCGATGATCATGGGGTTGGCAAAGTCGGCGATGGACTCGATGAAGGTCACCAGAAAGGCGTTGCCCAGGCCGGGCAGCAGCAGGGGCAGGGTGACGGTCATAAACACCTTGCCCCGGGAGGCCCCCATGTCCCGGGCAGCCTCCTCCAGGGAGGGATCGATGTTCTTCAGCAGGCCCTTGAGCATCATATAGCACACCGGGAAGAAGGTGAGGGCCTGCACCACCACGATGCCCCAGAAGCCGTACACGCTGTTGTCCTTGATGCCCAGCAGGAACCGGGTGATGATGCCCGACTTGCCGAACAGCATGATCATGGACAGGGACAGCACGAAGGGGGGCGACACCACCGGCAGCATGGACACCACCTTGAACAGGCCGCCCACCACCCGGCCCACCTTGACGTACACCTCCACGTAGGCGAACAGCAGGCCCACCACCGTGGACAGGATGCCCACCAGGAAGCCCACCTTCAGGGTGTTGGTGATCGCCTTGGTGAACGTGGGCATGGCGAAAATCCGCTGGAACGCGCTGAGGGACAGGCTGCCGTCCCCCACAAAGCTGTCCACCAGCAGGATGGCCAGGGGATAGAGAATGAATATGGTCAGGAATGTGATCAGAACCACAATGGTGCCCACCATAATGGGGTCGGCCATCAGCTTTTTCCGATCCAGGGCTGCGCCTTGGCCTCTTGCCATAGGGAAGCCTCCTTTCTCTCATTGAACCAAAAAACGGATGGGGGATGGCGGCTTGCCATCCCCCATCCGTCAGTGTTTTGTCTCTCGCAGGGTGTGTCTTACTCGGTCTGGAAGCGGTCGTCGCCGCCGCCCAGAGCGGTCATGACTTCCTCAATATAGGTCTTAATGTTGTTCTTGGCGTCCTCAAAGTCATAGTCCATGACGTTGTTGGGGTCAAGGCCGAAGTCGGCGGCCTGCTGGGGCTGCTCCGCGTTGTCGATGACCAGGAACTGGTAGGAGCCGTGATCCTTGGCCTGGTTCACGCAGTCGGGGGACAAGGCGTACTCAATCCACAGCTTGGCGGCGTTGGGGTGCTTGGCGCCCTTGAAGATGGCGGTGGCGCCGATCTCAAAGGAGGTGCCGCTGGAGGGGATCACCAGCTCCACATTGTCGTAGCCGTTGTCCACGATCTGGGTGATGCCGTCATGGAGGAAGCCGATGCCGATGGTGCACTCGCCGGTGCCCACGTTCTTGGACGGGCCGGAGCCAGACTTGGTGTAAACCTCAATGTTCTTGTCCAGATCCACCAGGTACTGGATGCCCTCGTCATGGCCCTTCTTCTGGATCATGGTGTTGATGACCAGCTTGGCGGTGCCGGCGGTGTTGTAGTTGGACAGCCAGATCAGATCCTTGTACTCGGGCTTGAGCAGGTCGTCCCAATCCTTGGGGGCCTCCAGGCCCTTGTCGGCCAGGCTGTCCTTGTTCACCATGAAGCCCAGGATGCCCTTGTAGATGCCGTACCAGTTGCCGTCCTTATCCTTGTACTGATCGCCAACCAGGTGGGAGGCGTTCACCGCGGCGTAGGGCTCCAGCAGCCCCTCGGCGGCCACGACGTTATAGGGATCGGTGGTGCCGCCGAACCAGACGTCGGCGGAGGGATTGCCGTTTTCCTCCTCGATCTTGGCCTGCACCTCGCCGGTGGACAGGCGCTGGAAGGTGGTCTTGATGCCGTACAGCTCCTGGAACTTGTCGCAGGCGGCGGACAGGTACTCCTCCTCACAGGAGCCGTACACCACCAGCTCGCCCTCGGCCTTGGCCGCGTCGATGAGCTCCTGCATGGGATCGGCGGCAGGGGCGTCGGTCTTGTCCGCGGGGGCGTCGGTCTTGTCCGGGGCGGGGGGATCGGTGGGCTTTGTCTCGCTGCCGCAGCCGGCCAGCAGGCCCAGCAGCAGGATCAGCGACAGCAGAACCGCTATTGTCTTTTTCATTCTTCATTCCTCCAATCGTGCTTGTGTGGCTTTGTTTGTTGCTTTCTTCCAATCGCGTGGGTTTTTGCCGGACTTCATTGTACGCTTTTCCCAAGCCCCTGTCAAGTTTTTGCCAGCAATTTGCAAAATTTTTCCCGATGAAGCGCCGGAAGCCCGTCCGCGCCCTGAGTTCACTGGATCAGCCGCAAAATCGCCTTTGCCGCGCCCTCCTCGTCGTTGGAGGCGGTGACAGAGGAGGCCGCCTCCTTCACCTCCTGGGAGGCGTTCCCCATGGCCACCGGGCAGCCCACCGCCCGGAGCATAGCCAGATCGTTGTCGCTGTCCCCAATGGCGGCGATCTCCGCCGGGTCGACGCCCCACTCCGACGCCAGCAGGCACAGGGCCTTTCCCTTGTCCACGCCGTCGGCCACCACCTCGAAGTTATCCGCGCCCGAGCTGGTGAGGGCCAGGCCCGGCATCCGCTCCAGCGTCTCCAGCAGCGGCGGGAAGATCGCCGGATCCCCCTCGGCGTGGATCTTGGTGAGAGGCTGGCCGTGCCTGGTCAGCCAGCCGGCCAGATCATCCGCCGTCACGGTGGTGTCCAGATAGGCTGGGTAAGGGTAGTTGGCCCGGAAGTAGGCGGTGGAATAGGGATCCAGCAGATTCACCTCTCCGGCGAACACCATGCTGGCCAGCTTCTTCCCCCGGAGCAGCTCCAGCACCGGCGCAGCCAGCTCCTCCGGGATATCCCACCGGCGCAGATGCCTGCCGTCCGTCATGTCCGCGATGGCCGCGCCCCCCAGGCACACCGCCCGGTTGTCGCACCCCGCCATCCGTGTGAGCCAGACCGCCTCCGGCGCGCTGCGGCCGGTGGACAGCACCACCCGGACGCCCCGTTCCCGGGCCTTCCGGATGGCCTGCACCGTCCCCTCTGTCAGCGTCCCGTTGGAGGTGAGCAGCGTTCCGTCCACATCCAGCGCAATCATACGAACCATCGGCGTTCCCTCCCGCTTTGGCGGATTTGCTCCGCCTGTCCCATTCAGTATAGCCCATGTTCCGCCGCTTGGCAAGGGGAACGGGGCGGCTTCGGCGCCTGGGAAAAATGCCGCAGGGGGTCTTGACCGATTTGGTCAACGGCGGTATGGTAGGGGCAGAGAGGAGGGCAGGCGATGAATCAGAAGTTTTTCAAGCTCCCTCAGGAGCGGCAGGATCTCATCCGGAACAGCGCCATGGTGGAGTTCGGGGCGGGCAGCTTCAAAAAGACGTCGGCAGACTCCATCGCCAAGCGGGCGGGGGTGTCCAAGGCCCTGCTGTTCCACTACTTTAAGGACAAGCGGGAGCTGTACCTCTACCTGTTCCAGTTTGCCCTGGACGTGTGCATCCGGCAGTATATGGTGAAAACCTACGACTTTGAGGAGACAGATTTTTTCCTGGCGCTGGAAAAGGGCCAGGAGGTCAAAATGGAAATGGTCCGCCGCTATCCCGGCCTGTTCCGCTTCGTCATGCGGGCCTACTACGAGCGGGACAGCATCTTGTCTCCCAAGCTGCGGAAGGGGCTGAACAGCTTGCTGGAATCCACCTCCAAGGACTTTCTCAAGCGGATGGATGTGCACAAGTTCAAGGACGGCGTGGATCCCTGGGAGGTCATCCGGCTGCTCACCCTGGCGGCCGAGGGGATGATGGCCCGCACCGGGGCCTGTACGGCGGAGGAAATCGAGACGCTGTTTCTGGAATACCAGAAGTATGCACAAATGCTGCGACAGAATCTCTACAAGGAGGAATACTTATGATCCAGATTGACCGTCTCACCAAACGCTACGGCCGGGCCCGAGGGGTGACGGAGCTGACCCTCCACGTCCCGGAAGGGAGCTGCTTCGGCTTCATCGGCCCCAACGGGGCGGGCAAGTCCACCACCATCCGCACCCTGCTGGGGCTGCTCTCCCCCACCGCCGGATCGGCCAGGATGCTGGGGCTGGACTGCGTTCGGGAGCGGGAAAAAATCCTGGCCCAGGTGGGCTATATGCCCTCCGAGGCCATGTTCTATCCGGAGATGCGGGTCAGCGAGGTGATCCGCCTGTCCGCTGCCCTGCGGGGGCTGGACTGCCGGGAGCAGGCCGCCGCCCTGTGCGAGGCGCTGGAGCTGGACATCCGGAAGCGTATCCGGGAGCTGAGCCTGGGCAACCGCAAGAAGGTGTCCATCGTGTGCGCCATGCAGCACCGGCCCCGGCTGTATGTCCTGGACGAGCCCACCAGCGGGCTGGATCCCCTGGTGCAGCGGGTGTTCTGGAGGGAGCTGGAGGAGCGGCAGAAAGGGGGCGCCACGGTGTTCCTGTCCTCCCACGTGCTCTATGAGGTGGGGCGGTACTGCAACCGGGCCGCCATCCTCCGGGAGGGCCGACTGGTGGTGGAGGGCACCACGGCGGAGCTGGACATCGAGAACAGATTCTTCGACTACTACGAGGGGAGGACAGGGATATGATCCTGTTCAAAAAGGAGCTGCGCACGGGCCTGGTGGGTTTTCTGGTGTGGTGCGCCGTCATAGGCGGCCTGATGGCGGTGTGCATGGGGATATACCCTTCCTTCGCCGACTCCATGGGGGACGTGTCCGCCCTGTTTGCCGGACTGGGGGACTTCTCCGCCGCCTTTGGGCTGGATAAGCTGCAATACGGCTCCATGATAGGCTTTTACGGGGTGGAATGCGGGAACATCCTGGGGCTGGGCGGGGCGTTTTATGCCGCCCTCACCGCCATGGGGCTGCTGGCGGGGGAGGAGGGCGGCCATACGGCGGAATTTTTGCTCACCCACCCGGTGAGCCGCCTGCGGGTCTGCCTGGAAAAGCTGGCGGCGCTGGCGGTACTGGTGATCGGTCTGAATGTGATGTGCTTTGGCTGCGGTGCGGGGGGCATCCTGATCATCGGCGAGGAGGCGGACTGGAACGGCCTGCTGCGCTATCACGGAGCCCTGCTGCTGATGCAGTTGGAGATCGGCGCGCTGTGCTTCGGTCTTTCCGCCTTTCTACGCCGGGGCGGGCTGGGACTGGCCATGGGGCTGGCGGCGCTGCTGTATTTCGCGGGCCTGCTGGTCAATCTGGATCAGGGGCTGGACTGGCTTCGCTTCGTCACGCCCTACTACTACGCCGACGCGGCCCGGGTGCTGGACGGCGAGGCCCTGACGGGCCCTATGCTGGCGGGGTGCGTCCTGGGAGCGCTGGGCGCCGGGGCGGGCCTGTGGTGGTATGGAAGAAAAGACATCGCGTAACCATCCGCCGGGGGAAGCCGGGAGCGGTCTGGATCTCCCGTTCCTCGAAGGTGATGGCCCCCGCGGGGCGGGCTTCGTTTTGAGAAATCGCATATTTTGTGAACAAAGATCGGTTCCTTTGTAAACATTAGCACTCTCCTATTGACAGTGCTAATTCTGTGGTGTATGCTACAGCCATAAGACAGAGGAGGGGCCGTAAGGCAGCCGCTCCTGCCACAATTTGATTGGAGGAATCGATATGTTGCCCAGTATTTTTGGTGAAAATCTGTTTGATGAGTTCTTTTCCGACCCGTTCGACCTGATGCGGATGCCCGCGCTCCATAATGGCCGGGATCAGCTGTACGGCAAGCACGCCCGGAACATCATGAAGACGGACGTCCGGGAGGTGGGCGATAATTACGAGGTGGACATTGACCTGCCCGGCTTCAAGAAGGACGAGATCCAGGTGGAGCTGAAGGACGGCAACCTCACCATCACTGCGTCCAAGGGGCTGGACAAGGACGAGCAGGATCAGCAGGGCCGCTATATCCGCCGGGAGCGGTACGCGGGCGCCTGTAGCCGCAGCTTCTATGTGGGCGATCTGCGGCAGGAGGATATCTCCGCCAGGTTTGAGGACGGCATCCTGAGGCTGACCATGCCCAAGGCGGAGCAGAAGGAATTGCCCCGGAGCAATTTCATCGCCATCGAATAACGGATCTGGTTTTGCAAAAGCCCCCGCCGGCGTCAGACGCCGGCGGGGGCTTTTGTATAGCGAAAACCACTCGCTGGGCGAGTGGTTCAAAACGGCTTTTAGAACCTGTATTCATAAGCGTTTGATGAGTGTGTGGAAATGAGAAATTTTAACCATAGCCTCAGCAGAGGAAACGGA
>ERZ808037.1847-NODE-1847-length-12333-cov-4.245512_pt1 | contig 12333 bp, 10 predicted proteins | sample MGYA00380190_ERZ808037 | MGnify/ENA primary metagenome ERZ808037 (study PRJEB31490, sample SAMN06133399) | mouse gut metagenome | isolation source: J9 | host: mice | place: China: Chengdu | collected 2015-05 ...
CTCAAATGGTTATAATGTTGCAAATGGCGCATCTTGTATGGATCTTCCTATTGCTATAGCGGTGGGGTCTATATTTAAAGAGGATTATTATAAATATCTCTTTAGTCTTTCTTTTAAAACAAATTGGGAAAAAAACAAATGCACTTGGTATGAGGAAAGAGGTGAAATACTATCTAATATGAATTATATTTTTGTTAAGCAAACTTGTGGTTCATGGAAAGAAGCACTTGCGTTTATTCATCAAATAATTGCAGCAAAAGGTTATGTATTAATGCCTGTAACATATAACGCTTTGTATTACTATTTGGGCCCAAAGTCACACATGAATCACATGATTTTAATTAGTGGATATGATAGAGAATTGGATATCTTATTGATAAATGATTGCAACTTTGTTAATCACGGGCTAAATATCATAAATAAAGAGTATACTGTCTATCAAGTTGCAATGCACACGAAGAGCATTGAGCATGTATGGAATGACTCTCTAGCAATAATGGAACCAGACTTAGGTGAATATTGTCTTTATGCTTTGCAAGAAGCCGGAACAGAACATTTAGATGCTAATTCGTATACTCAAAAATTCTTTTCTGCAAAGCTGGCACCGAACAATTCCTTAAATCTTTACAATCAATATAAAAATGCGATAGAAAATGCTTATAAAATACCAAAGGATTTAGCAAATGATTTTATTTTCGATATAAGACGGAGCTATATAGGTTGGTTGCATCCTTTTTTTGATTATTTTAATTTGCAAGAAAGAAAAGATATTAAAGAAAATATAAATAAATACGCTAACAATCTTTATGAAATAAGGAATTCTCAAATTACAAAAGTTCATATACGAATGTTGCGAAAAAGCGAAATTACTAGAGAGTATATTATTGCGTTAATAAAAGAATCTGGAAGTATTGAAAATGAAATTCATCATTATTTAAAAGCTGTATACCTTTCGAAATAAATTGAATTAGTTTGTTGATTTGTACTGGCTAAGTAAAGGCAGACTATAACGCAACGTAGGAATATGACAGTTTTCCCAAGGAATTCTTTGCTGTGTCGAGTATATAAATCAATGATTTATAGGTTTAAAAAGCAGATACTAATTACTGAGCTAAATATGAAACCAAATAATATGCTAACAGCTTCGAGGAAACAGATTATGCAGGAAATTCAAAACTTTATCAGAAATATCTTAGAAAAATACATTGCACTTCCTGTTCCGGTTGAAAACATCGGATACCAAGAAAATCTATATTTGTATGGATTGGACACGCTTAACATTGTGCGCATTTGTGTAGCTCTAGAAGAAGAGTATAACATTTTTATTAATGATAATTTAATTATTGGTAAAAAATTAAAAACAATAGAAGATTTATGTGAATATGTTGCGATGCTGCGGGATATAGAATAAGTATTTAATGCAACATGAATACGTTTTTCCAGTCTACATAAGAACAATGTCCATTTGTCAGAAAAAATCAAGGCCGTGAAACAATGTCAGTTAGTTAAACATTCGGTTAAATTCTGCTATAGAGGTCTAACCTAAATTTTTATAACAAATCCCCAGCTCTGATGCTAAAAAAGAATTATAAAAAAACCTCCCATTTTATGGGAAAATGCGAGATAATAGAATTGACCAAAAAACTATTTTTTCGCACACCCATAAAAGAGAGGAGGTCTTACCATGAAGCAGGAATAAAAATAACGCGAAAGGATACAAGGGAACACTTGGAGCAGTTGAAGCTCGCATGCGAACTGGCAAAGCTGATCCGGCATTTCTTCCCAGGCCTTGTGCCGGTGCTGAAGAAGCTCCCAGACCCAAGGAACCAGAGCTATACCACATACCCCGGGGTGGTCCTGCTGATGCCTCGCATCCCTTTTTCTATATTCTACATCGGCAGCATGAGAAAGACAAGTGAAGAATTCAATTCGGACACGGTGATAGAAAATGTGTGGAGCCTTTGCGGGGAGGAGCCGGCCCTGGACGAACTGCCGTACTGGGAGACCATCAATCGTTATCTGAAGCGGATGGACCCATGTGGGCTGCAGGAGGCCATAAACAGCCTGTGCCGCAGGGGGAGGTACTGGCAGGTGATCATTGACGGGACGCAGTTATACAGCACGCGGGGGGAGTTGGACGAAAAGAGTCTGTATCGGATCCATAAGAAGGGGATGGAGGATGAGTATCGGGAGAATTCTTAAGGAAAGAACCGGAGGTGGGTTGAATAAGAGGGCAATCTTTTCTGCCCCCTTATTCAGCACACTTTCGGTTTTTCCGAAATCAACAAAGTCGCATCCGGTATGGGGATTCAATGTCCCCTGCTTCCATCAGCTGACTGCTGTTCTGGGTATTTATAGGTATTATTTCTGAAGAATTTTCCCAGCTTAGGGCATACTCCCCCCTTACCCCCAGATTTTATGTCTTATATCCGGTTGTCCCAGGGTCAGGCGCTGCTCCTTTTGGGTGCCCGCCCAGTGCACGCTTCATAGGACATGGACCCGCCACAACATGGGCATACAGTGACATCCTTCTTGTACAGTATCCTGATTGCCTGCACCTTGTCGTCTTTCCTGAACCGTCTCAGGAACTCACGGCAGCCGATCAGGTTCCTACATATGGGGATCAGCTTCCGCTTGTTCTGGTTGCTTAAGATTCCATAATGCCGTATCCTGACAAAGCCTTTCGGAGGGACATGCATCAGAAAGCGGCGGACGAACTCGGCACCATCCAAGGCCAGCTCCTTCCACTGGCCGCCGCTTCTGTAATCCTTTACCTTTATGGTCACAGTGCTTCCGTCCATGCGGAGGATGCGGCTGTTGCCGATCGCTATCCGGTGTGTGTAACGCCCAAGGTAATGCATCACAGTCTCCGCTCCGGCAAAGGACTCCCTGATGTCCGTGACCCAGTTCTTCCCATAGCAGATATCCAGCATTTCCTGAAATTCATACTGGTCGCGGTATCTGGCCGCCTCTCCCTCATAGGTGAGATCCCCCGCTTCATGCAGCGCTTTCAGCCCGGACAGGAACTTGCCCCTGAAAAGTGCGGCCATCGCCTTTCCGGGCAGGAAGAAGCCGCCCTTCTTCTGGTGCCAGTTCCGGTCCGCGTCAAGCCCGCCGCCTGTGCAGAGCACATGGATATGGGGATGGTAGGACAGGTTCGAGCCCCATGTGTGCATGATGCTGATGAAGCCAGGGGTGCCGCCCATATGCGCCGGATCCCTGGAAAGCTCCATGACAGTCTCTGCCACGGCATGGAAGAACAGGGGATACAGTTCCTTCTGGTTGCAGTAGATCAGGGCATTCAGCTCGCTTGGGCAGGTAAATACCAGATGGTAATAATCGATGTCCAGCACATGCTCGTTCTGTGCATCGACCCACAGCTCATTCGACAGTGACTGGCACATAGGGCAGGATCTGTCGCGGCAGGAGTTGTTATGTATCTGGACATGTCCGCACTGGCCGCATCTGGAGACGTTCACCCCATATGCCCCTGTCTTGCAGTTCAGTATGTGGACCGCTGCCTTTGCCTGTCTGGCATTGGGGGTATATCTCTCCAGGTATCCGGGGTAGAACTGCCGCAGGACATCCTGGACAGTCGGCTTACCTCCCATCGCCGCAGGCCTCCATCCCAACTTTTTCAAACGTGTCGAACGGGCTCCTGATCCCCATGAGGGCCTTGGATGTCATCTGTAGGTACACATCGGTGGAATTCGGGCTGCGGTGCCCTAGGAGCTGCTGGATGAACGTGTGGCTGATCCCGTCTTCAAGGGAATGGCAGGCGAAGCAGTGGCGGAGGGTATGCGGCGTCACCCCTTCCGGCAGGCCCAGCTTCCGGGCATGGTCCCTGACGAACATCTCCACGGCGTCCGGTGTCAGCGGGGCATCCCTTACGGTGCTGGGGAACAGCCATCCCCTTGGACGGCCATACCGGTACCAGTACTCCGTGAGGATCTCCAGGTTGCGGTCACTGAGGATGGTATACCTGTCCTGCCTGTTCTTCGACAGCGGCACATGGATCATCTTCTGTGACCTGCGGATATCCTCATAGCGCAGATGGCAGACCTCGCTCACCCTCAGCCCTGAAGAATACATGGTGGATGTGATTGCCTTGTGCTTATAGTTGTCCATGGAGTCGATCAGCGCGTTCACCTGTTCACGGGTAAGGATTACAGGAAGCTGACGGTCGCGCTTCATCTTCGGAACCTTTTTGGGATCCCACACATAGCCCAGGGTATATTCAAAGAAAAAGCGGATTGCCGCCGTATAGACGTTGATGGTGGAAGCCTTTTTTGATTCATTGTCCTTCATGTGGAAGATGAACTTCCTTATATCGACATAGGTGATGGACATGGCCTCCTTGCCGGTGAAGTCCAGGAACCGTTTCGTAAAGCGGTAGTAGTCATTGCATGTGTTGCTGGTGAAATTTTTAAGCCGCAGGTCTTCCTGCAGTCTGAGAAGATATCTTTCGTTCATGAAAATGCCCTCCATAATGTTAGATTTTAGTGGCTGATGGGATTTCTGCCACATATGGAGGTGCGCGGGCATGATAAAACCGCTTGCCCATGAAGCGGATATATGGTATGATTCTGTCCATAGCGGTAGTGGTGGCTCCTGTATGTATAAGGCCTGTTGGTTTGTGGTGAATTAACAATACCTTATTTAGGACTCATTTACTACTGCTTTTTATGAAAAAGAAAAATCGCTATGCGTAACCTCGGCAGGCTATCGCGCAGCGATTTTGTTCAATATATCTTATAGGAATTTGTAGATTTTTCGCATGCCCGATTATAGGAAGCTGCGCTTGCTTCCTATAATATCGGCTCAATGACAGAACGAAAATAACGGTCTAATTCTTCGGGTGTATGTCTTTCCCTGTCTTTTAGCCACCATAAGACCATTTCCACAAAGCTGCCCGAGATGTGGTTGACCAGAAAGTCCTGGGGCAGATCCTTATTTTCCCTCCGGCGGTGATTGACGAACTGGGTCTGTATCAGTTCATTCAGGCTGTCCTTGAAATAGCGCAGAAAAATATCGCTGCTTTCACAGGAGAGCAGTCCTAAAATATTGTTGTCGTTTTCCTGTAGATGCTGTAAGAGGTGGCAGAAAACCGACTGCGGCGCTTCTCCCTGGGAATACAGACCGTGCGTATGGGTCCTGTCCATGGCGCTGTCGATGATATGCCCGAACAGCTCCTTGCAGATGGCTTTCAGCAATTCGTCTTTCGTCTCAAAGTGTGCATAAAAGGTGCTTCTTCCGATATTCGCTTCGTCAAGGATTTCCTGTACGGTTATTTTCTCGTAACGCCTTGTTTCAAGCAGCTTTACGAATGCCGAAAAGATAGCCTGCCTTGTCTTGATTTGCCGTCTGTCCATAATTCATCCTTTCCGAACACTTTTCGTATTTTGTTCCATAACATACAAAGCGGCTGATTTGGTTGTTGATAGGGAACGCAAAATTCACTATATTAGATACAGAACAAAGTGTTTGGTATCAAATATAGTGTATCATAACTCTCTGGGAGGGTCAATGATATAGTAGTGGGGCATCGGGATGCATGGGAGTTTAAAACGCAATCAGGCATCGGGGCTGAACGGCATCTGGAAAAGTGGAGGGATTGCCCCAAGGAAGTTCCGGAAAGCGGTGTGATATGTGGCCTGGAGATTCCGAAATATTGATATGGATAGGAGGAGGTTTTGGACGATGTTTAAAAAAATCAATGATTTTCTTGCGGGTATTCCCATGACGATTGTAGGCGGTATATTCCTTGCCATCAGCCTGGCTCTGTCGCTTACGGAGAACAAAGTCCCCGTTGACCCGGCCTGGGTATCGGTGATCATCTGCGGCATTCCCCTGTTGTACCTTTCTGTCTGGAGGATTATCCACAATCACGGCATCAGCAAGATTTCCTCCGCGCTGCTGATATCCATTGCCATGATAGCGGCGATAGCCATCGGGGATTTGTTTGCCGCAGGCGAGGTCGCTTTCATCATGGCCATCGGAGCGATTCTTGAAAACAAAACCACCGAGAGGGCGAAAAAAGGCCTGAAAGAACTTATCAGCCTTACTCCTCAGCAGGGGCGCAGGATTGCAAATGGAAAGGAAGAAATGATTGCCGCAGAAGACATCAAAATGGATGATGTTCTGCGCGTCCTCCCCGGCGAGACCATTCCTGTTGACGGCACTATCCTGGAGGGGACGACCTCGATCGACCAGTCCATCATGACCGGGGAATCCCTGCCCGTTGACAAGACCGTGGGCGACAGCGTCTTCTGCGGCACGATCAACCGTTTCGGGACAATAGAGATCCGTGCTTCAAAACTGGGGGAGGATAGCTCCCTGCAGAAGCTTATCCGCATGGTGGAAGAGGCGGAGAGCAAAAAGGCGCCTATGGCCCGCATCGCCGATAAAGCGGCAAGCTGGCTTGTGCCGGTGGCGCTGCTGATTGCAGTCGTGGCATGGATCGTGACCAAAGACATTGTCCGGGCGGTGACTGTTCTGGTGGTATTCTGCCCCTGTGCGCTGGTGCTCGCCACGCCCACGGCGATCATGGCGGCAATCGGCCAGGCCACAAAACACGGAGTGATCATCAAATCAGGAGAGGCCCTGGAGCGGATGGGCAAGGTGGACACCGTCGCCTTTGACAAGACGGGTACCCTTACAAAGGGAAACCTCGTGGTAAAAGATATCTGTCCATTTGATAGAGAGACAGACAGGTCTCTGCTTCTGCGCCTGACCGCCTCTGCCGAAAGCTACTCGGAACATCCCCTTGCGAAAGCCATCACTGCCTATGCCAAAGCGGAAAATGTCCAATTGTCCGAGGTGGAAGATTTCCATATGATGCCCGGCAAGGGAATCTCAGCGGCAGTCCGTGGGGAAAAGCTGCTCTGCGGCAACGCGGCTTTTTTGAAAGAACAGAGAATTGAAATAAGCAGCAGCGCAGAACAGATGCTGGAACAGTTCAGGAGCCAGGGAAAAGCGGTCATCCTGGTAGCCGATACAGAAAAGCTCCTCGGTGCGGTGACGCTCTCTGATACGCTGCGGGATACGTCGGCGGACATGGTGGAAAGGCTGCGCAAAATCGGGACGCACGCGGTATTGCTCACAGGCGACCACAGGCAGACCGCTGCATATTTTGCGGAACAAGTGGGCATTGGGGATGTCCGAGCAGAGCTTCTGCCGGAGCAGAAAGTAGCTGAAATCGCGGCATTGCAGAAAGCGGGCAAAACGGTCTGCATGATCGGGGACGGCGTGAACGATGCCCCGGCGCTCAAGACCGCGGATGTCAGCGTGGCTATGGGAGCTATGGGGAGCGACATCGCCGTAGAAGCGGCGGACATCGCCCTGATGAGTGACGACATAGCGAAGATACCCTATCTGAAGCGATTGTCCGATGCCTGTGTAAAGACGATTCAGTTCAGTATTTCGCTCTCCCTATTCATCAACTTTGTGGCGATTGCGCTGTCGCTCTCAGGGCTGCTGACGCCCACCACAGGAGCGCTGGTACATAACTGCGGCTCTTGCCTTGTAGTATTGATTGCGGCGTTTTTATATGACCGGAAATTTGAGTAAGGGCAATCCTCGCCTGGCGGACTTGGCAGGGCAATAGCAAAGTCGCAGAAGCTTGTAAAATAAAGGATTATCCTGATTCTGCGCTTCAGAAAGCATAATAAATATTGCATATTGCGATAATACACTTAGGGCTTATGCTGCATGGATTATAGTCTCAAATGTATGCCAATGCTTGGAAAGTAGCTTGTTTTGCGGAATTGAATTTGCGATTGCCCTACGGACTTGGGCAGACTGCGATTTTTTGGTTGACTTTGCCGCCCATGTATGGTAAGCTGGGAAAAGTGAGCGGCTGCCCTGGGTGAGCGGCGCTCCTGATTATTAGGAAAGTGGAGGACGTTTATGTTAAGCATTGTGAGAGAAGAGGTTATGGCAAATTAAATATCTGCCGGGCGGAGGTGTTCCCTCTGGGAGTCTGCCCGCAGGCCGGCCAGCGTTGCCGGCGTATCTGCCTTACTGGGTGCTTGACATAATTCTGTCGTTTCATCATATGAGATACAGCTGAGGGATATTTATGCTGTCCTTTTAGCTGTGGGACGGACTGGACGAAGAGCATGGCTGTATGGTCATGCTTTTTTTAGTTCTTTCCGGGATTGCGGGAACGGCCCTTGTGGCTTAGGTTGCTGCGCATATTGGTTCCTGGCAGCGGAGGGACTTTGTGTTCTGCTGCCGGAATCTGGAATGATGGCTATGGTAAGTGATGCCGAAAGGGCAGATACCATGGTCATTTTTTGTGGACCACGAATCGGAAAAGGAGAAGACTGGAAATGAAGAGAGAAATAAAATCAATGGAGCCGAAATATCTGAAAGAGTCCCTTGACCTTGTGGAACAGGTATTTACGGCATATGAGGATGCGGAAGAGGGGAGGCTCGTCCGTTCCCTGGTGGAGGAGATCCGCAGCAAAAAGTATTATCTGCCGGAATTGGAGCTTCTCATGGTGGACGGGGAGGACGAGGTCATCGGCTACGTGATGTTTTCCGGCTTCCATCTGGAGGGAAAATATGAGGGAGAGCTGCTATTGCTGTCCCCGGCGGCGGTGGCGGTTCCTTTCCAGAGACAGCATATCTCCAGGGAGCTGATAGAATTCGGCTTTGCCAGAGCCCTAAGGATGGGGTACAAGGCCGTCCTGGTGGAGGGCAACCCGGCCAATTACCGCGCCAGGGGCTTTGTGACGGCCAATGAGCACGGCATCGTTCCCGGCGCGAGCGTGCATCTGCCCGCGATTGAGTGCCTGATGGTAAAAGAACTGGTGCCGGGGGCACTGGACGGGATTAAGGGCAGGGTGGAGTATGATTTTTATGAGGCGCTGAGGTGAGAATTGTTCCAAACCGGAGCATCTGATGGTGCTCAGACTGCGAACCGACAGTTCTGTTATGCGCAGATTTAGTCGGCTATGCGCGTGTTCTGAATGTCCTAAAGGAGACGTTTCCGCCATGGGCAGATTCCATGTACGGTTCAGCCTATCCATTAAATAGATGGAAGACTCGTTATGCAGATTCGGTTTGTGAGAACGAAATGTCATTTGCAGGGGACTCTTCTTCACTGTGGCCGACTTACGCGCGAAAGGTTCCAGAGATATTACGGCAAATTTCATTTCATTGCTCGTAAGTATAAAACAGTAATACCAGCCTATGCCCGGGGTACTGGGCGGGGCAGATTTGAAACTATAATTAGTCCAGCTAAGAAATGTCAATAGCAAATTTGAAACAACAGGAACTGGAATAGGAGAAAAGAAAATGGATAAAACGGAAATAAGCTTAGAATTTGACAAAATAAAAGAGATATGGACAGACTGCGCCCTGACGGAGTCTGCCAGGAAAGCGATACAGGACACCCACATGATCCTCTCGGAGACAGAGCTGGCCGCCAGGCTGCGGGAGACCACGGAGAGCCGCCAGATGCTGGAAAAATGCGGCACCCCGCCTTTGGTGTCCCTGGACGGCATAGAGGAGCTGCTGTCCGCCGGGGAAAAGGGACAGTGCCTGATGCCGCCGGAACTGGAAAAGATTGCCGCGGCGCTGGTGGCGGTGAACCGGCTTAAAAGTTACCTGGCGAGAGGGAAGTCCCATGAAATCCCCCTGGCCTATTACGAGGAGAACCTGGATCCCCTGGAGGAGCTGCGGGAACAGCTGCGGTACCAGATTTGGAACGAACAGGTCTCCGACAATGCCTCCAAGCTTCTGAAAAGCCTGCGGGGTGATATTCTCCGGGCGGAAGACAAGATGCGGGAAAAGGCGGAGATCGTCATGCGGGCTAACAAGGAATGCATGTCCGACCATTTCAGCACCATGAGGAACGGCCATGTATGCATCCCCGTGAAAAAGGAATACAAGTTCAAGATAAGCGGCATCCTGATCGACAAGTCCTCCACAGGGAGCACCCTGTTCATAGAGCCAACAGCTTCGGCGAAATATTACGAAGAGCTTCAGGAGCTGCGCATAGACGAGGAGAACGAGGTGCGCAGGATCCTGTACGAGCTGACCGCCCTGGTTGCGGAGAACAGGGCTGCCATGGAGACGAACATACGGATGATGGAAAAGCTGGACTTCATTTTCTCCAAGGGAAAGCTATCGGAATGTTATGACGGCAGAGAGCCCAGGATTGTGGCTGAAAACGGAAGAAATGCATTCCGGCGCATTTACCTGCGGAATGCCAGACATCCGCTGATGGACAGGGGAGTTTGTGTGCCTTTGCAGTTTTCCATAGGGGAGGGCGTGAACGGCGTGGTGATAACCGGGCCCAATACCGGCGGGAAGACCGTGGCCATCAAGACCGTGGCTTTAAGCTGCCTGATGGCCCAGTGCGGGCTGCATGTGGCCTGTGAGGAGGCGGAAGTGTGCATGAACCGCAACATCCTCTGCGACATCGGGGACGGCCAGAACCTTTCGGAGAACCTGTCCACCTTTTCGGCCCACATCGTCAACGTGCTGGACATTCTGAGGCGGGTGACCAACGAGAGCCTGGTGGTGATGGATGAGCTGGGCTCCGGCACGGATCCGGCAGAGGGCAGGGGGATTGCGGTGGCGATTCTGGAAGAGCTGAAAAAGAGCGGGGCGTTGTTTCTGGTCACCACCCATTACCCGGAGGTGAAGCTTTACGCGGAGCGGGAGGAGGGAATCGTCAATGCCCGGATGACCTTTGACCGGGAGAACTTAAGGCCCCTGTACCAGATGGTGATAGGGGAGGCCGGAGAGAGCTGTGCTTTCTATATCGCAAGCCGCCTGGGGATGCCCGCCTACATGCTGCAGCGGGCGGCCAGGGAGGCTTACGGGGAGGGCAGCGAGCCGGAGAGGGCATTTTGCGGCATTTGCCGTGATGACCGGAATGGAGACAGTGAGACGACGGAACATAAAGGTTCGGCATCCTCCTGGAAATCGGCAATCAGCAATGGAGTAAGAGGGCTGGAGAAAGAGTCGGTGCCCCATATCGAAAGGGCCAGTGCCAAAGCCGGAAAAAAGCACGGAACCGAATTCAACCGCGGGGACAGCGTCATGATTTATCCCGACAGGAAAATCGGCATCGTATGCGAGCCCACCAATGACAAGGGCGTACTGCGCCTGCAGCTGCCGGGCAAGAAGATCTGGATCAACCATAAGCGCGTGAAGCTGCATGTGGCGGCCCAGGAGCTGTATCCGGAGGATTACGACTTTTCCATCATCTTCGACACCGTGGAGAACCGCAAGCTCAGGCACCAGATGGAGCGCAGGTATGTGGAGGGTGCGGAGATTGTCCTGGATGACGAGTGATATATGGTTGGCGGCATCAGGTCTGGGAGGGGGACAGACGGTCATACAAAATGGTTGATGTACCGGACGCGAGATGGAGACGTTCTTTTTTCAGTATGACGCGAAGACGTTGATTCGTTTCATAATCCCGTTCTCCTTTGACAAACGCGGAACAGCACAGATAATTGTGCGTTGTGTTTTCAACTGGATGGGCCTGGATGAGGAAGACGTAAGAGGATAAGTCTTTGTGGCTGGAAATCAGATAATCTGCCTTGATGGTTGTGGTGAACGGATACATGCGGGACATATAGGAAAACAGGCTAAAATCTTGTTCCAGGACGTCTTTCAGGCGAACCAGGGCTTCTAAGCGTGGCTTGACAGCTGTTTCATACTGAATGCCTTTCTTGAGCTGTTCCAAATTGATGTTTTGGGATAGTATGTTGGATAATATCTTGCGTGGATTATAGCGGGGGAGTGACAAATCTCTTAAATATTGAAAGCCCGCGAGATGGGGGAAATCTTCCGGAGAGAATGTCAGGTTAAGGGTATGAAGCTTATTTTTATAGCCGTATGTAATGATATAGTGATATTCTGTGAGATTCTCCCAAACGGACGCTGCCTGGTACAGAATATCGTCATTCTGATGAATCATGTTGCTCCTCCTGAAAGGAAAGAAGCCCTGGATTGACAGGGCTTCTTTCATGCGTTTTCTTTCGGTTCAGAAGAACCTATTCGGTTTGTGGTTGCCGCATAACCCACGGGCTGGCTCCACAGAAGGCTGCGAACCGAAACAGTCAGCTGCTTCAAAGCCACGATAGCTGATCGATGTCGCTATCCTCTATTTCAGTATATCACATATCAGCTTTTAGTCAACCAAAATATAAAACTGCCATATATGGAATGAAAAAGCCGTATGTGCTATTATTATATGCGGAATTATGGAATTTTGCTTTTTTCAAAAAAATTTCCACCTGTGCGGTTTGCATAACAGCCAGTTCCTAAATGCCGCCGTACCTTAATAGACCTGTCGGATGCTTGCCA
>ERZ808037.1848-NODE-1848-length-12322-cov-3.551817_pt1 | contig 12322 bp, 14 predicted proteins | sample MGYA00380190_ERZ808037 | MGnify/ENA primary metagenome ERZ808037 (study PRJEB31490, sample SAMN06133399) | mouse gut metagenome | isolation source: J9 | host: mice | place: China: Chengdu | collected 2015-05 ...
ACTCCATTCTATACGAGGTCGTTATGGGTTTTCTTTTTTTCTGCTTTCATGTGTTGCACTTAATATTACAATTCGTCATATGGATAAAAAAATAAAGTTTTTTGTTCAAATTGGTTTATTTTCTTACTGAAAAGAGTATACTAGTGTTGAGGATTTTTTTCTGACCTCTTTTTTCCTCTCTATGTTTGATCCCCAAACAAAAAGCTCCAGGTACACCACATTACCTATGGAGGAGAATTAACCACATGCATTGGTACAACAAATTGAAAGAGTATTTTCCGATTGAAGAGATGAAGTCAAAAGAACATATGGAGACATTGCTGATTGATAAAAGAAATGTCTATCATAAGGAAGAAGGACCGAAACATGTACTAATGTACGTGGAGACGGAGGATTTTGTTTTCGTGGATTATCTTTTCGTATCTTCTGCTGCGCGCGGCGAAGGTCTCGGAAAAAAACTACTGGATTCGTTGAAGACCAAAAATAAGCCGATTTTATTGGAAGTTGAGCCTGCTGTTGAAGAAGAACCCGATACGGGTAAACGACTCAAATTCTATGCTAGAGAAGACTTCTCTCACGCACAACAAATTAGTTATGTGCGTCGTTCACTGGCAACCGGAGAAACAAACAACCTCGAGATTCTTTATTGGTCACCCGCAACACCTGCCAAAGTGGATGAAAAGGTCATCTTCAACGCGATGAAAACCACCTACGAAGAAATTCACACTTACAAAGATCAGCACTTTTATGGAGCCTCATACGAACCTACAGCACAAGTGCTTCAATTTTATATGAAACCGAAAATAAATATTTTGGAAAATTTTGATGCCGTCAGTGTATAAGGCAGAAAAATAGTTCCAATCAAGCGTCCAAGCTAACATGCTGGGCGCTTTTTATTTGGCTTTCATTTACTTGTTTTGACTATTTTGCTTATCAACTTGACAATTATACTAGTCAAATTGTAAAGTATAATATGTATTCAACGTATTTAGAATCTGATTTATAATCTAATTGAATAAAAAAGGTGGGATGATGTGATGAAGACGAGACTGAAGGAACTTCGTGCAAGAGAAGGATTCAATCAAACCGAGCTGGCTAAACGCGCTAGAGTCTCCCGGCAAACGATCAGTTTAATCGAACGGGAAGACCTGATGCCTTCCTTGCTGATTGCTGTACGTCTGTCTCATATTTTTAATGAACCAATTGAAAAGATTTTTATTTTCGATGAGGAGGAATTATCATGAAAACAATAGGAAAAATGTTAGTCGGGGCGATGATCGGTTTTTTTGCAACATACACGCTGCTAGCCTCGGATTTTGAAAAGACAATGGAAAGTATCGGGTTGGAGATGACTGTAGTGCTTGGCGGAGTATCTTTTTTTCTGGGGCTGCTATGTATAATGAACATCTGGCAAATTAAGAAAAAAGCAACTGCTTCTCTAACCGGAGAAGAGGAAGACTTACGGGATGAATGGCAATATAAAAAATATAGCGACGCGACATTGGCTGGCAATAGCAGTCTCATCTTTGCTATCAGCACATTAGGAATCGCACTCGTGACAAAACAATCTTTGGCACTGATTATTGGCGCATTACTGCTAGTGATCACAACCCTTATCTGTAACACGGCGGGATTATCAGTAATAAAATTTGTATATCCTGACCGTAACTTGCCAGAAGCCTCAGATAAAAATTATGCGAAAAAGTTGCTGGCTGCAACTGACGAGGGAGAACGGCACGTTATGTTGGAAGGACTCTATTCAGCATACAACAGCACAAACATATTATTAATTGGCGCGATGGGTTTGTTCATTATCTACTCTGTCGGATCAGGTAACTCACAACTATTTGCTATTCTTGTCATTGCAATCGTGTTAGTTACCGTTAATACACAATATATGTTTAAAGTACGAAGTAAATAATGTAGTGTGATGAATCGTTTAAGAGAACTTAGGAAAAATATAGCACTCCTAAGTTCTCTTTTTTATGGTTTCTATTTCTAGACTACTTTATTTCCTTCTAGTTGACTTTCCTCTAAATAAGTAACCTAATAGTTGATTGAATCACCAACTGATTGACCTTACACTAATTATAAAGCAGAAAGGACGTGAAAAAATGCTGCAAATCGGGTCGATCATATTAAAAGAGAGAAAACGGCTGCAGGTAACACAGGATACGCTGGCTGCCTATTGCCAGGTCTCAAAAGCATCGGTATCCAAGTGGGAGAAAGGACAAAGTTATCCTGACATCACGTTGTTGCCGAAGCTGGCTTCTTATTTCAAACTAACAGTGGATGAGCTACTTGGCTATGAACGTCAATTGTCAAAAGCAGAAATTCAGAAACAGTATTACGAATTTGCTGAACGCTTTGGGATAGAACCGTTTGAACAAGTTTATGATGAAGTAGACGAACAGGTGAAGTCATTCTATCACGATCCTTCATTTCTATTGCAAATGAGTATTTTAATGCTTAATCACCATATGCTAAGTGATGAAAGCCCTCATATCTTGCAAAAGACTAACCAATGGCTCGAGCGTATCCGCCAATTAAGCGAAGACGTCTGGATGTTGCGCCAAGCCAATTCCTTGCAGGCAACCATCGCGCTCATGCAAGCTGATCCAAACACAACACTTCATTTATTGGATGGCGTAATTAAACCAAGTATTGGTGATGAAATTTTGCTGGCGACTGCTTATGAACAAGTGGAAAAGCAAGACGAAGCCTTGCGTGTGATCCAAGTTATGATGTACCAGAACATCATCCAGTTAGTTGGAAGCAGTCCGATTTACTTACGACTGACTACAGCCGATTCGAATGCTTTTGAAGAAACGATTCGCCGAATGAATGGATTGATCGAATTGTATTCACTAAGAAAACTGCATCCGAATATTTGTCTGCAATTTTATTTTGGCGTAGCTCAATGTGCTGCAGCGTTGGAGAAAAGCGAGTTGATGTATTCGTATTTGAAGAAGTTTGTTGAAGTCTGTATCGAAGATTTGTTTCCCATTAAGCTGCGGGGCGACGACTATTTTGATTTATTGGAAGACTGGTTGGCACAATTGGATTTAGGCCCCAATGCCCTGCGCAATACGAGTATTATTAAGCAATCGGCTTTGGAAGCTATCGAGGCACCTTTCTTCGCACCTTTCCAAAATGAGGAGGAGATGAAGGAATTAATTGAAAAATTACGCTGGGGATTGGAGGGCATTCAATGAATACGGACGTAGAGATTCTAATCGAGTATTTGCCTTTTCTAATTCCTCTTATCCTATTACAAATCGGACTCGGGATATTTTCAGCTGTCCACGTCATCCGAAATCCCCACTATCGTTTTGGTAATCAGGTAATGTGGCTGCTAATTGTGTTATTCATTCAGTTTATCGGTCCATTAGTTTATTTTGTCTTCGGAAGAGGTGATGATCATGGTCGTGCAAATTGAAGGTGTAACAAAACGCTTTGGAAGTCGGGACGTACTGCATGACATTCATATGCATATTCCTGAGCATTCTATTTTCGGATTTGTCGGTGCGAATGGAGCCGGCAAGACCACTTTGATGAAGTGTATGCTTGGTCTGCTCCCACTCACTGCTGGAGCGATTACGATCGCGGGTGAAAAGGTGACGTTCGGAGAAACGAAATCAAACGCACATATTGGCTTTTTACCGGACGTTCCGGAATTCTATCCATTTTATAACGCGAGACAATATTTAGAGCTTTGCGCGGTGGTTACTGACATGCCGAAAAAGGAATGGAAACAACGGATTGATGAGCTTTTGGAATTAGTCGGACTAGCAGATGTAACTTCCTTGATTCGCACCTATTCAAGGGGTATGAAACAGCGTCTCGGTATCGCGCAGGCCTTGCTTAACCGGCCAAAGCTGCTCATTTGCGATGAGCCGACTTCTGCGTTAGACCCGGCAGGTCGCGCACAAATTCTTTCGATATTGCAAAAAGCGAAAGCTGAAACAACTGTTTTTTTCTCTACACACATCCTATCTGACGCGGAACAAATCTGTGATCATGTCGCGATGCTACATAAAGGAGAAATTATTTTTCAAGAAGAACTGGCAAAATTAAAACAGCAATTTCACGACCAATTTGTCTATACATTCACAGTTCCTGCGAAGGAAGCTATGAAACAACTTGCATCCACTCAAGCCAAAATGCATATTGAAGATGATACTTTAATTGTCAGCTTACCGAATGAAAGGGCACGTTTGGTGTTCATGCGTGAGCTGACACAGCGAGAACTCATCGTACAGTCCATACATCCACAAACTCGAATGTTGGAACAAGTCGTACTGGAGGTGCTCGGATGAATAGCTGGGTTGGATTTTTCAAGAAAGAATGGTTCGAGAGCGTGAAGACATACAAACTCCTGCTTGTGCTGGTCATTTTCTCGATACTTGGTGTGCTGAATCCTTTCACGGCTAAAATTACCCCCGTCCTAATGGAGAATTTTATGCCTGAAGGAGCTGTGCTAAATTTGCCTGAGCCTGCTGCGCTTGACTCTTGGCTGCAGTTTTACAAAAATGTACCGCAAATGGGCTTGATCGTCTTCATTTTATTATTCAGCACGATGATGTCGAAGGAGCTGGAAAAAGGTACACTTGTGATTTTGCTTACAAAGGGATTGCATAGAAGTACAGTCATTACAACGAAGTTTTTTATCGCACTTTGTTATTGGACGCTCGCTATCGCTTTATCGTTCAGTATCACATACGCCTATACAGCTTACTATTGGGATCAAAACAGCCTGCATCATCTATTCTTTGCTGTCAGCTGCCTTTATGCATTTGGCTTACTGCTTCTCGCCATCACATTATGGGGGAACACATTTTTCGCGACTTCCTCCGGCGGAATATTGGTCACTCTACTTTTCATGATCAGCTTATTTATCTTTGCTATTTTTCCGAAATCTCATTCATGGAGTCCGCTTGAATTAATGGCCACTCCTCCGGAAATACTAACTGGTGACGTGATACCGTCAGATCTAGTAATTCCTTATGTCTTAACTATCGGATTGACTCTATTTTTTGTCTGGTTAACGACTACCCATTTCAAGAAAAAGTTGCTGTGATTTATTTTCCAAAAACCTCTCTGAAAACGTTGACATCCAGTTGCAAGCGCCAGCTTCTCGGGACGTTTCGAAGTTAGACGGCGCTTTCCACTTTTGTTGACATTTAGTATAGATTCAGGTAAATTACTAAAGGACGAACAATCCAGTGATTTTAAATGAAAATATTCGTTTATAGAGGTGATTGTAATGGATACAGTATTTGATTATGAAGATATACAGCTAGTTCCTGCAAAATGTGTGGTTGAGAGTCGTTCGGAATGCGATACTTCAGTTACGTTAGGCGGACATACTTTCAGATTGCCTGTCGTACCTGCCAACATGCAGACCATCATTGATGAAAAGATTGCGATTCAACTTGCAGAAGAAGGCTATTTCTATATTATGCATCGTTTTAACCCGGAAAAGCGTGTAGATTTTATTAAGGATATGCACGCACGCGGTTTAATTGCTTCTATTAGCGTGGGCGTCAAAGAAGAGGAATACGGATTTGTTGAACAGCTCGCTATCGACGCTCTCGTTCCTGAATTCATCACGATCGATATTGCGCACGGTCATTCCAATCAAGTCATCCGAATGATCCAGCATATCAAAAAGCATTTGCCAATGAGCTTCGTCATCGCAGGAAATGTCGGTACACCAGAAGCAGTTCGCGAGCTTGAAAATGCTGGAGCGGATGCAACGAAGGTGGGAATTGGACCGGGAAAAGTATGTATCACGAAAATTAAAACTGGCTTCGGTACTGGCGGCTGGCAATTGGCGGCAGTTCGTTTATGTGCAAAAGCGGCGTCTAAACCGATTATTGCAGACGGCGGTATCCGCACAAATGGGGACATCGCAAAATCTGTTCGTTTTGGTGCCAGCATGGTCATGATTGGCTCGTTATTTGCTGGACATGAAGAGTCACCAGGGCAAACCGTGGAACAGGATGGACAGAAGTATAAAGAGTACTTCGGTTCTGCGTCAGAGTTCCAAAAAGGTGAGAAGAAGAACGTCGAAGGTAAAAAGATGTTTGTGGAATACAAAGGTCCGTTGAAAGACACTTTGATTGAAATGGAACAAGATCTGCAGTCCTCTATTTCATACGCAGGCGGCAAAAAGCTTGAGGCCATTCGCAATGTGGATTACGTGATTGTGAAGAACTCAATTTTCAATGGGGATAAAGTGTTTTAAATGAGCATAACTGTTCGGAGACTATCCTCTAGGTTGCTCTCCGGATAACCAGGCCAGCCTTTCATACATTATCTAAGTAAAAACACTCTCTTCCAATGACGAAGAGAGTGTTTTCGTTATGGTTGCACATCCTCTTCTTCAATCCGAAATTTATTCTCAAACAAACTCGCCATCAACGCACCGATCGTCAAGTTCATCACCATATTAGCGACTGCAGGAACTGCAGCAAGCGATCCAAAATGCTCCATTGCGAGTGTCGCAGCTAAAGCCGAGTTACAGATCCCTGTATGGAATAAAATTGCGCGCGCGTTGCGTTCGGCTACGCCCATCCATCTGGCAATGAAATATCCCGACATCATCGGAATACAGACTTGCAAAGTAACCGCCACGAAAACAAGCGGCAACACCGACAGATTTTCAGAAAGTGCCTGCTGTGCGTTGGAAATAACGGACAGGATAACAATGAATAAAGCGAGTTGCGATAAAACCGGCGTATACGGCTTCACTGTTTCCACCTGCCGTTGCCACAGCCACTGTACAAATAATCCTGCCAACAAGGGCAAAAATACAATATAAATTATATTAAGGAATAATGGCCAAAATTCAATTGGAATGAAGCGTCCTGCAAAAACTTGCAATAAAACAGGTGTCAACACAGGCGAGATAAATGTATCCAATGTCGCCATCGTAATGCTTAGGGCGACTTCTCCGCCTGCGATAAATGTATAAATATTCGCAGATGTCCCACTTGGTACGGTCCCCGACAAAATGATGCCTGTTGCGATTTCAGCTTGATTGCTAAAGAATAGATACGCAATACCAATCGATACACCAACCATAATGGTCCATTTCAGGAAGACGCCAAGCAGTGCATATTTTGGGTTTTTAATAACTTCTAGCAACTTTTCTGACGATAGGGATAACCCCATCAGGAAGAAAATTGTTCCTAATCCGAATCCCGTAAGCTGTCGGATAGAAACAAATGCATCTGGGGTAGCGTAAGCAATAATGGATAAAAGTACAATCCAGATTGGCAAGTATTTCGAAATAATTTTTGAAATGATTTGAATCGTTTTCACACACAACTCTCCCTAACGAGCAAAACTTGTACTTGGCACAAGTAAGTTCATGCCAAGCACAAGCCGTTGACACTTTACTTGGATCTTAACACATATGCGTATGAGCGGCTGACCGGAGTTTATGAGCGCAAACGAGCTATTTATGAGCGCGGCCCACTTTGCAACCATCCCCCCTATTATTTCGTATAAACATACGCGCCATTCTCCACATGATCCAAGTCAACTGCATCCCCTATCGACACTTCCGAATTCATTCGCACGGTCACTTTTACTTTGGCTTCGTCGAGCTGAACGAGTACAACTGTGTAAGGGGCAAGATGTGCGAATTCAGCCGGTGCGATGTGGATATCCGTATAGCTATAGACACTACCCTTCGAAGAAACTTCCTGTTCCTGCAACGAGCCGGTTCCGCAGCTCGGGCATCGATACTTGCTCGACACACTGGCATACTCGCAATGAGCGCATTGATAAACTTTCATCTCTTCACAACCTTTCCAGTATATGAACGGTAGAATACGAACCGGTTCCGCCTAAGTTTTGCGCCAATGCAAGCCGAGCGCCTTCAACTTGGTTCGGAGCAGTACCGCGCAGCTGCTGGACGAGATGATAAACCTGGGCAATGCCTGTCGCCCCGATAGGATGGCCACGCGATAGCAATCCACCACTTGTATTCACTGGTTTGCCGCCCGTCACTTTCGTCTGACCTTGTTCTATTGCGAGCCAGCCTTCCCGTTTATTAAAGAAACCTAGTTCCTCAATCGCTAACATCTCCGTCATGGAGAAACAGTCATGGATTTCGACTACATCGATATCGTCCGGGCTAACTCCCGCCTTTTCATATGCCAAACGACCAGATTCCCGAACTGCTGGAAGCGACAACAAATCAGCAGCGTCCTGCATTTGCGTAGGACCCGAACTTTGTGCAGACGCTCGAATATGAACGCCTCCTTTTTTCCGTGAAATAATTAATGCAGCCGCTCCGTCAGTGGTTGGTGAACAATCGAATAAACCGAGTGGCGACGTTATAATTCGTGCCTCCATGATCTCTTCCATCGTTGTCGGCTTCCGGAACTGGGCCAATGGATTGTTTAAAGCATTTTCTCTATTCTTCATTGCAATCATCGCCAAATGTTCTTTGGTCGCCTCTGTCTCATAGAAATAGCGATTCGCCAGTACTCCGAAAAACCCAGGGAAGGTCAGACCTGCCTGTTTTTCATTGGAATCGGTATCCATCGCTGCGTTAATGGCCTGGGTTACGTCTGCGGTAGAAGCGTGTTTCATCTTCTCCACACCTGCTACTAACACGGTATCATACTCACCGCTTAAGATGCCCATAATTCCTTGGCGCAACGCAATTCCTCCTGAAGCACAGGCACCTTCCACTTTGGCTGTCGGAACATAGCCAAGTCCGAGTTCATTCGCGACAATTGCACCAAGGATTTCTTGATTGGATATTGAGCCGCCCATGAAATTTCCGACAAATACCGCATCGACTTTTGGATTCCCTGCGTCTTCCAGCGCTTGAATGGAGGCTTCGAGTAACAGCGATTTCATGGATTGATCCACAAACTTCCCGAACTTGGTCATCCCGATTCCTTGTATATAGACATTCGTCACGACTGCACCCCCTCGTGCTGATTGCGCAACTCACGCTTCAATATTTTGCCGTATGAACTTTTTGGCAACTCCTCCACCAGGTGAATTTCCTTCGGCTTTTTGAAACTTGCCATATGATCTAGACATAGTTGAATCAATTCTTCAGTTGTAACAGTTTTCGTTCCGTTCGGGACTACATAAGCAATGACATTCTCACCCCATTTGTCATCCGGCACACCGATGACACACGTCTCTTTGACTCCAGCATGCTTGTTGAGGACTTCTTCGACTTCTCTAGGGTAAATATTGACACCGCCTGAGATGATGACATCTTTCTTGCGGTCGACAATATGCACGTAACCTTCTTCACTTTGCCAGCCTAGATCCCCTGTTTGTAGCCAGCCGTCAATCAGCGTTTCATTCGTCGCCTTTTCATTGTTCCAATAGCCTTTCATGACAAGGGAACCTTTGCAGACAATTTCTCCGACCTCTCCCGCCAGCAGTTGAGCTCCTTGATCATCGACGATTTTCACATCTACGAACGGTCCTGTGCGCCCGCATGATTCCAAATGTTCACCAAGTTCCCGTTTCGGCATCATCGTAATGCACATCGGTGCTTCCACCTGTCCGAATGTCTGCGCGAAAATAGGTCCCGTCAAAGCGAGTGCTTGCTCAAGTTTACTCGCGGCTATTGCCGATCCTGCCATATTGATCGATTTCAGCGTGGAAAGATTTTTCGGTTCAAATTTTGGATGTTGGACCATCAAATTTACCATCGTTGGCACTAAGAAGATAACGGTGATATTCTCTCTCTTCAGGTCCAGTACAAACTCTTCCGGTTCAAACTTACTGAATACCACTTGCGTCAGACCATACAGCCAAGCGACATGCGAAAGGAAATTACTGCCGTGCGTCAATGGAGCAACGTGACCAATGACATCGTCATAATCCGTTTCACATGCCAACGCGAGCGACAATGCACCTGAAATGACGTTACGATGACTCAACATAACACCTTTCGGATTTCCTGTAGTGCCCGAGGTATACATGATGGCAAATGTATCATCTTCATCTACTTCGGCAATTGAATGAGCGCCTTGGCAGCTCTCAATCGTTTTTTCGTATACCTCTCCAATTGGCAACACTTCCAATACCACATCAATTGATCGGATTAATTGCTCTTCTCCGATAATCAATTTCACATCGGCATCTTCCAGCATATACTCATGTTCTTTCGGGTGAAGCCGATAATTTAACGGGACTTTGATGACGCCAGAAATGGCTGCCGCTACGTCTAGCTCAATATGCTCCAGACGATTCGACATCAGAATTGCAAAACGATCTCCTTTTTTTAATCCTATCTTCTCGAAATACGCAGAAAGCGCAAATGCTCGGTCCATCATTTCTTTATACGTAAATGATCGTTGCTCATCTTTCACCGCTATCTTATTCGGATACGCAGCTGCCGATTTCATTGCCAGTTTTCCGATTGTTTCCAAATCTTCTCACTCCTTCTTTAAAAAGTGAAACAGTGGTATGCCCAACATCTCATCCGGTTTCCGCTGCATATTTACGTCGAATACTGGAAATACAATAAACTCTACCGTAATCGCAACTGGATTATTGCCTCGGATGAAATGACCGCCGTTAATCTTCTTATCACAGTCAACGAATATGCCATGGAAATGGATGTCTAGCTCCCCTTCCGCACTATAACCGAGAAACCCTGTACCAGACAGCAACTCAACAGGTGTATCTGTCACGATTTGATCGGAGTATTGTAAGCTCTTATCCTCATTTTGATGCGGTTGTACAATTGTCGCATGTGCGAGGGAACCCATACATTGAAACTGAGCTGCCTCGACTCCATATTCCTTACATACTTCAATAATGCCTTCAAATAAATCGATTTCTTTCTTCAAACGGCCAATAATGCGATGAGTTTTGTTGTCATACACCGCTTGAATGCGATTATCCAAAACTGTATCCCCCGTCTACTTTCAAAACTTGTCCTGTTGTGTAGCCTGATTCGGATGTTGCAAAATACAAAATAGCCTCAGCAATATCGGAAGGTGTACCAATCCGTTTAATCGCTTGTCCGCCGACATCGTATTCCACGCCTGCTGTAATTGCACTTTCCGTTGCGCCAGGTGCTACAGAATTACATGTGATGCCATGCTCACCGAGCTCCTTGGCCACCCATTTAGTTAATGCGATGATTGCGCCCTTTGAAGCGGAATAGGCTGGTCCAGATCTGCCGTCCTTCTTACCTCCTGAAGTCACGCCTCCGTTAAGCCCTGAAACGGAACTGATATTAATGATGCGCCCGTATTTCTGCTCGATCATATGTGGATAGACAACCGATTGAATGAATAAAAACGCAGCCTTTACATTCGTTTCCATATCGCGATCCCACATATCCAGCGTCATCGTATCCAATCCTAGCCGACTGCAAGTTCCCGCATTGTTCACTAAAATATGCAATTCTCCAAACTTATCAGAAGCTCTGGCAATGGTCGCGCTGACAAACTCCGGATCTCTTATATCTCCTAAGCACTCCAAAAAGACTGCATCTTTTCGAGTTTCTTGAATAGCTGCAAGCGTTTTACTGCAGCTATTCAAGTCCACCAAAACAACATTGGCCCCTTCTTGCGAAAGAAGGAGGGCCGTCTGGGCACCAATTCCACTAGCCGCCCCTGTAATGATTGCCGTCTGTCCTTTCAGTTTCACAAGCATCCCTCCACTACTCTATTTAATATTTAATAGGTCTGGTAAAAATGTTGATATTTGCGGAATAAACGTAATGAGCAACAAGATGATTACGGAAGAGACAACGAAAGGAAAGACCCCTCTCGATATTTGCCCAATCGATGTATTCGATATCCCGGCGGCCACAAATAAATTGAGACCTACAGGTGGTGTAAAGAGCCCAATCGCCAAGTTGACGGTCATAAACACACCGAACACGGTTGGGTCTACATCGAACATCAACACAATCGGCAATAAAATTGGAACGAAAATGTAATACGCAGAGATTGCATCGATAAACATTCCAGCAATCAATAAAATAATATTAATTAATAGTAGAATAATAATTTTATTATCCGAAAAACTTAACATTACGTCAGAAACTTGGCTGGCGATCTGCTCTGTCGTAATAATATACGCATAGACACTGGCCGCACTAACGATGAACATGACAACTGCTGTCTGAACACCCGCCGCAACCAAAATATCGTACAGTTTCTTCAACGTCAATTCACGATAGATGAAAAATCCAATGAATAAGCTATAAAAGACTGCGACAACCGCAGCTTCTGTCGGTGTAAAAAATCCGCCGTAAATTCCGCCCAAAATAATTACCGGAATCAACAAGCCCCAAATCGCACTTATAAAC
>ERZ808037.1849-NODE-1849-length-12296-cov-3.813487_pt1 | contig 12296 bp, 3 predicted proteins | sample MGYA00380190_ERZ808037 | MGnify/ENA primary metagenome ERZ808037 (study PRJEB31490, sample SAMN06133399) | mouse gut metagenome | isolation source: J9 | host: mice | place: China: Chengdu | collected 2015-05 ...
ACCCGACACCCGGTTCAAATACCGCTTCACCTCAAAGGGCGTACAGCGGCACCTCTCCCTGTCCGGATAAAATCCGCACGGGCAGGGGTTCATCGCCCCCACCAGCATAAAATCCGCGGGATACGTATAGGAGCCGCTGCTCCTGGCTATCTGCACCCGCTTATCCTCTAACGGCTGCCTTAAAATATCCAGCGTCTCCCGCTTAAACTCCGGCAGCTCATCTAAGAAAAGCACGCCGCGATGTGCCAGACTGATGATTCCCGGCATGGGAATCCGCCCGCCGCCCGCAAGCGCACGCCCCGTTATGGTGTGATGAGGATTTAAAAAAGGCCTTGTCGTCCGCAGGGTGCCGGCGGATTGTAATAAGCCGCAGATACTGTAAATCGTGGACACTTCCAGACTCTCCTCTCGCGTAAGCGGCGGCAGAATCGACGGTATCCGCCTTGCCAGCATGGTCTTGCCGGAGCCAGGCGCACCTACGATCAGAAGGTTGTGGAACCCGGCGGCAGCCACCTCCGCCGCCCGCTTGAGTCCCTGCTGCCCGTTGATGTCGGCAAAGTCGAGCTGCTCTTCCCTCGCAGTCTCCTCAATCCAAGCCGTGGCGGAGACTGCTGTACCAGCCATTGCGGCAGTCTCCCCCGAAAGCAGCGCCACCGCTTCCTTCACATCTCTCACGCCGATGCTCTCCAGCTCCCCGACTAACGCCCCTTCCCATGCGTTTGCCGCAGGTACGATGCACCTTTTGATGCCCCGCAGCGCGCCCTCCCTTGCAATGGGCAGCACGCCCCGGACGGGCTTTAATTCTCCCGACAGACCCAATTCCCCCAAAAGCAGCGTTCCCTCCACAGATTCCTGCTCTAATTTACCAAGGGCGATCATAATGCCCACCGCCACAGGCAGGTCAAACATCGTGCCGTTTTTCGGCAAATCCGCCGGAGAGAGATTCACATTGATACACATGGGCGGCAGCTTAATACCCACGTTTTTTAGCGCTACCTTCACCCGCTCCCGCGCTTCCCGCACTTCGGAGCCGGGAAGCCCCACGATTTGAAAACAGGGCAGTCCCTGAGAAATATCCACCTCCACCTGAATCAAATGGCTGCGAACTCCATAAACCGCCCCTGATGTAATTGTACTGAGCAAATACCTGTCCTCCTTTTCTCATAACTTTCACGCGACTACATGAAATAGCTGCTTGTTTTTATGTTACGCTTACCCCGTTTTATGCCCTGTGTTTGAATTTCTGCGGCGAACGCCTGAATATCAGAAATCAGAATACCCGAACTACTTCGGTAGGATTATTATGCGCCGGGTGGCGCGGGTTTGTCAAGTACAAAAAGGGAAAGGCTGTGAAACCTTTCCCTTCTTACCTATTATTATTCTATTACCAGATTTTCTGTTACGCTTCCCAGCGCTTCCCGCTTTGCTTTGGCTTTACTCTAACAGGAACATCTGGGCACGGTTTAGGGTTACGCTGTCCATACTGAGCGCCTCCACCGATTCCCCCGCTCTCGTGTAGCGGTTCGTGAGCAGCACGCAAATCTGCGATGTCTCATCCTCCCCGTTCTGCAGAGCCGCCAGCGGCGCCTTGATGCGGTAGACCTTACCGGGAACGACTCCCACCACTTCTACCAGACGGTTGTTCTCCACCGCCCAGATGGGACTTGTAAATACCGTGTAATCGGTGGTGTTAAGCGTGCCGTTAGGCTGCAGGAGCTCCGCCTCCGCAGGCGCGCCCGCATTCTTATAGTAGAGAGACAGTTCCGTCACCTTGTCAACAGCAATATTGTTATCCGTAAATCGGAAATACACATCCACCGTCTCGCCCAGAATACCGTTTCTTACGCCGTCACCTGCCTCCTTGAACGCCACATCATAAGGAATCGTCACACTCTCCACCTTGACCGCGCCGTTAAAGCCCGCCACTATGGAGACGTTCGCTCTGTGCACGCCCGCATTATAAGCCGCCATCAGCGCGTTCACGAAGATTCTGCACTCGTCCGTGCCGTCGCCCTCCGGCGCTCCACTGTTCGGATCATAGTCATACTTGTATTCTTTCTGACCCACGTACACCACATTGCCCTTGCTGTACACATAGTAGTTATTTCTGCCGTCACGAGGCGATGAACTGTAAGCGCCATTCGAGAGATTTAAGTCAAGCAGGGTAAACCATGCCGTCGCGTAAGGCTGCCCCGCCTCTCTTGCCGTATCGATATCCAGCAGATAATCGGGCATCGAAACTTCCGTGTTAGCGCCAAGCTGCGCCCTTGTGCCGATCGCATAAGGCCATCTGGCTATCGTGCCGTCATTGACGCGATCCAAAAACAGGCTCGGCTCCGGATTAAACATACGTGCCAGAATACCTTCGTAGCGGAATTTGGTATCACTGTGCAGACCGAGCTTGCCGTAAGTCATTTCCTCTTTCTGACCCATCACTGCCGCCGACATGCCGAGTCTTCCCTTATCTTCCGCCGCTCCCGCCGAGGAGACAAGCACGCTCCCGCCCGCGGAAATATAGTCATTGACCGCCGTAGTCACCGCGCCGCCGGGATTTCCGCTGTCGCCAAAGCCCAGCACCACCACATCCCACAGGGAAAGGTAATTCGCGTTTTTGGTAAGCCGATCCGACAAAACTGCCGGCGTGACCGTCTCAATATCCCAATTCATCCCAAGAAGCGCTTCCGCACCCTTCAAATAATAACCAAGCATGGAATTTTCAATCTTCTCATATATTTCCTGCAGATTCGCAAAGTCGTTCGTGGTATCGTCAAGAACCTGCAGTACGCGTATCTTCGCCTTCTCGCCGCCGCTTATGGTAAAGCATCCCTGCATGGAAGCGCGCCGGAACCTGTTATCGCGATCCGTCACTTCCAGCTTCCACGGCACAATGCCGAAATTAATCTCATTGAAATCGACACTGATTTTGCCGCCGCCCTCGTTCTCCTCCTCGGGCAGATAGGTAAAGCATTCCTCCTCCGGCGCGTAGACGCCGTCGTAATTCAGATCAAGGTACAGATGCCTGTCCAGACTTCCTCTGTAAGTCTTATCATCACCCATCCTGTCGCTTGCCAGGCGGTACTCGATCGTTCCCCGGAGAATACCCGCCTTCTCAGGCACGGCTACCGTCTCTATCATATCGGAAGGCAGCTGTTCTTCGTCGGATCCGTTACCGTCTGATGCATCGCCGCCGTTCTCCTCATCACTCCTAAGTGCGATTTTCGGACGCAGGGCATTTAACTGCATCGCAAACATAGCGCTGCTGTGCACATCCTCAATGGTATAAATACCGATACCATTTTCTTCGTCCTCGTCATCCGCTCCGCCCAGATTGATCGCTTCCCGCAGGAACGCGTACATCTGTGTATCGGAACCGATTACATCCGTATTGATTTCGTCCACGCCCGCTCCTCTGGCGCTCCGCTCCTTAAAGCACTCGTTCTCCACCACGATGGGATATCCGCCCCGCAGATAATCCAAAAGCGCTTCCTTTTTCTGCTCCGTGATATCGCTCGCGTCGTATCTGCTGTCACCATTTGCCACGCGGTCGCCCGTGTGGTAAACTTTGCCGTTTAAATCCTCATCATTGTAGACCGCCTGCAGTTTGCCGTCCTCATTCGTCTCATGGTAAAGACGCTGCCCGTCCAGCCCGATGAAAATCATGTTGTAATCCGCGTTGATATCCTGATAACTGCTGTTGAACGCCGCCACCGAGCTTGTGATGACGTTTGTCTCTATCATTTTCGAGCTTCTGAGAATCTGCTGTCCTTCCCCATCCTGATCCTCTCTCTGCCAGAACAAAACGACGCTTTCCTTATCCTCATTTACGTCCCTGTGCAAGTCTGACGTCAGGTTCGCCGTCGGCTGCAGCTCCAGAATCGTCAGATCCTTATACTCTCCGACCAATCCGAGGGAATAATTGATAATATACTGCACCGCCATCGCCTTGCTGATTTTTTCGGAAATTTTCTCATCCTCGGGCAGCATAACATTCTCCGCCCGAATTGCCGCCAGCACCTCGCTAAAGCCCGACGTTATCTCGTCCTTATCCATTTCCTCCGGAAAGTCGTCTCCCACCAGAGGCGTACTGTTTACGATATAAACGCTTCGGTTTACATAATGATAATCATTGTCCTTCTTATTCGGAAAATCCTTGGAGTCGTCAGCATTCATCAAAATGCTGCCCGCCACATCCTTCGATTTTTCCATTTCGTGATAGAAGGCGGTGAGGTCCTTTTTCAGAAAAGCCTTTGCCAGTCCCTGATACTTGCTCTCCGGATACTTTTCCTCATCCTCTATAATCCCGTAATCCACAATAACGGGTTTTGACTCCATCACCACTTCATACAGCAGACGCGTGATCACGGTGTCGTCCACATCCGCCAATCCGTTTTCGGCGTTTCCTGCCTTCTCCGTATAGATATAGCTCTTATTCGCATTCTGGTCAAAGTACAGTCCCTTGCCATCCTCCAGATAAACGAGGTCGGCATCCTGCACCATCTCATATGTCACATCCCCCGCAAGCACCGTATTTACCGTAATCGCAAATTCATCGGAAGCATTGTCCTGCTTACTCAGGGAATTAAACACATAACGTCTCAGATAATCATTTCCGCCCGTACACCGTATATAAACAGGTGCGTTCTGCACTTCCACATAATGCACAGAACCGCTGACAGCACGCGCCTCCGCGTCCTGACTGCCCTGTGCGTCGCTCTCTGACGGCGCCGTGCCCGTCATCGCGGCCACGCTCTCCACCGCACGGCTTCTGGTAAGCTTATACATACCCTTACCGCCGCCGACATACTCAAAGTACCCGACAGGCTCACCGGGCTCCGCGTCATATGTTTCCACTGCGCTCTCGGCTGCATTCAGTTCGTTCCGGATCGTACCCTGTTGTAACATATAGCTGTCGTAAGGACGCGGAACGCCATCCTCCTTGGAGACAGCCCTGACTTCCTTCACCTGATACAGAAGCTCTTCTTCCTGCACATCTACATAAGTAAATTTCAATACGCAGTATGTACCGTCTAACGGCATATCCGGCTGAGGCACGGGCGTAGGTTCCGGGTTTGGTTCAGGTATCGGCTCCGGGCTTGGCTCGGGCGTCGGTTCCGGCGTAGGATTTGGCTCCGGTGTCGGTTCCGGACTTGGCTCAGGTGTCGGCTCCGGACTTGGCTCGGGTGTCGGCTCCGGCGCAGGTTCGGGTTTCGGTGCCGGCGCAGGTTCCGGACTTGGTTCGGGTGTCGGCTCCGGACTTGGCTCGGGCGCAGGCTCCGCAGGCACAGGCTCCGCAGACGCAAGCAGCATGTCCCCTTTCGTACCCACGCACAGATACCATTCACTCTCTGTCCCTGTCATCTTTAAGACAGACTGCTTCCGAAAAGCAGAAGCTGTCGGCTGGGACTGCTCCGCTTCCGGCGCGGGTGTCTCCTCCGGCGCAGGCTGCTGCTCCCCCGGCTGTTCGGGCTGCGGTTCGCTCGGCTGCTCCGGATTCGGATTCTCTCCGCCCTCTCCTGTTCCCGGGTTCTCCGGATTCACCGGCTCTGTCGGATTTTCCGGATTCTCCGGATTCTCAGGCTGCTCCGGATTCTCCGGATTTTCAGGCTGTTCCGGATTCTCAGGCGTCGTCGGCTCCGTCGGATTTTCCGGATTCTCCGGATTTGTCGGATTTTCCGGATTTTCAGGTTGCTCCGGATTCTCAGGCGTCGTCGGCTGCTCCGGATTCTCCGGTTTCTCGGGTTCTTCCGGCTTCGGTTCCGGACGTGGAATCCCCTTAAATTCTCCTATCGTACATACATATTTATATACGCCGTTTTCAACAAGGTACACACCCGTAGCGTCGGAATAGCTGCCGCCGAGAACTATCTCGTCGTAGCTGCCGCTTTTCAATACCTCCGCGCGGTACCCACTCGCAGCCATCTCCGGTCCTTCAAAAAATACCTCATAATCTCCCGCGCCCTCCGCGAACGTATATATCCCTTCCGCCGGAATAGCGGACATCAGGGACGCGGTAGCGAAAGTGCCCTCTCCGGACTGACTTGTCAGGTTATAATCGTATCCGTCACGCGCCGGAAGCCCGCCCCCTCCTGCGCTTACATCATCTCTTTTTTCCACACGGGCATAAAGTCTTCCCGTCGGATAGGAGACTGCATCAGTCAATATTCCATTTGCGTCATGCTCCACCTCTGCAGAATCAAGGATTTTGCTCCATACGCTTGCTTTCAGGTTTTCCCCCGTCCCGCCGTAGGCTTCCTGATAGCTGATTCCGGAATAACCGCCAGATATGACTGCATCAGTCAACTTTTTCCTGTCAAGATACTTATAAAAATCCCTGTTGTTCCCCTCTTGATCATCCCCCTTAAAAATACGGAAGAGATCTTTCTGAATCGGAGACTGCCCCGGTGCGAGATAACCGATGGTACCCAGTGAAAAATCGTATGTTTTCCCATTTACTTCCGCCTGTGCCTTTCCGGGCACGATATCCAGAATGACGAAAGGATTATCCTCGTTATGCTCGTCCACAACCTGCTTGATACCGCCGAAGGACTCTCTCGCCTCCACAGTAGACACGGGCATCTGCTCGCGGGGCACCAGATAAAGTCCGGTCACCACAAGCGCGGCTGCCGCGGTCATCGCCGTCGCACGCGCGAAAATCTTTTTCACCGACACGCGCTTCCGTGGTCTGTAAGCCTTCACCGACTGCGGCTGCACCACCAACGGGGGAAGCTCCGCCTCCATATCCTCACGCAGCTTCGCGGCTTCGCGATCCGCACGCTCCCTGCGGTCGTTCTCACTGCGCAGCTCCCTGAGCAGCTTCTTCATTTCCCTGTTATTCTGTGCACTCTCCCGTTTGACTGCACTGTCGCTTTCGCCCACCCCGGCTTCCCGTTTGTTTTTGGAAATACGGAGCCGCCAAAACGCCGCAAAGGCTGCCGCCGCCCCCAAAATGAATGCAAGGAACAAAGCAATCGGATTCATCGGGGTTTTATCAGTATTCCGTTTCATTAATGATTTCCACTCGTTTTTCCCCATATGCTACACCTTCTCTTTAATCAGACAACTATCCCCGCACAATGCGGTTTTCAGAACATACTCTCTCCTTTTTATGGTACTGTATCAGATTCCCTTATGTCAACCGCTACATCTGCCACCAGGACACCGCTAACGCCACTAAATCAGCTTTGCGTCCACTGTTTTCCGTTGCTCTTGCAGGTGAACGCCGCCGCCTGATTATTGTCTCTGCCATACATCTTCAATGTATAAGTATCCGTCGCCGCATCATAAGTGCATACCGTCCTCGCAATTTCTACATCCCGCGTGTTTGTCTGCCCCGACGGCTGATATCTCAGCTTTTTCCACTCCCGCGTCTGCTCTGTACTCTGCTTCAACGCAAAGCCGAAGCCATCGTTATCCCGGCTGCTGAAAGCTTTCTCAGAAGGCAGGGGAATATACATCTTACCATTATACTGTTGATTATCCAGCGAGAAGTTCACATTTGCCGTCGCGTTGAGAGACGGATTCCTGTTGCCGTTCTCTAACTGGCTGTCATAGGTTCCCTTTTCTTTCCGCTCCCATCTGCTTCCGTTCGCCCCGCATTGGAATACGCCCGCAGAGACTTCTACCTCCATACCCCACACGGGATCCCTGTACTTATAGAAAAGTTCCACTTCATAAACATTCTTATCCTTCACATACCGCCCCCGTATCGAGGACGCCTGATAATAGTTCTGATTGTTATTGTCCTTAACAATCTTCTGGAAGGTATTCAGCTGCTTCGCATCGTGCCAGGAAAGATCGTCCTGGAGATCACTGATATTAAAATAGTAATCAAAATTAGAGGACGAAGTATACCACTGAGAAAGATCCGAGGGCGTCGGAAAATAAATCTCACCCTTCGTAAACTCATTGTTATAATAGCTCCAAAGTTCCAGATTACCACCGTTTGTCAGCTCGTAGTATACCGTACTTTGAGGTACCTCGTAACTCTGCGTGTTCCAATAATTCGGCTGATAATTCGCATAATAAATCGTGTAGGACGTATCCGCGCCGGGATCCTGATAATAGTTTATCGTCGGTATAATCCGGTATTTGCCAGCAGCCTCGGCAAACTTTTCCTTTCTGTTAAAATCAATCTTAATCTTAGAATTCGTCGCACTCTGTATCTCGTCAAATCGAATCGCGCCGTTATAGGGCTGGGAATTTCCCTGATAGTTATTCTCCTTCGCGTTATACCAGAAAATCTTCTCCAGCTTTCCACCCTCTTCCTTGTAAGCGCTGAACCTGACGCTTCTGTTCGTAAACTGATTCCTGTCGCGCTCGTCTCTGGTATTTTTCACGTAGTCCACATAGAAATCGGTTGTCTCCGGTCCGGCAAGTGTAGTCACTGTTTTCAGTTTCAGCTCTCCACCAAGGTTCGTCTGCCCATTGTATGCGTAATAAATCTCCGGCGGCAGAATACGTCCCTCAAACTTATCCGTATGGGGATATTTTGTACCTATGTAAGTGCCGGACGAATCGCAGTTCGCCAGATAATCCGCCACCACATCCTTCACCCGCTGGTCATGAATCTGCTGCTCAAGATCCCGCACAAGCTCGTTGCTCGGACCGACGCCAGACTGGAGGTGGCCCCCGGGGTCAAGCACCTGCAGGGATAGATACCATGGCTTGCTGATATCCTCCACGCCAAACAAATCAGGCGTTACTTCGCCATTCCAGCCGGTCGTCCGATAGGCTATAATCTTATCGCCGCCGGTGGTGCCTTCCTCTCTGACACGCGCAAAAATCAGGAAATAACCCTGTCCCGCTTTGTTGAAGTCACTGGGATAATCTGCCCAGACACCGACCTTCACGCCCCAGCGGATATTGCCGTCCACACCGATGTTTTTCTTTGATTTTTTAAATTTTAATTCAATACCGCCCGGCACCCAGTTATCATAATGTCTGCCCTTGGAATTATCCTGCGTGGATAAAAATGACATCGCCTGAATCGTAACCGTATAAGTATGATCCGGGTTATTGGGGTCAGAAACTGGCGCATCATCTTTCAAACGAAAGGTCGCGTGGTCGGGCTTGCTTTCAATAATCTCTATATACTTCTGGGGGTTCCAGCTCGTTGTCGCACCCGGCACGGAACTCGGGTCGTGTATGAGCCATACATACGGATTCCCAAGCGGATTCCCCTCATACACAACCTGTTTGTCTATCGTGGTGTCGTCACCGCATCCGCTGCATGTTTCACCCAGCCTTGTGCCTGCCACATTCGCGGAAATGGTAAATGTGCAGCCCGGCGATATTTCATCATCCGCATTGTCCGGATCGGAATCCGCCGTTTTTGACAGACTTACCGATGTGACGCGTTTTATGTAAACCTCAAACGAGCAGGACGCATGGTTTCCGTCCGAATCCACCGCATTGGTGGTGATCACCACATTGAGCGTCCCTGCCGGTTCATCTGTCGCAATCTGAAGAATACCGTTCGTCGTATCCGTAAACTTTGTGCCGCCCGAAGGACTGCCCCACGATGCCAGCGACCACGTCACGCTCCTGTCCGCCACGTTTTCACCCGTCACCTTGGGGGTGGAAAAATGATAACTCTCGCCGGGTTCCAAAATCACGCCCTTATCCCTTGCCATGATAGAAAGTGTCTTTTTCTTATTTAATGGTTCAAGCTCGGCGTCGTTAACCCCCACCTTGTTGCGGATGGTCACGTTATTCGACGTCACATACTCTTTTCTTCCGTCCAAGAAGGTCAGGGCAAGCTGCACCACGCGCTTCTCTTCCACCTGACTTAAATCCACCGAGAAATCCGTCACATGCTCCGCCAGCACGACCCAGCCTGCTCCGACAGGGTCTGCAGGGTCAAAGGTCGGGAAGTGAATAGCCGTCGTATCCACGTCCGTGGGCTGCACGTCCAGCTCGGCATAATAAAGCGTTTCCGCATTTTTGTTCCAGTAAAAATGGTAATGCTTGTTGCCATTTCCCGCATCCACCGTCTTAGTCGGCGTACCGCCGGGTACCGCAGCGGGCGTCTCCTCCACCACGCCGTTGTACATCACCAGACTCTTGTCCTCCGGCGTAAAGGTAAACTCCGCGTCCTTCAATGCCTTCTCGATGTTTCCGCTCGCATCATACCCCACATAATTGACGCTCCGTGTGGTATCAATCAGCACATCCGACATCTGATTCAGGGAAAGCTGCGCTTCCTGCTGCACGTTGATATCGCTGTTTGCCGTCGCGTAGCTTCTGGAGCCGACCACAATAAACGCGCACACCGTCAATACGACAATGGACAAGATTGCCGACGCAATCAGCACCTCCACAAAAGTAAAGCCTCTCTGATCCTCTCTCAAACGCATTTTTATCACCCCGCTGCTATTTTCCATAACCTTCTCTGACACGTCCGGCTTTCCGTTTCCGCCCCGCCACACATCTCCCTTTCCCGTCCCCACAATGCCACAAACATCCCTGCAAACCCTGCGCTTCCGCCGCTCACATGTCCTCCCGCACACAAACTTTCCGTTTCATCACGGCGTCGTCTTCAGCGTCACTTCCGACTTACCGGTAAGCTCCGTCAATGTGATCTCATAATTCTTACTGCCCGCCTGCACACGAAGCAGCTCATAAATATTACCACTCCCATCCTTCGCAAAGCCGCCGCTCGCGCGGTCGAACCTGATTTCTATCTTCGCTCCCGCCAGAAGCTCTGTCTCTATGCCGCCCTTTGGCTTATATGCCACATACACCCTATTCGATCCTACCTTCTGCGGCTCCGCAGGCACATACGCGCCGCCGCTGTTATCCCAGACATACATTCTTGTATACACATTCTGGTCCGTATCCCGGTAAAGCTCCATATAAGCCGAAGCCTTCCCCATCGTTGTCACCTTACAGTCCGCGATGGCGCGCTGGATATTGTTGGCACAGCTCTTCGCGTTGGCGCTAAACACCATCATGACGGAATAGAACACCGTACTTATAATAAGCGCAATGATAGCGATTACAATGATAAGCTCAACCAAGGAATAACCCTCGTTATTTTTGTATAAATAACAACTGTTATTATAGTATTTGTCGTTCCTCAGCCGACCGTCTGTGCGCCGCTCACCGTCTCTATGAAGTTTGCCGTTTTCCTGTCTTCCTGCGTTCAAACTCCCGCTTCCTTCCCGCTTCTCTTTCCTGTCTCCTGCACGCTGCTTCCTCGCTGTCCCCAAAGCCGCTTTTCCCGCACGGATCCTTACTTCTTAATCCAGTTCATGTAACGTACAAGCTCGCTGTAATCCAGCACCAGATTACCCGCGTCGTCCACGCCCGGAGCCTGCGCCCCGTTCAACATACTGCCGCCGCCGTTTACGAACATATCAATCGGCGTTCTCGTGTCACCGCTAATCTCACTCTCAGCTTCCAGCACATTGGCAAGATCCGTCGCGGCAAGCTTAATATTGTTCGCCCCGGTCACGGTAATCTTTCCCTTCGCGACGATCAGACCGGAAAAATCCTTATCCACCGTCACGTCTCCGAAGCAGACGAGCAGCCGTAGCTTGGTCCAGTCAACACCGGTAATCCCCGACAGACTCACATCGCCCTTTGCAAGATGCGCCTGCAGACCGGAAGTCGTTGTATAAGTCACTTCGCCCACATGGTTGTCCGTCAGATACTGCTCTACCTCCGCCTCCTTGATAACGCTGTTGAACACATAGTGCTTCGCCGCTTCCACCGGGTCGACATCCGGGTCGGCGAGCGCCGGGGGCGCTTCCTCCTTCAGATTATAGTTTAAGCCCTTGTACTCTTTCTCTATCTGCTTGGCATACACACGCGCATCCGAACTATTCCTGTCATTCACCACTTCTTCCGCGTTGATGCCGGTCTCCGTGTAAGCGTCCGGGTCAACAACCGGGGGATTTGCCGGGTCGCCGCCCGGATCCGGAGTCCCGCCCCCTCCTGCTCCACCCGCCGGCGGATTCAAGGTCGTCTGGTCAACGCCCGTAAGCAGCGTTACGCCGCTCGTCGAGAGCGCACTGCTCACCAGACTGTTGCCGAGAATCGTATACTGGTTTTTCGGATCCGCAAAATCTCCAAGCTGGAACCCGCCTGAAAGATATCTGTTAAAATAGGTGTCTATCTCTTCCCTGTTGGCATGGAAATCATAGTACTGCACGAAATAACGCTCCGCGTTCTCCTTCTCCATGACCAGATAATAGTAAAGCAGGGAGCCGCCCTTGTAAGGCGAGTAAACCTTACGGATATGGTTCATGTCCGCCACGCCGAACTCACTTAAGGATTTGCCGCCCAGAGGGTAA
>ERZ808037.1850-NODE-1850-length-12292-cov-3.173312_pt1 | contig 12292 bp, 11 predicted proteins | sample MGYA00380190_ERZ808037 | MGnify/ENA primary metagenome ERZ808037 (study PRJEB31490, sample SAMN06133399) | mouse gut metagenome | isolation source: J9 | host: mice | place: China: Chengdu | collected 2015-05 ...
TGGTCTTTAGTTCTTTTGTTCGGAATAGTGTGGTGCTGGCGGTCTATCTCTTGTTTTCGGTTGCTTGCTTCTTTACCATACATGAGCATTTTTTACAAGAATGAAACTCCTGATTAAAGATTCATTGTCAATTACATAGGTACTTAACATATATTTTTCTTGCAAAAAATTTATGTTTTCAAATGTCCGGGATAATGTGTTCAGTAAAATAGACAACTGTGTATGGTTTAAGTTGCTGCTCATAGAGTTTATGATATTGTTAAAAATATGTTCTTTTGATATGGGATTGTCTATCAGTTCTTCTGCTGTCATTTCCGTTCCCCTCTTTCTTTAAAATTGAGATTCAGGTGTCAAAAACTTGGTTAGATGATGACAATAGATGAAATTTTTGACGCTGGAATCAGAGTGATAAAGTTATAATAACACGAACATATGTTCTGGTCAAGGGGAGAATATATAAAATTTTATAATAATATCTGAAATCTGTGTTATTGTGAAGTATATATGAATTGATAATTTTTTTTAAATGGTATATACTGTTTTGCAAGGAGGATGTGTATGCAAGCGCAAGTAAAAGAGTGGGGGAATAGTCAAGGAATAAGGCTGCCAAAGGAAATATTAAAAAGTGCGGGAATTGCATTAAATGAGGTTTTGGATGTTACAGTGTCAAATGGCGTCATTACTTTGGCAAAACCATTTCGGCATAAAACATTGGAAGAAAGGGCTGCGGAATTTGAGGGGAAATTAATGCTTGATGGCGAATATGACTGGGGTGAGCCTGTCGGAAGAGAGGTGTGGTAATGGGAGATTTGCATCAAGGGGATATTCTGGAGATAGAGAAAATCAATCATTTGGTATTAGTTGCCAGTAAAGATTTTTTCAATACCAGCGGCGAAATAATAGGATGCCCTATTATCAAGCATTCTAATCCGGGGCCTCTCCATATATGGATGTCTACAGAAAATACAGAAGGTTATATACATTGTGAAAAGCTTGCATTATTGGATTTATCCATTCGTGGTTATAAAAAAACAGATAGATTGCCAATTTCTGAAATGATGAATGTATCTGATGCCATTCAAGGTATTTTTGAATATATTTGATGATATGATTGTCTTTACAATCGGTTTAGGATTATCAATTATAAAACAATAGATAAACTCCCATTTATTAATGGGATTCGGATATGTCAAACAAGAGAAATTTATTCCGGCTATTGATAGCAGTATAGGTATTTTTTAGAATAAAGGAGGGTTCCATATGTCTGAAATTTTCGATGAAACAAATATGAAGCAAATTCTAGGGAAGTATATGCCCCAGGGGGAAGCTCTGTTAGCTGGTATACATGCGATATCGAAGGAAACGAATATAAGGCAGGTTTTTGAGAAGTGCGTCTACATGGAAGACCGGATAGTTCCGGATGAAAGGGGAGGGATAATCGCATTAAATAAGAAAAAGTATTCAGCATATGATATTTACATCGGTATTACCTCATCTTCGTTGGTAATTGCTGAATGTGAAGAGCATAATTATTTTTATGAATTTGATGATAAGCCGGGGATGGGTGAAAAAGATATACAAGAAGTTGTTTCCGATATGCTGTTATCCGATATTGGAACGTGTTTTCCACTGGCAGATATCCAAAGCTGCGAAATAAAAAAAGGATGGATGGGTTCTGTTAAATGCTTTCTTTCAATGAAGAATGGAACCTATTTTAAGCTAGTTTTGCCGAAACTTGGTGGATTGGGCGGGGGTATGCCGCATCACGAGGAATACCGCGATAAAATTATTTCATGTTTGAGCAGAGGGAATGCATAAAGTTACATAAAGGGCGGCTTTCAGCTTATTGGAAAGTTAGAGAAGCTAGGCGGGTTGGGCAACAGTTAGAATAAATGCGGTTGCCGACCTTACCTAGCTTTACTAATGGATAGCTGGTGCTGGAAAGTTATTTTAATGATTTCCTTCCTATTTCAAGTTCGGGAAGAGGCCTGTCTGCCTAATCGAGGTCAGTTTACTTCAGCGTCTTAGGGGAAGAAAAACCACTCCGGCATCTTATCGCTCTGGCTCTTTGTATTCTACATTGTTGTTGCACAATTCGATGACGTGTTTGTCTTCGCTGTAGGTTCTATACAAATAGATATAATCTTTCCGGCTGGTTTGGATGAGGGAAGGATTCCATTCATTTACAAGGCAGCAGCCGGACAAATAAATATCCGGCTCCGGTATATCGGATTCAAATTTTATCCTGATTTGGTTTTTTCCAATTTGGGAAAATTCGCAGTCGTATATGGTCTTTGGATTGCTCATAAAAATAATTTTACTCATTATCTTTCTCCTTAAAAATGAAATAGGCATGAAACCTGTTAAAATGTTAATAAAAGTGGGTAGGTTGTGCGGTGGTTTTAGTTGAAAAAGGTAGTTGATTAAACAGCGATTTAACTGTATTCGTAATCATTAAAGCATACGCTATCAGGGTTTAAAATCTGCAGCATCAATTGGGCAGGAAAGATATAGCTTTAACTAGTCTATGAAAAATTGTTTAGATTTAGATAAAGGATTTTCATCCCAAATATTCAACAATAACAGCTACATAATACTCATGTGTGGATTTGTCATCCTCAAAATGTACTTGAGCAACATCATCAATTATCTGCAATTCCGGTACATTAAAATTTGCAGTAAGATTAGCCGGAGCTATATTATCAATTATACGTATCACGTTGTCTCTAAGAAGATACCTCCTATATTGAAATGTAGATGTATATATTGTAGATAGCTGGATGATATAATTATGGTTCTGTTGGAGCGGAGAGCCTTCATAAGTCAAAACGACACTGCCTCCCGGCGATATTTTTACCCTATAATGTTCATATGCTATTTTTGTTAAATTGCCGTTTAATATACTAACAGCTTTGCTGGAAGCAGCTATGTAATCGGATTCGGAATTTAGGTCTGATGTTATACCACGGATATTCCCTACATTGGTTCCCAGAATCTTGAGGCCCTGCACAATAGCAGAAAAACTTTTCTTCATATTTGATAAAGTAGTGAAAATATTCTCTCCGCTTTTAATTTTATTGCTTGTTGTTTCTGCTGCCGCATTTGCAGCGGTTAGGGTTTCGTATGCCTGTGTGCTGTCATCGAAAGTAGGAGTTATGATATTTGTCATAGTGCTTTCCAATGTATTGCCATCGGCCATACTTACATTTTCAGCATAGATATTTTTTATCTCAGAACCATTTTTTCCACGTGGTATTCCAAAGTCGATATAGTTATTTAACCCATCGTTACGAATATCAACGGTTGCGTTCTGGTCTGGATTTAAAGTTGTTACGTTTCCTTTGAATATTTTTGGGGTTATTCCATTTAATTGTTCAGGTGTGAAATCTTCGTATGTAAAGGAATCTCCTTTATCTCCAACTACTTTTCCTAAATTGATTTTTGGCATAATAAATACCTCCTTGTTTTTGTATGGTTATTATGGAACAAAGTTTTACGTAAAAAGTAAAGGCAGAAGTGGAGTATAAACTTATATTATACCTAGTGCCAACAGCCTTTATGGTTACTTAATATACAGTTGTAATTTTATTTTGATGTGAAATAGTTTCTTGCTAGAATGAAACAATGAGTTGATGCGCTTTGGTGGGAGTAAAGTATACTTTGTATGAATTAAACGGCAATTTAAATTACTCCAGATTCCGAATCGACAATTCCGCAATAACTGTAGAAGAGGAAACGGAATCTGTACTGCCAATCAAAACGGTCATTACCAATGCAGATACCGAAAATTATGAAGTTAACGAGGATGGAACAATCACCATAAATAAAGCGGGGATTTACCTTGCAGTTGCTAAAGTACATGGCAGCTTTAGGACAGGCGTTGCTGGTTATATCAGAGTCTCCATGGCCGGCATGTATTATTCAAGTTATATTGGCAATGGCGGCAACAGTAGCTTACAATTCCAGGAATGCGTACCTGGTGCTTTTCGTGTTACTGACAAGACACTCCTTAAATTAAGCATATATTCAATGGCTGGTCAGATTAATATATATCCATCTTCAATATCTCCATATACTGAAGTAGTAATTGTGAGGATTAAATAAATGCTTACTTTGCTGCCTATTATACCAAAGTTGATTTAATATATAGCACCCGGATTATAGTTTGACATTAAATATCCTACTGATACATCCTTGACCATATAACCTACGCCAGCATAATCCATTCTCTTCTATCATGTCTTCCGAAAAAAATACTTATGAAGTATTAGTAGTTATTAATGTGCCGTTTATATTTATCCTAAATCGCTGTTTAATTAAAAATGAATAAAATTGAATAGTTTATCTTTTAGCATACAAAACTTACCAATTCATCATTGCCTAATAAAACAAATGAACTATTGATTTCTTCCGTCAATGGAATATATTCAATAGTTCATCATCCTAATTATTCAATTGTGAGGATTAGGCATCCATCGTTATCAATATGGGCGTCCGGCGGGTTATCTCCGTCAGTATAATAGAGCATAAGGTTTCCTTCTTCAATTTCAAATGCAATTTGCCCTTCTACGGTTGTGATGACACCATCTTTCCCATCAATGCCGTCTTTTCCGTCTTTGCCGTTAAAGTACCCGGATGCAATTTTATTTTCTAAATCATTAGAGATATTATCGGCGCGTTCCGTAGCTTTATTGGCATTTGTGGATGCTGTTTCTGCCAAGTCGGCGGCTGTGTTTGCATTTGCCGTTGCTATCGTTACATTACGAATGGAACTTGCAAATGTATCTTGCCGCTGTTGTTCGGCATTCCTTCTATCAGTTTCGCTTTGCTGCCTTTCGTTTTCATTTGCAATACGCTGATTTTCATTTGCAATTCTTATCTGTTCTGCGTCCGATACCGTATTGCTTAATTGATTCATTGCACGAATGGTATCATTTGCCGTATTTGTGGCAGCAATGCAGTCCGTGGTGGCATTATTGCATTCCTGCGTAGCGTTTATTGCATTTTCTGTTGCTTCGATGCAGTTATCGGTTGCCTCATTAGAATCTTGGATGACATTTTCCATCTCGGATTTCAGGCCGGATAAGTCTGCTTGGATTTGATGTACTTGGTTAATCTTTTCGACTAAGAGCCCAAATTCATTGGAAGAAGTAACATATCCTACATCGAAACTGGATTTTGAAATAATGATAAAGAATGGGAATGAGGTAAGAGCCCTATTTTCCAAATTGGACATAATAGATACTTCATAATTGCTGCGCCCGGATACAGCAGACATTTGCTGGGTTATTTCGACGCGGATAGTATTGTTGTCCAGAATCTGGCATTCATTAAAAATCATGTTATTGTCCGGTTTTGTTCCCCGGATAATCACGGTGACCGCTTCCTTATTTACAGTATAGGGCTGACCGTTATTCATAAGTGAGATATCAACGTATCTCGTTCCATACCCATCGCCCTGTATACCCTTCACAAACAGGAAATTGTTATTGCTTGCGAAGTCAACGGTATATTGCTGGATGAGGGGAGTAATTGCATTTGGCATGGAAATCCTCCTTTCTGGGAATAGTGGTTATTCGGAATCTTTGTTGGTTTGGTCATTAGGTTCGTTGTTGGCTTTATTTTGGGCTTCTTCAAGGCATTCTTTGTTGATTTGTGCATAATATAAATGTTCTAAGTTGTTCATGACATCTTTTAAAATAAAATAAGCAGCCCCAATATCGAGGCCGCTTTCACTAATGGAATAACTGATTTGTTCTTTTAATAGTTGATATTTTTTAGCCATTATGCTCCTCCATATTTAACCTATAAGTATATAAAGATCCTCGCTTGAAACATTAAGTTTGCCAACTACTCTTACGGGATTGCCATCTACGTCTTTGCAAAAGATATAATCTCCCCCTACAGCAGTTGTAATGTTTATCCATTTCCATTGAGCAGTTCTATTGTCTAATTTTAATTGTGAGGTAGAAACCGCATTAGCTGTTAGGTCTTTTGTTTTTATTTTAGTACTTAAATTGTTAAAGCCTTGTTGCATATTAGTAAAGTTTTCACATTGTAGTAATTTGGTGTTGATATAGTTGTTGTCAATTGTTTCTTCAGCAAGACTTTTGATATGTTCTATACATGTTCCGTTAAACGGAGAAGCAACATTGCTTCCAAAATAAGAAGAACCACTAAAATTGCCCCATGTAGTTCCATCATTATATCCAATTCCGCCAAACGAACTCCCGGAACGCACATTGCTGATATGTACGTCTTCAAAACTTGCCCGCCCGTCGGAATTAATCCACCATTTATTGTTTTCGGAGCGGATGGAGTTGTTGCTGATTCTGGCGCCGCCGATGGTTCCCGATTTGGCAGTAAGGTCGCCGTAGGGCGTAACTTGGAATGCGCTGTTTGCCCCCAGGGCAATGCCGTCTGTACCAATGTATATTCCATTTGCCGCATCCGAGATAGAAGATTTTCCGCTGTACAGCTTATGCTGTTCCAGTACAAAACCGTTTGTGCCTCCCAGATATCCTCTTTCGGCATAGAAAGTTCCGTCGTTCGTAAGTTTTAGCACGTTATTGGCGCCTAAGGCGATGCCGTCTGTGCCTATATAAACTCCGTTGGCACTGGAAGTGATGGAATTTTTCTGACAATATATTTTACCGTCTTCAATCACAAACGCATTTTGTCCGCCAATCCATCCTCTTTCTGCTTTAATGGTTCCTTTGACCGTAAGCACACCGTTTTCATCTAAGGTCAGTTTTGGCTCATTGTTTGCATTAAATTCAAAGGTGCCTTTGTTCAAATTAATATGTGTTCCTGTTTTTTGGGCGGAATAGTTTGTGGATTGCAGGAGCCCGCCGTATATTTCGCTGCCTTCAATTACGGAAGCGTTGATGTAACCGGCCAGTACCAAATGGGCAATCAGGCCGAAATCGTTGTAAGTTACCCCCTTTTTCGTGTATTGCACCCGCCCTAAAGCGGTTTTTATGGACTGGAAATCATCGTCGCTGAAAAGGATTTGTGAGTCGCCGATAAAGATTCTGTCATCCGGGTATTTTGATTCCGGTGTGTTGCTTATAATGATTCCGCGGTCGTCAATTTTTACATCGGATTTCGACGTTTTAAGGGATTCCCCGGCTGCAAGCAACCCGTTTGCGATAGCTTTTGTAATGTCATCGGCATCCTTATTTGCGCGGTTCCAATTGCTGCTGTTGAAGGAAACCGTGGTGGCAACAGAAGTAGCGGTATCAATAGCTTTGGTCGTATCCGTAAAAAGGTTTTTCCCTTTCACTTTATTCATATTGCCGAATGTGACAGAGAAACTGTCCGGATGATAAAAATCCATATCCACAGTCAATAATCTTGCTTTGATAACATAATCGTCACGGATGATGATATGGATATAATTTCCCGGCTCAAAGTTGGCTGTGGAACTTCTAAATTCTTCCATTTCAAAAAGATTCATGATTTCGGCACGGAACTGCAATTGGGGCTGGGATACTTTCCGCAATTCCTTTTGCCCGAAAGCGAGCATTTCTTTCAACATGTCCATCCGCTCGGAATCGGTCATTGTGTCGGTAGCTATAAAATTGGAAGAGGATAGTTCATCTTCGCGGATAAATTTTGTAAGCTCCTGTAATTGATTAGCCGTAAAATTGTTGGGCATGCTGATAGCCGAAATAATATTGTCCATCTGAGTCCCGGTGGAGGCTTGTTGGGATTTTAAGGTTTCAATTTGCCTTTGGACGACTGAAATCTGTGCTTTGATAGCATGGATGGCATTGCATACCGGAAGGTACAGTCTGGCATAGTCTGCATGTTCCTGTTTGCCCTGCCCGGCTTTTATCATAATCGCCTGCTTCTGCTCATAAGAAGCGAGTTTTTCCTGCAGCGGAACTAACCCGTACTCTGCCCAGTTTGTGCTTTCCGTGTTGGAAGGCATTTTTTCATTGGTAAGGTAATTGATTTGCTTGTAATAATTTTGATATTGGGTAAGGAGGGAAGTGTAGCCAGGCATGTGGCTCTTCCACTTTTGGCTCCACTTGCTGTAAGCGTCCAACAGCCCTTTGCTCATAAATTCGGGGGAATTGAAATAGTCAAGCATATATATTTTGTCATATCCCATATTCACTTCACGCAAATCCAGATTATCCGCGCCGGTAACCGTAAGGCATGTTTTTATGTCGTCGATGGAAGAGGAGATATCCGTATTTTTTAAAAGATTGTCATAAGAAATAAATATATCGGTATCGTTCCCTGCCGTATCCTCCGCATATACGTTAATCCGTTGATGCAGTGTATCAAATAAAAAAATACATTGAAAAGCTGTAGCAACGTCTTGGGTAAGGAAAGAATAAATATCTTGCCTTGTCGTGTCAAAACATCTTTCCAATGTCATAAGGGAGGTATCTACATGCCCGATGGACCAATCCGGGCATTTTTCCAAAACCAGATGTAAAAGGCTTTTCTCCGGGTTGGAAAGGTTATAAAATTTCACATGGTCTATGCTTCCCGTTGTTCCCATATTGATTGTGAACAGTTCAAGGTATTTTTGGCCTAACATGGTTTCCGTGCCAATTGCTTCACAGCTCTTGCATTCCAGATTTTGCCCTTTTGATTCCGAGTCCACGTCTGAAATGATAAAACGGCCGAATCCATCTACTTCGATGAACTGCCCTTCCACAATAGAGTCATATGCCGGGTTTTTCTCATTGTCTGTCAACATATAAATCTTAAATTGGATGACATCGGGGGCGTTGAATTTAAAAAAATATTTCTTTTCCGTGCAGTTTAAGGTATATATCCTGTCATTGTTCGCTTTTGTAAGGATATAGGCGGGCGGTACCAGATTGCCGAAAAAATCTTTGTGGAATATTATGCTCATAGGACAAACCCCACCTTTCTTGGAACCTTATATGTAAAGGTAATCTGTATGTTATGGCTTACCCTAAATTCATTTTTTCCTGGAACCAGCCGGATAAAATGCATGTTAAAATCGTTGCATATCATCCTTGATGGGTTGGAGGAGGACAACAGATTGTTCTGGGAATCCATAGTAATCACTTCGCCTGCAGACAAAGATTTAAAGGAAGTAATCCAATGATTGTCTGTAATATTAGTTATAGATAAGTTGGAAATAGCGGTATTCGACCGGATGGTTACTTTTGGCAGCAAATAGCTATATAAATCGTCGGAGGTATTGAAAAATATCAGGTTGGAGGAAGGCGAAGCCTGGAAGGTGTAATGGAAGTCGTTTGACCAGGCAAAGGGGGAATCACATTCCATATCCAGAATAATGCCTACAATCCCTCCGGCGGCTTTCTGGTATCTGACATTTGTTACCCGGATGTTGAAGAAAAGCAGTTCGTCAAACTCGTAGGAAAATATCTGCATCCGTTTATAGCCCCAAAATCCTGTCAGTTGCCTTAAAATTTCGCGGCATTCATGTTCAGTGAAGTATTTATTAACATTAATGTTTGCATTGGGATCTTTGATTAAGGTAGCGGTAGGCTTTAACTTTGAATGAAAAGAAGAGCCTAGATATACCGGCACCGGTTTTTGCCCGATGTATTCTTCAATTGTGTCATGGTTCATGCCAAGTTCTTCATCGGATGAATCCGTGTTTTCAAAAGAAGAAAGGATTAGCCCGTAATTGCTTAATTGGAAATCCCCAATGATTGCGTCTAACCCGAAAATATTCATAATTATCACCAGCTTTCTGTGTTTGCTTTAAGAAAATCCGCGCCCATTTTCAGGGCGCGGCATTGAACATGTTAATAAATTCCATATTTTCTAGTCATATCCAAATCATGCCAGCTTTTTTCGATTGCTTTGTTTGCTACATTTACGGCGACATTTTCTATCTGTTTTACCACGCGGTCAGCGTCGTTGACGTCGCCTTGGATATTTATCATATTGTCATAATGTACATTTACATTGGTACGGTTTATGCTATTGGGAACAATTGCCTGCTGTGCTGCCGCTTGGTTCGGAATATTCCAGTTCCATAAAGCAGGGCTTATTCCCATTGCCCTGGCAGTGAATTGGTTTCCGGCTTTAGGCAAAAGCAGCTGGCTCTTTCTTGCAGCTTCCAGCAGTGCCGAAGCGAAGTTGGAAACTGCTCCGGTTTGCTCGCTGGTCAGTACGCTTTCGCCTTCCTTTGCGGCAATCATGGTATCCTCACCAAGGGCTTTGGCGATGTGGTTGAAAGGATTTTGGCTGTTTTTGGTGATAATGCCTCCTTTTGCATAAACGGGGACCACAGTGCCTTTGCCGTAAGATTTTGCCAGCTTTTCAAGGTCGGATTTGTTGTAGGAAGTGATGGTGCCTGCGGCAACCCCTTCCAATTTATAAAGTGTTTTGCTTTTGGAAGACGAAGAAGCCTGTTGTGCTGCGCCTACCGAAGAAATAGCGTTGGCGGCATTGCGGGCGGCAGAGGCAACGTTGTTAAGGCCGCCTGTAATACCGTTTAGGGCATTTGAAATGCCGCTGATATTGTAGCCGCCTTCCAATGTCCTTACCAAACTGTCTCTAAGGGCCTGCGTCATTTCGTTTAGATTTTGCTCGCTGTAGTAGGAGGAAGCCAGTTCCGCCACAAGGGTGTCGGCGCGGGTGGAAAACATCCATGCAAGGGCATAAGCGGTTTCATTAGCCTGATATTGGAGGTTGTAGGTTTCATATTCTATGCCTAACAGGCTTTCGATAAATGCGCTGGAACCCTCGGAAAGGACTGTGCCGTAGCTGGCGATAGCCATCTCGCCGGTCTGCCAGGGGGTGATAACGGCATTGGAGACGGTAATGCCGTGTTCTGTGGCTATATTGGCGATTTCCTGCCCGATTAGGGCGGCATTCTGCTTTACGGCTTCAAAGGAAGCTGCAATTAGCCCTTCTTTTTCTGTAAGAGACTCTTTCAGCTTTTCAATTTCAGCATTTCTTTCGTTTTCGTAATTTTCCAGCTCCTGATTCAGGGAATTAGACTGTTCTTCTATGGAATGTTCATACTGGGCATTTTCCAGTTCCATTTTTGCTTCTGCCAGTTGCTCCTCCAGTTGCTTCTTTTTGGCGGTGGCAGAGGCCGTATCGTCATTTTGCATAGCGGCAATCTGACGCTCGATATCGGTTACTTTTTTTGTTTTTTCAGCAATGGATTGCTGATAATCATGCAAATCTTTGGAAGCTTTCAGCGCTTTAATCTGTGCGTCCACCAGTTCATGATATCCGTCGATTTCCTCCTCAATAGCGCTTATTTCTTCATTGATACGTGCTTCGTTAAGATCTATAATGGCATCTTTGATGGCTTCGGAGCTTTTGACGGATTCCCATTGGGCAGAGGAGAGATCGGCCAGTTTGTCAGCGTATTCCGTGGCGGAATATTTGCCGGAAAGGTAATCGCTGCTTAATTGGTTCAGTTCGTCGTTGTATTTCTGTATCTGGTATTGGGTCAGTTCATATTGCTGGGCCAGCAGCCCGAGCTGGGCCAACGCTTCTTTTGACCAGTTGTGGTTTCCGTCAGTTGCCTGGGAACCTTCAAATAATCCCTGCAGATTGGAAAGTTCGGATTCAAGGTTTTTAAACTGTTCCTGAATCCTGTCGAAAATATCCCAATGGAGCTGCAGCAATTCATTGTCCAATTCCTCCATAGCTTTCTGGCAGTCGAGGATATTGCTTTCCACATCGGAGAGGGCGTTTACCATTTCGAGCCATTCTTCGGTCCCTTTTTGTACCCGGCCGGAACCGACGGCAGAGGTCATTTGGCTTACAAGCTGTGCTTTTTCTGCCTCAAGCAGGGCAAGCTGCTTTTGGGATTGGTCTATTTGTGAGGTAAAGAAGGATTCGCCGATTAGTTGCCCGGCTTCCTTTAACAAATCAATCTGTTTGGAAATCAAGCTCTTGCCGTCTTCATGTAAATCGAATTGGTTTTGGAAATCTTCCATAATATTGTTGAATTTGTCCAATTCCAATTGCCTGATTTGGGCTTTCAACTCTGCCAATTCCTGTTTACAGTCCGCAATTTTATCCGCCCATTTTTCATATTCTTTGATGGCTTCTACAATGCCTTTATTGCCGCTGCCGGTAAATGTAGTAATGTCCACCGCCCCGTTTTGGGCTTTATCTGCAATGTGGGAAGGAAGTTTTGCCAACGCTTCGCCAGCCTTCTGGCTGTACATGTGCAGGGCGGAAGAGTAGTTTTTGAATTTCTCCTCCACAATGCCTAATTGGGCGGTTGCAAGTTGATTCTTTGCATATGCGCCGGCAATATTATCCAGATTGGTTGTAAGGAGGGAGAAGGATTCGCTTA
>ERZ808037.1851-NODE-1851-length-12269-cov-2.953412_pt1 | contig 12269 bp, 9 predicted proteins | sample MGYA00380190_ERZ808037 | MGnify/ENA primary metagenome ERZ808037 (study PRJEB31490, sample SAMN06133399) | mouse gut metagenome | isolation source: J9 | host: mice | place: China: Chengdu | collected 2015-05 ...
GTGTGTTTAGGTTTGCAACGGAGGATTTGTTTCTTACCCACATCCGTTCCTGCCCCGTGTTTTTAAAACGGGAATTGTAACGTTCACATTCCGTGCGGAGAGAATAGCTGCTTTTAAAACACCTGCTGTTCCTGTCGATGGAAAGCCGCAGGTCGTCCGGAATTGTAATGTATCTGGTACAGCCACGATGCTTTTTGCCATTATAAAAGTTTTTGTGATGGCATGGGCAGTCAGCATCTTTGGATGACTTTAATGGACAGCAGAACTTTTGGCGGGTGCGATTTCTATCAGAAAATTTACCGTCCTTCCACATGGCAAGTCCTGCTTCACAGATGGGATTTCCCTGAGGAAGAAGTTTGGGGTTTTTTGTATTACGTTTGTTTAATGGTATGATGCATTCCCCGTCATATAGCTCTTTGACCAGATTATAAATCTTTTTTACATCATAGCCTTTGTCAGCAAGAAAGGTACACTCCGTAACAGGAAGGAAAGCATGAGTGCCAGCAAGGATATCAAGAGCGACTGTGGAATCTGCCACTTCAGCAGTTGTGGTCATTTCATAAATAGGGAGACCGGAAATGCAGTCTACGAGGACATGGCTTTTGTAACCCCAGTAGAATTCATATCTCTTTTCGTTAGTCTGGTTGGAAGCTGTGTGTACACCGAGTTTACAGTCCTTATCTGCTTTTGGCTGGTTGTCAGGCTGGAATTTGTTCGAGAGGAGAGACTTGGGATTGTTCTGTGATGTATTGGCAGAAACAGGGGTGGAATCCAGTCCTATGAAGGAGGTATCGATGATGCCATCTGCAGCAAGGGAAAGAACCTGTGACTGCATAATGTAGGAAAGAATGGAATGGTCAAAATTTTTCAGGAAGCGGTCAAAAGTCCAGTAAGAAGGAAGCGGCAGGGAAATATCAAAGCCGCAGTAATGGGCAATGAGAAGATTGTTATTGAGATAATCGACAAGGTCAGTAATCATGGGGAAGCCTTCACATTTCATGACAATGAAGGCACAAATCATGGCGTGGCTGGAAAAACCTTTACGTCCCGTTTTTGGGTATTCCCGAACGAAAGACAGATCAAGATTCAGGAAAAGGGAATCATAAAATTTAGCAACAGGTTGAGAGGTAAAAAGACGGATGTCTTGAATGATTTGTTGACGGTAGATAGCAATCAGCTCCTTTCGGTGAATTTGTTTTGGCAACTTAATTATACCATTTGGAGCTGGTTGTTACTATAAATACAGAACCAAAGGTTCTGGGAGTGATAAAAGAGGTTGCCATGCCTCGCAAACCCGCATAAATACTGAATATGTGGAGTTTTGCTCATGGCTATAGCAGAAACGAAAGGGGTGATTTCATGCACATTAAGAAGTTTTATCCGAAGGATGAGCGATTTTTCAAGGTACTTGCAACTGCAGGAAATATCAGAGGCATAGATGCAAATAAGATTGATATTTCCGATACACGGCTTAAAAATATGATGAAAGACAATCTAATCAAGGAAGTAAGCTATGTGAATCCAAAACATAAAGAAGTGGAAAGCTGTAAAAGCTACTGTTTTACCGATAAAGGTAAAAGGTTCATAAATCAGAAGTATGGAATAGACAGAACTCAATCGCCTGCTGCAATCAAGCATAACTGTAAGGTGGCTGAAACAATTTGTTCTCTGCAAAAGAGAGAAATTGATACCATCAAGCCTGAACGGGAAGTAAGGGATCAGATGAAAGAAATGATTGAGAATTTCAGAGATCAGGGAGAAATAGACAGATATGATGAATATATGGAGATGTTGAGGGAGCAGCAATTATCCGCAATAGATTTTACATATATAAATATGCAAGGAATAGAATGTGGGATTGAAGTTACAACAAACAGTTATTCAGATGGTGACATTGCAGGAAAAGAACTCTGTTCAGAAATTATAAGTGTACCTGTGAGTTATGTCAGTGCATAAAAAATACTCCCATCGTAAGATGGGAGTTTCCAATGAGTCGCCAAACCCATTATAACTGATAAATAAATCCGAATGACCGCCAAGCCATTCATAACTGTACCTTTGTTTAAAACAAGTGTACCACTTTAATATATGCAATGTCAACTGTTTTATGCCTTGTCTTTCAGTTGTTTTTTCAAGTAGTCAATTTTGCCGTTTAACGAACTGATAATGTTGTCTTTTTTCTTTACCATATAGGATAAGCCTAAAATATTCAGCAATTTTGTGTCCAGTTCTGACATTTCTGCAGACAGTTTACAAATTTTTTCAGAAATAATCCGTTCTTTTCCGATGGTTTTAATCTGTCCTAAGTCTATTGTTCCTGAAAGGGTTGCAGGTTTCCCATTAGGATCTGTGTAAGAATAGATGCCAGTAATAGGAATTTGGATGTCAGGTATTGTTGCAGGACTTGTGGATATAATGGCACAAGTGAATACTGGAGAAGAAATATTATAGGAATTGGACTGTATGACAACGACAGGACGTATTTTGTTTTCTTCGCTCCCAACATTCTCCCCCAAATCAACAAAAAATACTTCGCCTCTTTTGACAGTCCAGCTTCGCTGATGCCTTTTTCCGACGCAATAATATAGTTTTTTAGAATCCCATGAATTGATCCGTTGTGCTTTGCCTAATAATAGTTTTTCTTCGTTTGTCAAATTACACCTCCGTTTTTACGCATTATAGCATATGGGGAACAATTTGTCACTTCTTGAATTTTTTTGTGGATGAAAGCTGGCATATCCGATTAAACACGAAAATCCCTTATTTTTCGGGGGGGGGGGTACCGCATATTTGATAATGGCAAGTTTATATTGCAGAAAATTCTTACTCGTTTTTTGTAGTATATAGGAAAATAGCAAAAATGAAAAAGAGAATTTTATCTGTTCTGATTAGTGGTGTTTTACTGTTTGGAACAGTTTTTGCAAATGCTGTTTCGATAGATGAAAATAGCAACCCTGAGGCAACAACTAGAATTACGGAAATTCTAGCAACAGAAATGATTCCTCATATACATACAGGGAATTCAACTAGTGGCGGCGGATGTTATACTGTTCCCGTTTATCATGTACATAATAATGCTTGTTATAAAAAATGTCCAGGAGGAACAAATCAATGGTTATATGATTCTGGACCTGATGATCATCTTCATTGGAATGATTATGGATTTTGTAATGTTTGTGGTGGTTATATTTTTAGAAACTCAGAAGATATATCATGGGTTAGCTGTAATGCTAAAATACTTGTATGTGGAAAATCCACATCTACAGTTGAATCTTGGAAATTAAACTGTACAAATGAAGATTGTTTCTATCTAACTCTTAAAAAGAATATTGCATCCAATGGATATATTATTTCACCTGAAATTTCTAATTTAAATGAAAACACAGAAATTAAAAGTATCACATGGAATACAGGCGACATAAACGATTGTAATGTAAAAAATAATGGGAATTATATTTTAACTATTACTTATTCAGAGTCAGGAGTTGAAAGAACCTATCAAAAAGAACTAAATATCACAGATGCCTATGTAGATTATACCATTAATCATTATCAGATGAATTTAGATGGAAATACTTATACCTTAATTGAAAGCGAAACAAACAATACTTTAATTGGAGATACTGTTCATCCTGAAACAAAAACTTATATTGGATTTACATCGCCAGAAATACAGGAAAAACAAATAACAGCAGAAACCAATACCATTAATTATTATTACACAAGGAACAAATATCCTGTTACTTATATAGACCAGACAACAAATAGAACTGAATTAAGTAGAAGTACGATTCAAGTGTTTTATGATTCAAAGGTAAGAGGTTCAGATATTGGTGATTCTGCTATGGATAATGCTTATTATAATCAATATAAATATGTTTCTGATACGTCTACTACTGTTAAAACAGATGGAGCAGTTGTATACAGAATTTTTGAATTTTGTGAAACAAATAAAAATTCACATATTGATTGGAACGATAACAATGATGCAGATAGTTTAAGACCTGAAAAGTATATATTAAGATTGAAACAAAATGGAATAATAATTAATGAAATAGAATTGCCGTCCAATCAAACAGATTATACTTTTAATAATTTACCTAAATATGATACAGATGGAAATTCTTATCAATATGATGTGGAACCAGTTGTATCAGATAGATATAAAGTTTCAGTTGATGGAAACGGCAATTTTATTTTTGAATATGAGCAACCTGCAAGTTTTAGTGTGATTATACCAAAACAAATTATTCTGGATGGAAGTACAGGAACAGCAGATTATGATATTATAGTCAATGGTACTTTTTATTACAATGATATATTAACTGTGAAACCTGATGCGAATTTCATTCTAACAGATAGAAGTAAAATTTCTTCTATGACAGGAATTGTTTCTCAAATAAAAACAGGTTTTACCAAAGAAGATAATGTATCGTCTGGTGCAATAGCAAGTGGTTCTATTTCTGTAAACAGAAGATATTTTTCTGGTTTATGGACAGGAACATTCAATTTTGACATCAAATTTGTTATGCAGAACTAATTTTTATCTTTATAAAATTTCATTACGGGCAATCTGTCACAATGGCAGGTTGCTATTATTTTGCGCGATAACATCCTACCGAGTACCCAAGAATTATAAAAAAGCTGGATTCTTCTATAATTGCAATACCTTAAAATTAAGGAAAAATTTTAAATATCCCAAAACGGGTGAAGGAGGTTAAATATGCCAAATGTAAACAGTGGCATCGTCAGACCATCAATAAAGCAGGAGATTTTTGACAGTAACAGAGATTTATTTGACATTGTATATTATTTAGGAACAGGTTTTATGTTATCAGATCACATATATACTTACGGAAAAGCAATTTATGATTTGAGCGAGAAAACAATAACAAGAAAGCTAATCAATATGTGTGGTAAGGGACTTCTTTTGGAGAAAGAAGCAACCACAACTGGAACTAAAATCTATGTCCTATCTAAATATGTAAAATCAAAATATGAATCAAAGCCAAGTCAAGATGTATCATCTGTGAGAATCACTGAAAGGAAGTTATGGAAGAATTTTTATATGAATGAGTATATCATCCAAAGGATTGTGAAATATCTGCTGACAAATGAGAAAGAAATCAGTATACAGAAGATTCTTGATTTGCTGGAAAGAAATTTCATTACAATTCAGACAACACAGAACAGGCAGGATGTATTTAATTTGTATGAAAAGTTCTATGAGAGGTTTGAATGTAAAACCAGCGAGAGTTTTATGCAGGATTTCAATGCACTGGCAGCGGATTTGTATTTGTTCGACAAGAACTTTCTGAAAGCAGAGCTTGATGTGGATTATAGCGAACAGCTCAGACAGAGGAAGATCAGGCAGTTGGATAAGGGTGCTTATAGAAGTGAGGAAGACAAGAATAAGTATTTCTATAATCTGTACCAATTCGTGATGCAGGGATTCTTTTTTAACGGAATAAGTGAGGATGTTATTCAAATTGGTTTGTTTGAAATAGGGAAACTTACCTTTGATAAAATTTACAAGCAATCCTGCTACATATTATTGATGTTGAAGCGATACTTAGGATTCATGCCAAAACTTTCATTAACAGTCTATTATAGTGATATTGATGCAGTCTCAGAGATTGAACTGGAAGCAAAAAGAAAAAGTTATAACTTCAAAAAACAGGAATTTAGTGATAACGATAAGAAATGTGAAACCTTTAAAGCGCTAGGAATCAGGGAACAGTATTGGGAAAACATTGAAATTAGATATATTCATTATAATTTAAAGAATCGCTATAACCTGTAGGGAGTCGGGAAACTGACTCTCTTTTTTTGTTGTGATAGATCGCACCTAAACGAGGGTGATTTTCGTAATTTATTGGAATAAAATCGCCCTCAAATGAGTGTGGATTATGGCTATTTTGTAATGAGGTGGAAAACAAAATTTAGTATAATGCAGAAAATGGAGCAAATAGGAAAACGGGGAAAACTTCGGAGAAAAACAGAGAAAAGTAGAAAGTGGCTGTAATGCTGATAAAATGGGTTTTTGTCTGCATTTTATACGATTTGGATATATGATATAACATATTATCATATGGATATCAAGGAATATTATGTTATATTTTTTGAATTTCTATTTTTCTATTTTACTCCCTCATAGATAGGATTATAAACTGCAAAATACTATCCTGTTTTTCTATATAATTTTTCCATTTGTATCTATACTACAGTGTCTCAATAATGAGATGCTTAGGCAAAACAAGGAACAGTAATACAGATTACTGATAAAAAGAAAGGTGGAATTAATTATGAAGAAAAACAATAATTATAAGTGGGTAAAGCATATCATCAAAGATGTATCTGAACTTGAAGATGGTAAAACAGAAGTTACCCAATATGTAGTTATTGGCAGACAAGACTTACGTTTTGATTTATTTCTTGTGTCTCCATTTACAGATTTCATTCTGAATCTTCCACACAATAAAACCACAACACAGGTTGCATATGCAAATGTTGTTGTACCATTCTTAAATTATGTCTATGAGCATCCTGATTTTGAGATTGATAAACTAACAGTTCAGGATGGCATTGACTTTCTTAACAGTCTTAATGTTACCCCATACACGAAATACTTATATTCCTATAGATTAGAGGAATTCTATATCTATTTGCAGGGAAAAGGGATTATTTCTTTTAATGAACACACTCCCTTATTTAAAGGGAAATACAAAAATATTATAAAAAGCAATAATAAAGAAGTAATCCATAATTTGAAAACAGAATATATTCCGCTGTTTATTAACACGGCAATAGAGGTAGTGCCAGAGATTGCATTAGGAGTATATCTTCAGTGCTTTGGTGGTCTTAGAAGCAGTGAAGTTACTTCTATTGAGTATAAAAATATTTCACTCAAATGCGATTCTGCTGGCATCAGAACAATGGTTATCAATCTTACAGATAAGGATCTTAGACCTGACACAGAATATGGTTTTATTGCAAAGAGCAAGAAGAACAGAAAACAAGAGATTATTCCTGCATTTGGGGATTTGCTATATACACTTTATGAAGTTCATAAGGAAAAGTATAAACAGGAAACAACAGATGCAGTGTTTATTGATGAAAAAGGTCTGCCAATGACAAATTATACTTATGCAAATAAATTTGCAAAGTTAAAAAAGGCTTTCATTCAAAAATTGGAGGAAGCAGAGGATTTTGAAGCACAGGCATATGCTATGTACTTAAAAAGCTACAAATGGAAAACTCATATATGCAGAGGTATTTTCTCTAATCAGGTTGCAAATACAACAAATAATATTGGAGAAATTGCACTTTGGAGAGGTGATTCAAGTATGACATCAGCACTTACTTATCTGAACAATAAAGAAGAAGTAGGGAAAGATGTAGAGAAAATACTTGATGAATTATACAAAGGGGGTTACAGCTTATGGCAATAATAGATGAATCAAAATATATCAAGTTAGTAGAGATTGGAAAAATTGTAAGGAAACAAATAGTACGAAAAGCATTTGAAAAAATGTTTCCAGAATATCCAATTATAAAAATATTGGATACTTATTGCTTTGCTTATAAGGGAAATAGGGAAGAAGTTATAAAACAAATATCAGGTGTATTTATTGAGCATTATTTTTCGCAAAGCATAACTGATCCATATGAAAAAGTGGATTATTGGTTAAACAGCTATGATGATGAAACACATAGCAAATATCCTGTTTTGTTTAATACCTATAAGGATTTTGTATGTGAGAAGATTGCAAACAGTAGGCAAACGGAAAAGAATCTGATGCAAATGATTAGTACTTGTATGAAACTGTTTCAATATTTGCTTTCATATATGGATGAATTGGCATTAAAGCATAAAGCGGAAAATTTTGATATAGATTCACTTACAGAAACAGATATTAGAAAAATCATATCAGGTAAAGATATTTTTGTTAAATATGTCCAATATTTAGGATATTACTTATCATATTTGAAGGGGAATAATCTGATAAATATTGATATTACGATTAAGGTAAAACAAGGTAGAAGCATAAAGAAAGATACAGATTTCTATTCATTGGAAGAATGGAGTTGTTTTGTAAATCTTGCGGTTGATATTGATAAGCATATGCAAAAAGCTATGAATAATGTTACTTATGCAAAATGTTGGCTTTATTTATTGCTGCATTTATGTCTTGCATGGAGAAAATCAGATATTCTTTCCATACCAGCACTCGATAACCTACTGGATATTGAAAAATATGATCTATATTGGTTTGAAGAAAACGTATTTGATATGAAAGATGCAAACTATGTTATCAGTAATACAAAGCTGTATGTTGAGCAATATAAAACACAAAAAACAGGAACATATAAGCATTTCAATATTCCTGATTCATTTAAACTTCCTGTTTCAATTGCAATTATTATTGTGGAGCAGTGGAGAAGGAGGATGAAAACAGAATCACTTTTTGGCAAAGATAGTTTTAGTAACACACAAATACTTACAAACTATTTGGGAGAGCTTATGAATAAGTTTTCAAGCATAAAAGCAAATAGAACCTTATTGTCTTTGGTAGATAATCTTGCAGAAGAAGTAAAAGCAAGTGAATATGTGAAAATCAGTACTTATATGCGTTCCCATAAGACAAATTATTACAATATGTCAGATACTACTTCTATTTACCTGCATTCCATGTATTCGGATACAGAATTAAATGAAGTCACAATTCAACTGTATGATCGGGGAATGTTTGGGTGGCTTTATGATTCTTTGTTAAAAGCTGCAGAGGATGAAAAGGTTCCAAAAGAGGAACAGACAGACCTTATTGTTCAAATGAAGCAGGGAATACCAGCAGATAGATTGGAACAACTATCAGAGCTGCTTTATCACCAGTCACTAACAAAAGAAAGAGTGATTAATGAGGTTATGAAGTTATCACATGATGAAATAAAAAATGTCATTAAAAAACTTGCAGATGGAAATTTGATAAGCAAACAGGATGGAGTTCTGTGTATCAGGGAAAATAATTGTAAATATCCTGTGCGAACAGACTGTATGAATTGTGAGTATTCGATTCCAACGGTATATACTCTTTTGTCTGTGTGTACAGAATTAAATAATATTTTTCAGAAGGAAATACCATCCTGCCAATATGACAGAATCAGGACTATGGATAAGATGCTCAAACTGTATTCAGTAATAAAGGAAGCAGAGAATACTTTTGGTGAAGAATATGTCAATTCTTATATTGATTCTTTAGAGTTGAAGCAAAATATTTGTAATACCTATAAACTGCTGTCTGCAAAAGAGGAAAATTTATTAAAGAAGGAGAGTGGATAAAATGATCAATATAAATAAAAAAGCTGCAAATGATATTTGTGGTATGCTTATAGATGAATATTTGGAAGAAGGAAATGCTTCTGGATATTGTGTAATTCAAACAAGAATTAATGATGAAATTGATTTGTCAAATTGTGAAGATATGTTTGCAGAATTAAAGGGAAAAGGAATTATTAAAAATGATAGTTTTTCAGATAATATTTGGATCTGTTACTATGATTTATATGAAACGGATATGTATTTTTACTTTAATATAGATGTTCCACAAGAAATAATTTTGAGTTTGAAGAAATATATGTTGATTAAGTTATGCTTAAAGAAAAATGGTGTATATACTGCTAAGATTGCTTATCGCCATATTAAAAATATGTTTGAAAAAACAAATGTTTTTGACATAGATACTCTTTCTGATTTTAAGAGATATATTTCTAATAATCAGACAGTTCTGTATTTGAGTAATTGTAAAGAATTTTTACAGTTCTGCACTTATCCAAGTGCTTGCAGATATTATACAGAAATCAGAAATTTTACACTCAGAAAGAATCCAAGATCAAGAGAGATACCTGATTATGAATCCATTTTGAAATATGATTGCTTAATCAGAGATTTTATTGATACAGGTAATATAGATTTGAGAATAAAATATTATCCAATTCTTATTTGGTGGATGATTTCAACAATCATTCCACTTAGACCATCAGAATTTGTATTGATAAAAAGAAACTGCATCTACAAAGAAAAAGACAAGTACTACATTCATATTGAAAGAGTGAAAAGCAGAGCAGATAGGAAGAAGCATGATGTTCCAATTATGACAGAGTTTCAGATTCCAGAAGCACTGTTTGAGTTCATAAATGACTTTATAGATTATGCAAAAGAAATTGATAATAGTCCATATCTTGTTTCGGATGATTTTTATAAGGGATATTTGAAAAATGTAAAGAAAAGAAACAAAGAAAAAATTACTCTTCAAAAATTCAATAATCTGTTTAAGAAGTTTGAAAAAGAAGTTGTTGAAGACATATACCATTATGAGATAGTAGCACTTGGAACAGTAGAAAGTGGCAACCAGATTGAAAGAATCCGCTTAGGCGACACAAGACACCTTGCTTTTATGAATATGTTGATGCAGGGTTTGAATCCCCTTTACATTCAGAGAATCGGCGGTCACTATACTTTGGAGGAACAGTTGTCATACTGCAACCATTTAGATACATTTACGAGTGCAAAAACTTATGTGTTGTCAAAGATGCTGAATAACAAAAATGAAGTGTATTACAGAAATTACTCCGATAATGTAGATTGGGGATTAAAGCAAACGGAGAAAGAACTATTAGGGGCAAAGTTTTATCAGTTACCAAAAGTAAAAGATGGAGCAGGAAGATGTACCTCAACGAATTTCCCTACAGATTGCAAATGTGAAGAATGCTTATTCTGTGAGCATTTCATACCAGAAAAAGATGTAGCACAGACTTACATTTCAGAGTTGAAACAGAATAATCTTCAAAATATAGAAATCAAAAAGGAACTTCTAAAAAAGCTGTTAAAAGAACAGTTTAAGGATGAAAAGGAGATTGGAACTGTCAGTAGAAATCTTGCATCACTCATTAATCAGGAGATGATACTGGATGCCTATACACTAAATTTGGAGAAAGGAGGAAATGAGATATGCGATCAGAAGGAAGACCCAATTTATATACAGACGAACAGTTGTTAAATGTTTTAAGGGATTATCAAAAGAACCATCCAAACCAAAAGATAAAATATGCACAGTTGGAAAAGGCTACAGGTATAAAGGCACATATATGGAAATACCAGATGAGAGATACCATAGAATCTATCAATAAGAAGATTGCAGGAGCAAATATTCCTGCAAGAATTGGTTACAATTTGCCGAGTGTGGAAGATATGCTCATAAATATTGAAAATGAGCCTGCTATGCTGAAATACTATCTGCAGACACTTTTGGATATGGTAAACAATCTGTATCAGTATAAAGAAGCAAATAAGAGTATTGATATACTGAATCAAGATCATAAAGAAGAAGTAGATACTTTGAAAATGAAAATTGATGAATTAAAGAAGTTGTTAGACAATCAGCAGGAAGTTCTTAACAGATATATTCTGTCCTCTGCTTCCAAACAGAAAAGAGAGCAGGAAGGAATCAAAGATAATATCATTCAGCTTGATGCAGAAAGCCTGAAAAGATATGATGAAATGTTTGAAGCATTGATGAAATAGAAAATAATAAGCAAGCAGAGCGATTCTGTTTGCTTTTTTTAACATAAATTGTGGGTATTCGCTTTTTAAAAAATTGAGTATAAAATGCAATATTATAATAATTTATGAAACTATATTTCAATAAATAAAACAATATAGCAAACAATGAAATAAGCTGTCATAAGATGCTCAAAAATGATTCAAAAATCAATCTATTGTATAGGAAAAGAAAACTTTAAATATAGCCAAAGATTAAATTTTATAGCCCAACGGGTCGAGCGTATCTCGAATGGAAGAAGACAATAAGCGCCAGTGGAGGTTATTGTTTTCTGGAATGTCCCGTATCAGGTTGCTGGTCCCCAAGCTAAAATGTGCAGCTTGCTGTGCATTTTACCTGATAGCTCCATGCATTTTGGAGCGTCAAGGGCGAGACAACCTGTTTAGCAAGGAACTTGCTAGGTTGGCGAGACCCGTGTACTTTGCAGGTGATACTTTATTAGAGTGTATGCTGTGGGTACTGGCTTTATTTGGATTTTCTGAATTGAAGCGAATACCCAAAGATGGGATAAAGGGCATTATACATAAATTTGCTTGCAATCTGATAAAGAAGCATTATAATGATACCATAGGAAAAAATTTTGAACATAAAAGGTGATGGAAATGAACAAAATAGAATTTTTTACAAATGATAGATATTTGATATTGAAAA
>ERZ808037.1852-NODE-1852-length-12258-cov-15.458419_pt1 | contig 12258 bp, 11 predicted proteins | sample MGYA00380190_ERZ808037 | MGnify/ENA primary metagenome ERZ808037 (study PRJEB31490, sample SAMN06133399) | mouse gut metagenome | isolation source: J9 | host: mice | place: China: Chengdu | collected 2015-05 ...
AGAAATCGGCGGAGGGGCTGCGCTACATGAATATCATCGGCCATGTGTCCAAGAAGATGACGTCCGTCATTTTTGCGATCATGAGAGACAACAAACTCTACGAACCAGTTTTGCCTGCCGCTTAGCAGTCCACTTTCCATACAACTCATCTGGTCCACTGTGGTGGGCCTGGTTTCCTGTACCCTCTTTCCTCTCTGGTCTATTCAACTCTTTCTGAATTTTTATTCTTGACAAATCCTTAGCCGGCTGCACTTTTTTCGACCCCTCGGTTCACCTGCCACTTTCGGCTGTGCTGAATTCACTGGATGGCGCACACCGGCCACACGCTTTGGACACGACTGTGTCTGCGATGAGCGGTGGCTTGTTACCTTCTGGATAGCAGAGAGGGCACACAGCGCGCCACAGGCTGTGACGAGAATCTTCCCTTGTTTACAGCGACACGGTTTTTGCGTACTCCCATCTTGACGTCTCCACCTCCAGTCGGCGCAGTTCATTCCTCTGGTGAGCATCCAGCACCTCTTGAAATGGGCGGATGGTGTAGAGCAGACTGCCGTTGTGCTTGAGACCAGTCCTGGTGAATACGGTGGTGTCCTCCGTACTGATGAGACCTTTGTCAGCGAGAGCGCAGATGTGTTTGCGCACTGTGTTGACGCTCATCCCCGTCGCCGCGCCGATGGTCTTATAGCGTGGGTGCGCCGGTTTGCGCATCGGAGCAGGTAAGAGTACACTGCGAACTCTCCAGGCGATAATCCCAGAGAAAAAATACCGTTGGGTGTTGGAAAATAATTTTTGCTTTGCGTCTCTACCTGCGCCGTCTGACAGCAAGGTGCTGACAGAGATCGACCGGCGTGTTAATCACTTCATATCCGTTATGTGGACGCTGCTCCAGGAAAAAACAGACAACGCTGCCCGTTCCACTCAGGAACGGCTCAACGCTGTCTGGGATTTGGTTTTTGATTTGCCGGTCTATCGGAGTCTGCACCTGGACACAGAGGCTGCCCGGAACTTGTTTCCTGACCTGTTGTCTGACCGGGAGAAGTGGTCGGAGGTTCTGGATATTGACTCCGAGGGCCACCGGATGTTTGAGGAGTTTCTCTCTGGAGTGGAATACTTTGTAGAGAGCCTGCGTAATTTCCGAGGGCAGTTGGACGGGATGCTGGAGCTTTATTTTGAGCCACTCTCCCGGCGCAATACCGAGGCATATGCAAAGGCCTGCCGCATTTTAAATGGACAGATACAGACCTAAAACAAGATTTACCATAACAAGAAAATCTGAAGGGGGGACTTTATCAGAAGTATATACAGGAAAAGGGATGAAAGTACAGAAAGATGGCTTACGCCTGGGTAACGTAAGCCATCTTTTTGTGCTAATAAATATGGGTTGTCTTAAACTAAGGAATAAAGGTTAGCGCCAAGGATTCTCTGTAGGATAGGGCAGGCTCCTGGGCTGGTTGTAGGCGATGTCCTGGACCCCCAGGAACTTGAAGACCTCAAACAGGGCCTTGCCGTAGTGGCCGAAGGCCACCGCCCCGTGGTGGGGGTAGCGCTTCTGAATCAGCACGTGGCGGTAGAACCGGCCCATCTCGGGGATGGCGAACACGCCGATGCCGCCGAAGGAACGGGTCTTTACGTCCAGCACCTCGCCCTGGGCGATGTAGGCCCGGAGAACACCCTCGCTGTCGCACTGGAGACGGTAGAAGGTGATGTCGCTGGCGGCGATGTCCCCCTCCAGGGTGCCCCGGGTGAAATCGGGCTCGCTGTCCTTGGGTTCCAGCAGGCGGTGCTGAATCAGCTGATACTTCACCGCCCGGTCGGCGCACAGCTTGCAGGACGGGGTGTTGCCGCAGTGGAAGCCCATAAAGGTGTCAGTGAGCTGATAGTCGAACTTACCCTTAATGTCCTCCTCATAGATGGAAGCGGGGACGGAGTTGTTGATATCCAGCAGGGTGACGGTGTCGCCGGAGACGCACATGCCGATGTACTCGGACAGAGCGCCGTAGATATCCACCTCGCAGGAGACGGGGATGCCCCGGCTCACCAGGCGGGAGTTGACATAGCAGGGCTCGAAGCCAAAGGCCTCGGGGAAAGCGGGCCAGCACTTGTCCGCGAAGGCCACATACTGCCGGGCCCCCTTGTGGGCCTCGGCCCAGTCCAGGAGGGTGATCTCCAGCTGGGCCATCCGCTCGTTCATCTCGGGGTAGTAGCAACCCTCGCCCATCTCCTTGGCCATGTCCGCGCACACCTCGGGGATGCGGGGGTCGTTGGCGTGGGCCTTGTAGGCCACCAGCAGGTCCAGCTCGGAGTTCTCCTCGATCTCCACGCCGATCTCGTACAGGCCCTTGATAGGGGCGTTGCAGGCGAAGAAGTCCTGGGGCCGGGGGCCGAAGGTGATGATTTTCAGCTGGCTCAGGCCAATCAGCGCGCAGGCGATGGGCTTGAACTCGCCGATCATCTTGGCGATATCCTCGGCGGTGCCCACGGGGTACTCGGGGATAAAAGCTTTCAGATGGCGCATCCCCAGGTTGTAGGAGCAGTTGAGCATGCCGCAGTAGGCGTCGCCCCGGCCGTTGATCAGGTCGCCGTCCCCCTCGGCGGCGGCCACATACATGCAGGGGCCGTCGAAGTTCTTGGCAATGAGGGTCTCAGGGGTCTCGGGGCCGAAGTTGCCCAGGAAAACCACCAGAGCGTTGCAGCCCGCGGCCTTCACCTCGTCCACCGCCTTGAGCATATCCTTCTCGTTCTCCACGGTGGTCTTGCACTCGTAGATGTTCAGGCCGTCCCTGGCGCAGGCGGACACGATGGCGGAGCGGCGGCGCTCGGACAGGTCGATGATAAAGCAGTCCCGGGAGACGGCAATGATGCCCAGTTTTACTTCGGGAATGTTGGTCAGCATATAAATTCCTCCTTAAATATCCTTGGAAATGTCGATATTTTCGCCCTTCAGGCCGATGTGGGCGCCCTGGGCGGCTTCGGAGCTCTCCGAATGGGCCAGCAGCCACTTGTTCCGGGCGGTGAGCCACCTGTCCTCCTCGTTCAGGGGCGCTGCGCCGGGGACGGCGGTATTGGTGCCCCGGGGCAGGACCACTGCCACCCGGAAACCATCGGTCTCGTTGACATGGCAGGGGGCGTAGTGCAGGGTGGTGGCGTAGACCTCCACCGCCACACCGGCGGGGACGCGGAAGGCCTTTACCCTGGCGGTGTCCAACTGACCGTCCACAATCTCGTCCTGTTTCGCCAGCAGGAGGATAAAGTCAACCGTGCCCACGTTCACCTCGCTGTCCCGGTGGTACTCCAGGCAGTTGAGCTTGGTATTCCGGCCCCAGCACATGCCCAACTGAACGGGCATGCCGCCGTAGGCGTTATTCTGGAACTGGCCATAGGTGCAGGTGGCCTCCAGCACGGGGATGCTGGGCTCGTAGGCCACCCCGGCCTCCGGCAGGGGGATGGTCTCCATAGCCTTCAGCAGGCAGGAGAGGTCGTAGCCCTCCAATATCTGGCCGTAGGGCTTAAACTCCGGGTCGTGAATGGAATAGATTTTCATGGCGTATCACCTCGTATTTTGTTCAGGCAGGTATCACACAGTCTCCCGCTGATGGGGAGGAACACCTGGGCGCAGGGGCCCACCAGGCAGGCACACACAACGGTGCCCAGTCCCACCACGCCCCCCAGCAGCCACCCGGCCAGGGCAAAGAGAACGTCCACCCCCACCCGGACGGGGCCGAAGGGCTTTCCCGTCTTGTCGCTGAGCACCACCGCCACCAGGTCGTTGGGGCCGGTGCCCGCCTCGGAGCGGATGACCACCGTCATGCCGAAGGCCAGAATCACGCAGCCGGCCACCAGGGCCAGCAGCCGCCAGGGCAGGGCCAGCTCCGCGGGGAACAGGGGGGCCAGGGGGAGGGTCCACAGGTCGATGATGGGCCCGCCCAGGGCCATGCACAGCACCGTTCCGATGCGCACATAGCTGCGGGCGACGGCCAGAAGCACCAGCACAATGAGCAGGCACACCAGCAGGTGGACCCGGCCGTGGGTCATCCACCCCGGCCAGGGCAGGGCTCGGAACAGGCCCTGCACCAGCACGTTGAAGGGGTCGGAGCCCAGGTCGGACTCCAGAAACAGGGTGACGCCCAGGTGGGCCACCGTCAGCCCGGCCAGCAGCAGGATTACCCGGACGGCGAGTTCGGTCCAGCTGGTCTTTTTCACGGCTGCACTCCGTTCATGGCGGCGAAGACGCCCTTCAGCGCCGGATAGACGGCCTTGAACTGCTGATAGCGGACCTCATACCGGGCGGCCAGCCCCGGGTCGGGGGTCACTGTCTCGGCGGTGCGGACCAGGGCCTCACAGGCTGCCGCCACGGAGGGGTACAGCCCGCAGGCCACCATGGCCAGCATGGCCCCTCCCATCCCCGGGCCCTGCTCCGACTCGGGAACGTCCAGCTGAATGTTCAGCACGTTGGCCATAATGGTCTTCCACAGGGGGCTTTTGGCTCCGCCTCCGCAGATTTTGCTGCGGTGGATGGGGATGCCCAGGGCCCTGGCCACCTCGAAGCTGTCCCGAATGGCGAAGGCCACCCCCTCCAGCACCGCCTGGGTCAGGTCGGACCGGCTGGTGTCCATGGTCATGCCCACGAAGGTGCCCCGGGCGTTGGTGTCGTTGATGGGGGAGCGCTCCCCCATGAGGTAGGGCAGGAAATACACCCGGTTATTCCCCAGCTTGTCGGGGGTGATATCCGCCTGTTCGGCGGCGTAGTCCTGTGTGTGATAGATGTCCTCCATCAGCCACTTGTTGCAGCTGGCGGCGGAGAGCATACAGCCCATGAGATGGTAGTGCCCGTCGGCATGGGCGAAGGCGTGGAGGGCGTTGTTGGGGTCCACCCCGAACTGCTCGCTGGAGATGAACACGGTGCCCGAGGTGCCCAGGGAGATGTTGCAGGCCCCCTCCCCCACGGTGCCGGTGCCCACGGCGGCGGCGGCGTTGTCTCCCGCCCCGGCGCAGACAATCACGTTCTCGGGCAGACCCAGCTGTTTGGCGATCTCAGGCAGGAGCGTGCCCACCTTCTCGTAGCTCTCAAAGAGCCGGGGCATCTGACTCTCTGAGACGCCGCAGAGCTCCAGCATCTCCCGGGACCAGCACTTGTGCTCCACGTCCAGCAGGAGCATCCCAGAGGCGTCGGAGTAGTCGGTGCAGTGGACGCCGGTGAGGAGGTAGTTAATATAGTCCTTGGGGAGCATGATTTTGGCGATTTTTGCGAAGTTTGACCGCTCATTCTCCCGCATCCACAGGAGCTTGGGGGCGGTGAAGCCGGCAAAGGCAATGTTGGCGGTGAGCTTGGACAGCTTTTCCTTGCCCACCACGCCGTTTAAGTAGTCCACCTGCTTTGCCGTGCGGCCGTCGTTCCACAGGATGGCGGGACGGATCACATTGTCGTGTTCGTCCAGCACTACCAGGCCGTGCATCTGGCCGCCGGCTCCGATGCCCGCCACCTGGCCGGCGTCGAAGCCGCGCAGCAGCTCCGGGACGCCCTCCAGCACGGCCTTTTTCCAGTCCTCCGGGTTCTGCTGGCTCCAGCCGGGCTGGGGGAACTCTAGGGGATAGTCTTTGGATACAATGTTTTTAATCTCGCCCTCGCCGTCCATCAGCAGCAGCTTGACGGCGGAGGTGCCCAGGTCGATTCCGATATACAGCATAGTACGCTCCTTATTTTGCGCCGGACTTGCGGCTGGTGACCACGTCGAAGATAACGGCGACCAGCAGCACGCCGCCCTTGATGACGTACTTCCAAGCGTCAGGCAGGCCCATGATGGACATGCCCATGTTGATCACACCCAGCAGCAGAGCACCGATGACCACGCCGCCCACCGTGCCGCTGCCGCCGTAGGCGGAGGCGCCGCCGATGAAGCAGGAGCCGATGGCGTCCATCTCATAGGAGGTGCCGGCGTTGCCGTCCACCGAGCCCAGCCGGGCGGTAACCAGCAGGCCGCACAGGCCGGCCAGCAGGCCCATATTGGCGTAGGCCAGGAAGTAAATCTTGTCGGTGTTGATGCCGGAGAGCTTGGTGGCCTTCTCATTGCCGCCCACGGCGTAGAAGTACCGGCCGAAGGCGGTTTTGGCGGTGATGAAGTTATAGATCAGGCAGATAGCCACCACCCACAGCAGCATGACGGAGATGCCACGGTACTGGCTGAGCATCCAGCAGTACCACAGAATCAGGGCGGCGATGATGCCCGACTTGGTGAAGTCGGCCAGGGCGCTGTTCTGGCGGTAGCCCTTTTTGGCCCGGTCCCGGCGGCTCCTGGCGGTGCTGAGGAGCACCCAGGCCGCCACCACCACCCCCACAATAATGGGGGAGAACTTAATCTTGCCGTCGTCCAGACCGGGAATCTTGATATAAGCGGTAAAGATATTCAAAAAGGTGGGGTCCTGGATGGCCACGGTCTTGCTGTCCAGCACCATGCGGCCCAGGCCGCGGAAGATGAACATGCCGCCCAGAGTGGTGATAAAGGGCGGGATGCGGACATAGCCGATCCAGTAGCCCTGCCACAGGCCCACCACCAGTCCGATCACCAGGCACAGCAGAATCACGGGGATGGCGGGCATGTGCATGTTGGTCACCATTACGGCGGCGATGCCGCCCACCAGACAGATCACCGAGCCTACGGAGAGGTCGATGTTGCCGCCCGTCAGGATACACAGCAGCATGCCGCAGGCCAGCACCAGCACGTAGCCCTGTTGCAGCAGCAGGTTGGACATGTTCTGGGGCTGCACCAGCATCCCCTTGGTGAGCACTGCGAACAGGACAAAGACCACCACCAGGGCGATTACCATGGCGTATTTGGTCAAAAACTTTACCAGGTCGAAGCTGTTTTTACGCTCAGTCATATTGTTACCCTCCCTTGTTACGCCTTGTTGGTATCGCGGATGATATAGCCCATAATGGTCTCCTGGGTGGCGTCCTTGGCGTCCAGCTCGGCCAGCAGGCGGCCCTCGTTCATCACGTAGATGCGGTCGCACATACCCAGCAGCTCGGGCAGCTCGGAGGAGATCATCATAACCGACTTGCCCTGGGCCACCATCTGGTTGATGAGGCAGTATATCTCGTATTTCGCGCCCACGTCGATGCCGCGGGTGGGCTCATCCATAATGAGGATATCGGGCTCGGTGAACATCCACTTGCCCAGCAGGGCCTTCTGCTGGTTGCCGCCGGACAGGTTGCCCACCCGCTGTTCGATGGTGGGGGTCTTGGTGCCCATGTCCTTCGTCATCTGCTCGGCAACGCCGATCTCCTGGTCCACATCGATCACACCGCCCCGGCACACCTTGTCCAGCCGGGCCAGGGTGGTGTTGAAGCGGATGGACTCGCCCAGAATCAGGCCGTTGGTCTTCCGGTCCTCGGTGACATAGGCCAGTCCCCGGCGGATGGCCTCCTGGGGGGACCGCAGGTCCACCTTCTGGCCGCCGATGTACAGCTCGCCGGTGATGCCGGTGCCGTAGCTGCGGCCGAAGATGGACATGGCCAGCTCGGTGCGCCCCGCGCCCTGCAGGCCGGAGAAGCCCACCACCTCGCCCCTGCGGATGTGGAAGGAGATGTTGTCGTCTACCACCCGCTCGGGGTACAGGGGGTGGTGGACCGTCCAGTTCTTCACCTCCAGGTTCACCTCGGGCTGCACATTGTGCTCCCGGACGGGGTAGCGGTCCTCCATGGACCGGCCCACCATGCCCTTGATAATCCGGTCCTCGCTGAACTCGTCCACACCCTTTACCAGGGTCTCGATGGTGGAGCCGTCCCGGATGATGGTGGCCTTGTCGGCGCAGTAGATAATCTCGTTGAGCTTGTGGGTGATGATGATGGAGGTAAGGCCCTCCTTTTTAAACTCCATCAGCAGGTCCAGCAGCATCTTGGCGTCCTCGTCGTTGAGGGAGGAGGTGGGCTCGTCCAGGATGAGCAGCTTCACCTTTTTGGAAAATGCCTTGGCAATCTCCACCAGCTGCTGCTTGCCGGTGCCGATGTCCTTCACCAGGGTCTGGGCCGACTCGTTCAGCCCCACCTGGCGCATGTGGCGCTCCGACTCGCTGTAGGTTCTGTCCCAGTCGATGTAGCCCATGGAGTTTTTGATCTCGTTGCCCAGGAACATGTTTTCCCCGATGGACAGCAGGGGGATCAGGGCCAGCTCCTGGTGGATGATGACGATGCCCAGGGCCTCGCTGTCCTTCTGGGTTTTAAACTGGCACAGCTTGCCCTCGTAGTAGATCTCGCCGGTGTAGCTGCCGGCGGGGTAGGTGCCCGAAAGCACGTTCATCAGGGTGGATTTGCCCGCTCCGTTCTCGCCGATCAGGGCGTGGATTTCCCCGGCCTCCACCCTCAGATTCACGTTGTCCAGGGCCTTGACGCCGGGAAATTCCTTGGTGATGGACTTCATTTCCAAAATAACGTCAGCCAAGGGGTGTTCCTCCTCTCTATGGTCTGCCTGAAAATAAGGCGGGCGGGGCGTCTGCCCCGCCCGCCGGTTGGTCCTTACATTGGGGGGTTGTGGAATCAGCCGTTGGTGGCCTCCAGGTAGCCGTCAGCACCCACCTTGTAGTAGCCGGGAGTGACCAGCTTCTCCTCCATGTTGTCCGCGGTAACCACGTCGGGCACCAGCAGGAAGGAGGGGCACTTGTTGCCGGGGGTGGTCTCATAGGACTTGGTGTCGTAGGCGCAGTCGAAGCCCCAGCCGGAGGCGGAAATCAGGCTCTCGTCGGCGGTCTTGCCGTCCAGGATGGCCTTGGCCAGGTCCAGGGTGACAACGGCCTCGTTGGCCACGGCCTTATACACGGTCATGGACTGCACGCCGTCCTTGATGTTGCGCAGGTTGGCCACGTCGCCGTCCTGGCCGGTGATGATAACCTTGTTATCGCCGGCGTAGTCAGAGGTGACGGCCTGGGTCACGCCCAGGGCGGTGGAGTCGTTGGAGCACAGCCAGGCATCCAGCTTGGTGCCGTCGGAGTAGAAGGAGGCCAGCACGTTCTGAGCCCGGTTCAGGGCGGCCTCGGTCTTCCACTGCTCGGTGCCAACCACGGAGAACTCGGTCTGGCCGGAGACCACATTCAGCTTGCCGCTGTCGATGTAGGGCTTCAGGGTGTCCATCGCTCCGTTGAAGAAGAAGGGGGCGTTGTTGTCAGCGGGGTCGCCGCCGGTGAACTCAATGTTGAAGGGGCCGGCCGCGTTGTCCAGGTCCAGGGTATCCTTCACGTAGGTGCCTTGGAGCTTGCCCACGGTGTAGTTGTCGAAGGACACGTAGTAGGACACGTTGTCGTTCATGATCAGACGGTCATAGGCGATGACAGGGATGTTGCTGGCGCCGGCGTCGTTCATCACAGTGTTCAGGCCGTTGCCGTCGATGGCGGCGATGATCAGCAGGTCCACGCCCTGAGAGAGCATGTTCTGGATGTCGTTCACCTGCTGCTCGTTCTTGTTGTCGGAGTAGGTGACGATGGTCTTGTAGCCGGCGGCCTTAAACTGCTCGTCAAGGTAAGCGCCGTCGCGGTTCCACCGCTCCAGGGACTGGGTGGGCATGGCGATGCCCACGGTCTTGCCGGCTGCGTCGCCGCCAGAGGGCTGGCCGCTGGTGGACTGGCTGCCGCCGGAGGGCTGGCTGCCGCTGGTGCCGGGGTTGGAACCGGCTCCGCCGCCGCAGGCGACGAGGGAGAGGGACATACAGGCTGCAAGGATCAGCGCAAGTGTCTTTTTCATTTTCATTTCCTCCTGTTCGTTTTTCCCCGGATACCGGGGAAATGACAGAAGCAGCTGCTTCTGTGGCTTCAATTCTATAAAGTTATTTTACTAATGTCAATCTTTTTTTGTCACCCGTCAATAACTTTGTTGGTTTTGTATGGAATAAAGCAGAAAAACTTGGGCATATTGACAGCTAAAAAAATTTGATTTCTAAAGCGATTTTTGCTAACTTGGCACAAACGGGAAAAAATGCCGGATTTTTTTACAAATGGAATTGACTGTTTCAAACTTCGTGTTACAATATAATAAAGGAATTTTACCAAAGAGGAGAGGATTCGGAATGGACCTGGACGCCGGTCTGACAGACCGCCGCCGGCAGACCCGCAGCAGCATTTACCGCAATATCTACTACGCCAAGGGCTTCTGTTCCCGGCAGAGCCTGGCCCGGGAGCTGGGTCTCAGCCTGCCCACTGTCTATCAGAACCTGTCGGAGCTGATGGCCGCCGGCCTGGTGCGGGACTCGGGGGAGCAGCAGTCCACCGGGGGGCGGAAGGCCAGCGGCCTGTCCATTGTGCCCGACGCCCGGGTGGCGGTGGGCATCTCGGTGACGGAGCACCGCCTGCGCCTGGCGGCGGCCGACCTGCTGCTCAACGAGCTGGCCTATCAGGAGGTGGACATCCCCCCCATCGTCCGCTTTGCCGACATGGGCGGCCTGCTCTCCCGGGTACTGGAGGACTTTCTGGAGCAGTTTTCCATCGACCGGGCCCGGCTGCTGGGGGTGGGCATCGCCCTGCCCGCCGTCATGTCGCCGGACAGCCGGTATATCACCGCCGCCCCCACCCTGCGGCTGAAGGACACCTCCCTGGAGGGGCTGGCCAGCTCCATCCCCTACCCCACCTATGTGGAAAACGACGCCACCAGCGGCGGCCATGCGGAGCTCTTTGTCCGGGAGGGCAACCGAAATATGGCCTACCTCTCCCTGGAGAACGGTGTGGGCGGGGCCATCCTGTTCGGCGGCGCCCCCTACGTGGGGGACAATCGTCGCAGCGGGGAGTTTGGCCACATGTGCGTGGAGCCGGGCGGGCTGCGGTGTACCTGCGGCAGCTTGGGCTGTCTGGAGGCCTACTGTTCTCCCCGCCGGGTGCGCAGCACCTTCGGGGTGACGCTGGAGGCGTTTTTTTCCAAGCTGGAGCGGCACGGGGCCCAGTATGAGGAGTATGAGGCCCTGTGGGACAATATGCTCCGCCATCTGGCCATCGGCATCAACAACATCCACATGGCCCTGGACTGCGATGTGGTGCTGGGTGGGGTGCTGAGTGAGTTCCTGGCCCCCTACCTGCCCCGCCTGCGGGAGTACGTGGCCGGCATCAACCCCTTCGACACCGATGGGGAGTATGTACACCTGAGCACCCTCCGGCGGCACACCGTCCCCCTGGGTGTGGCCCTCCACTTTGTAACGGATTTTCTGGAGCATATTTGAAATCCCTGTGTTGAACGAACGGTTTTTGTTTACAGCATGTCAAATTTTGCATGAAGTAGTTGTTCGTTTTTGGTTTGACCCACACTGTGACCCACACGGCGAAACGACAAGACGGAGTCGACGGACAGGAAAGTGTCAAAGACCATGCTTTTCCGCAACAAAAATGCCCCGAAAGTGCCAAACAGCGGCACTTCCAGAGCTTCCAATCACTTGGTAAGGATGAGGTCCCCAGTTCAAATCTGGGTAGCAGCTCCAAAATCCCGCTTGAATCGCTTGATTCGGGCGGGATTTCTCTTATTTCCACAACTTTTTGGGCAGGCTTATTTTTGCGGTTTTTCGTTGACCCACATCGTGACCCACACGCCAAAATGTCCGGCTTTTTCGTGACTTTTCCTGTCCTACATGACCTGCGCCATAAAATTTCCTATTGTTTCCGCCGCCCGATTTTGCTGCTGCCGAGTGGCGTGGGTGTAGGTGTGGAGGGTGAAGCCCGCGTCGTAGTGACCCAGCATACTGCTGACCGTTTTCACATCTACGCCGTTCTGGAGGGCCAGTGTTGCGAAAGTGTGACGGAGGTCGTGAAATCTGATGTGCTCCAGACCGGCGTCTTTCAGTATCTTTTCGTGAAGCTTCACCACCGAGTCTGGGTGGTACATCTCTCCGGTGGCTGGCGAAGGGAACATGTACTGATTGTCTGGGCGCTTGCCGTGTTCCTGGATCAGTAGGTCGACTGCGTCCTGCGGGATCGATACCTGCCGTACCGAGGTTTCCGTCTTTGGCCTGGAGAGCATTACCTCCCCGCTGGGGTTGCGGACATACTGTTTGCTTATAGAGATCGTTTTGTGCTCCACATCCAAGTCGCTCCAGAGGAGCGCCACCAGTTCATCCTTTCGTAGCCCGCTGACCAGCTCCAGATAGAACATGGGGAGCACTCCTCTGTGAACTGCCCCCCATTTGTTAGACAGTGTGGTATACTATCTAACAAGTGGGGGGTGTTTCATTATGCCAAAGGGGATACCGAATAAACGCTACACACCAGAATTCAAACAGTTGGTTGTAGAAACAATGC
>ERZ808037.1853-NODE-1853-length-12258-cov-7.995731_pt1 | contig 12258 bp, 10 predicted proteins | sample MGYA00380190_ERZ808037 | MGnify/ENA primary metagenome ERZ808037 (study PRJEB31490, sample SAMN06133399) | mouse gut metagenome | isolation source: J9 | host: mice | place: China: Chengdu | collected 2015-05 ...
CCGGTGGCGTGGGCGGTGTGCCAGTCAAAGCTCAGGCGCAGGATGTGGCTGTACAGGTCGTCCCGGATCTTCTTCACAAAGCCCTCCGAGCCCTTGGCCAGGTTGATCCGCATCCCGTAGATGCACACGCCCCGCACCGCCGCCGCCAGGGCCACCGCCCCCGCCGCCAGCCACAGGGCCTTCAGCGGGTCGGCCCGCAGCGCCTCCAGCGGCAGCAGCCGCAGCAGGACGGCGGGCAGGCTGGGCTCCCCGTCGGCCAGCACTGAGTCCACCGTCACCCGGATGATCTGGGGGATAACGGCGTTGCAGATGGTGTTGCCGTAGGCCAGGGCGATGGCCGCGGCGAAAAAGCCCCAGTTTCCCCGCAGATAGCGCAGGATGATGCCGGTTTTTTCCCGCCCCGGCAGCTTGGCTTCCGTCTCCATAAAAATTCCTCCCTTCCACATATGGGCACGAAAAAAGCGCCCCTCCACAAGAGGGACGCCGCAGCCCAAACCATCGCTTGAAGCGGGCGATCAGCCCACCCCAAGGGCGCGCAAATGTCCCTCACGGTACAAATTCAGCTTCTTCCCGTTGTTAAACTCCATGGTCTTGAACATCCTGCGCGCCTCCTTTCGTTGTTAAATGCTTGTTCAGTATATCCTCTTTGGGGCGGGTTGTCAACCTTTTTTTGACGGGAAAGGAAAAAGGTTGATTCTGCGGGGAAAGCATCCTTTTTGTATGGCCCGGAACAGGGCGGAGGCGGGGCTGCCTATTGGCAGCTCCGCCTCCGCCCCGCATGATTCCGGATTTGCCGGGGTATGCTTACTTCAGGCCGTTCTCGTAGGCCTCGATCATCTTCTTAAACGTGTGGCCCGTACGACTTCTGAGATTCGTAAGGTATTTGTCGGTGGAATCCCCGGTAAATATCTTGATTTGCAGCTTTAACCGCCCATCCTCGGGGGTGACGAAAATCTTGTCAATGTAGCGGTCTACAAATTCCTTATTGATAATCCCTTGGGCGGCATCCCGCTTGGCCTCCCGAAGCACCCGGCGAATGGTGTCGATGTGCTTCTTAAATTCCACCTTGGAGAGCTGCTGCTGCTCCAGGTCATAGATCTGCCGCTCCGCCTCGTCTATCTCCTTGTCGCACTCTTTATTCATGGAGAGGAAATCCCGGTCTGAGAGCTGCCCCGTGGCGTTGTAGCCCAGCAGCTTGCTTTTTTTCTTCTGGGCCAGTTCAATCTGCTGGCGCAGGGCGGTGATCTGCTTAGCCGTGTCCGCTCCCTCGCCCAGGGACTTGTACATTCCGATATATTCCTCAATGAGGGCTTCGGCGTCCGCCTCTGTCTCGTTGAACACTTCAAAGAGCAAGGGCTTCAATTCTTCCTCATAAATGGGGAAGGAGGCACAGGAGTCGGCACCGTTTTTGATTTTGCCGGAGCAGACCCATTTGCTGTTTTTCTTGCCGTTCTTGTCCACCGAATCCCGGCGATAGTAGGCTGTACCGCAGTCGGTACAGAACAGCTTGCCGGTCAGGAGATTGGTATGGTTGCAGATACCTTGACGGCTCTTTACGTCCTCACTCCGCTTCCGCAAGACCTTATTGGCGGCCTCCCAAAGCTCCTCATCTACGATAGCGGGGACGATTTCCCCGGTCTCGTCCTTGAACATAACCCATTCTTCCGGAGGTAAAAATTTCTGTTTCTTGGTAAATAAGTCAATCACTTTGACCTTGTTCCCCACATAATAGCCCTTGTATTTTGGATTGGAAATCATTCCCGACATGGTGGTGTGGGCGATTTTCTTCCCGTTGTGGTTGCGGTAGCCTTTTTCCCAAAATAGGGTCTCGATCTGCTTCATGCTGAATTGGCCTGTGGCGTATAGCTCGAACAGCTCCCGCACCATGGGGGCCTCGCCCTCGTCAATCACCAGCCGTCCTTTATCCTTCTGGTAGCCGAAAATGCGGTTATTTCCAAGTACTACATTTTTCTTGATGGCCTGGGCGTGGCCGAATTTGACACGGCTGGACAGCTTCCGCAATTCATCCTGAGCGATGCCAGACATGATGGTGAGCCGCAGTTCGCTGTCCTCGTCCAAGGTGTTGATATTATCATTTTGGAAGAATACCCCCACCCCGGCGTTGAGTAGATCACGGGTGAAGCTGATGGAATCCAAGGTATTACGGGCAAACCGGGAAATTTCCTTTGTGATGATGAAGTCGAATACCCCAGCCTTGCCATCATCCACCATGCGGTGAAAATTTTCCCGCTTCTTGGTGGTGGCGGCGGAAAGGCCCTCGTCAATGTAGCCCTCCACATACTCCCAGCCTGGATTTTTTCGGATCAAATCTTGGTAGTAGGTGATTTGGTTGTCCAGGGAGTTAAGCTGTTCGTCCTTCTCACTGGAAACACGGGCATAAAAGGTGACCCGCATAGGAAGATCATAAATTGATTTTGTTTTTAGCTGCTGCCGGGTGGTATGTATATCCATCTCCATCCCCTCCTAAATGGTTCGTTTTATCATCATCTATATTATACTATATTGCGAAAGAAAAATCAATAGAAAAAGCGCCCGATATGTTAAATCAGGCGCTTTTTCTGTTAGGTTTCCCCTATTAAGCGGCGCATTTTGCGCCATTCTTCCTCGGTGATAATGTGCCGCTCTCGGAGATAGTCATTGAAATAATAGAGCCAGATCTGACGAACAAGACCCGCCGGGAATAATGAGCTGGATGTCTGCAAAGGCGTTGCCCCCTTTGCGGTATCTTTCCCAGCTTTTGGGCGTTTATGCCGCATGGTGTACCTCCTGTGAAGTACACCGCTGTTTTGGTTGTTTTCGTTGTGGCGGATATAGTTACCCGTACTTTAAGTTAAAAATTCGTATTCAGCGGTGGCGTCTGCGGACGCTGATTGTTTTCGTGAGGTCAGCGGAGGGCGGCGGGCCGCCGATTATATGTTAAAGTCGAGACCCCGCCGCTTATCCGTTATTCGTTCAGTATGCGATCATCAAAGAGAAAACCTTGGAAAGTCTGCCCCATGTTGTTCACAAAGCGGCCTTTGGCATCAGGCGGTATCTGCTCCGCAGCGGCAGGGCCATCCAGGATAATCCGGGAGAGGATATCATCGGCTCGGCCACAGATACGAAGGGGCAGATTTGTTCGAATTTGCCCCGGAATCAGGGCTGCGTCCGGGCGCTGGGTTGCAAGGATAAGATGAAGGCCAAAGGCCCGACCCTGTCTGGCAAGCAACGACAAGTGGTGGATAATTTTGGCGAAATCCTCTTTTTGGGCTTTGCTAAGCCCGGTGGTGTCCAAAACTTCCGCCACCTCGTCACAGGCGAAAATGTAGCGAGGAAGGTTTTTGCCTGTAGTCTTATTGTACTCTGCCAAATTGGGTGTGCCTGCCGCTACAAAAAGTTTCCGGCGGCGTTCCAGTTCGGCAGTCAACTCCTCCAGGGTGGTCTGGAGCGTATCAGGGTCAAACACCATTTGGCACTTTTCATGCCACACAGGGGCATAGTCTACCCCACCCTTGAAGTCTGCCAGGATTACAACGGCCTCCTTTTTCAGAGCCTGCATAAGCAAGCATTTCACCAGGATGGACTTGCCTGACCCTGTGCCGCCTCCGATCAACAGGTGGGGCGTTGTTGTCAGGTCTACCGTTTCCAGCTTGCCCGTCAGGCTCTTACCCAGTATCAGTTTAAAATCCTCGGGGGACAGATATTCATCCTTCCAATCAATTACCTCCGAGAGGGCGGATTGAAGCGGAACGCCATGGACGAGCACCCGCTTGCCGTCTGAGGACAGCTTAATGCTCACCACCTGGCAGCGGAGAGCCGCTCCGATTTTCTCCTTGTCCCGATCCCATCGGGATAAGGGGATCTTTCCCGGGTCGAACTCGTAGAGTTTCTCCTGGGTTGCAGCTTTTCGGATAGACAAGAGCAGGGGCGGCGTGCGGGCAGCGTTGACAAAGCCTGCCTCCGCCAAAGCAGCTTGGATTCTTGCCGCTCCGCATGGTGTCCCCAGGGCAATAATGATTTCCACCAATATCACTATACCCATAGCCAATGCGGCAAAACTGGCGCACCACTTCAGTATCAAACCGGCAATGCCCTCACAGGGAATATGCGAAAGGATTTTATCCCAGTTTCCCCATATAAGGGCTACTGCCAATAGATATCCAATCGGTATGGCCAGCTTGGCCCGGTGGTAAACGGCAAGCTCACGTAAACCAGCGCAAAACCTCAACCAGCGAATATGCCGACGCTCGATTCTGTCCAGAATTTTTTTAATCTCCGTATTTTTCATTGGTTTACCTCCATAAAAAGGGATTATTCATGTACTCCCCGGTTTCAAACTCCTGGAACTCGCCGGGGGCCGTATAACAAATCACTTTGTGGATTCTTCGGAGCAGGGCAGCAAAGGTCTCCGGGGAATTGTATTGTATGTCCGGGTATTGCTTGGACAGGCATAGGTTGGAAATAATGTAGACCTTGGTGTAACAGGCCACTCGGTTGGAATAGCGTGCCGGAAGATTCAGGGGATAGCCGTCCAGGTAGTGGAGCAAGTCCCTGATCTTGAAGTTGCTACCGTACTCGTCCAGGAGCAACACGTCCTCCCCTGCGTACCCGTCAAAGGGGTGGGTATAGTCCGTAACCCGGTAAACCCCGGAATAGCTGTGCTGCTCCATGACGGAGCGAGTCTTGCCCACTCCCGTTGGCCCCCATATGTAAATCACTTCCAGCTCGCGGAAGATGGTACGGTACTGCTGTTCCCTCACGGCCTGTCTTGCCCGCTCTATTTTCTCTAAATTGAGGATATAATCGGGATTTTTTTCCATTATTTCAAAATTTGAGAGGCCGTCCTTAATATAGCCATAGAGCAACGCCAGATCAGTCCGTTTCCCTTGCCGCTCCACTGGAAGTTCTCCCCATTCCTGAAAAGTTCCGGGGTGGGCGGTCTCGGCTTTGTCGCTGTCGGCCCATTTTCCAGATTTCTGGATATAGGCCCGGCACTCCGCCGCCGATCCCTCTGCCCGGTCAATGTGGGCCGTGGGATACCGCCGCTTGATGGTGGAAAACCGAGTAGGGTGTTCCAGGGCGAAAAAAAGGTGAGTGTGTTCGGTTGCGCCCTTCTCGTCCGCCATGCACCAGTACAGCAGGGATGGGAATTGTTTTAACTCGTCTTGAATTGCCTTATGGGTAAGGCCTCTTTCAGCTGGATTGTTTATGGTCAAGAGCCATTTGCGGCCCTGTGGATCTTTGTTCGACATTTTCTGTGCCTCCTTTGTCTGCGACTTGCGACAGAAGCCGCCAGAGGGTAATACTTGCCTCTGGCACCCTGGCGGGGCCTTACGGCCCCGCCAGGGCTGTCAATCCAGCTCACCGCTTATTGAGATTAAGCCGCTGAGGGGCTTCAACTGCCGTAACTTTTTCAGGTTTGCCCTTGCGGTTATAGGCCACGTCAAGGGTCATGCCAGGGGTCAACTCAGGCAGTTCCATGCCATCCTTGAAGAACAGCTTATCGGCACGCTGGCCTATTACGCCGTCCTCCTGTGACGCTACAAATGCCTGGGTACCCTTTACAAGCTCGCCACGATCATTTGTAAAATCCAGCAGCTTATACCCCAGCAAATACGCTAACATATTGTTTCACCTCCTTGGCCCGCCCGTCGGCGGGGATTTTGTATTCCGGGCCGTCGCCCGGTTTTGTCTGCTGACATCGTCAGTATAATGCCTATCGTACAACTTGTAATCATCACAGCGCGAACAGCTTGGGGCAGAACGGGTTGCAGCGTTTTCTGCTTTTGTGGCAGTAGAAATTTGCTTCAAATCGTTTCTCTTTTTATCTGAAATCCAGTGACTGCAACCCGTTTTTGAACAGCTATTATCACAGTGTGACGAAGAAAAGCTCGGTACACTTAAAATTTTAAGTGTACCGAGCTTTTGTAACGTCTATCATATGTCATTCAGGGCTTCAGCTTTTGCTACATCTTCATCTATCGCTTTATTTCCTAAATAGTTTTCTTTCTTAACTTTAAGTGCTTTTAAGACCTTATTACAGTATGAAAGGCTCTTTCCTCTGCAATTAACAAGCAAATAGACGTATGCTTGATGTAATTGATTTTGAGGGTTAAAGTCATACCCATAAGAATGGCGCAACTCCCTAACCATCGTTATGTTCAGTTGGTAGATCATACACAAGGTCATAAATGTTCTAATTCCTGGAACCCAGTCAAATTTATCATATTTTATACGATCATAAGTGGGTGGCCCAAGCCCTGTTACCTCGGCAAAACGAATGCGGTCTCGAATATAGATCATCGTCCGCTTTCCAGTAGGGCTATAGTAGATTGCTTCTTTGTTCTCCATGATTTCCCACATTAGTTGTGCGTAGGATTTGCTGTGTTTCTTTATGTCATCTAAATCGCGTTCAAAATTTTCATATATATCAAAGGCTTTTTTTAGTTTTTCTTCGTCCGTCATTTTCTTCCTACTTTCTTAATGTTTTGAGGAAAGTAACCCTTTCACTCTCACTGCCTCCTTGATGTTCTTGGCCTGGGCTAACATGAGGTAGATTTCATCCGCTGAACAGTCTAAAAATACAGTCTCTATTTCCCTTAAAAGGCCCGGTTTTGCCGCTGCTGGGACAGAATCAAAAAGGATGTCATTGGGAGTGGCTTCCAAGGCGTTGCATAGCCTGACCAGCGCAGACAGTGAAACTTTTGCTCCTCCTGTTTCAATCCCGCTGCAATGCTGTGGAGAAATTCCAGCAAGCTCAGAAAGTTCCTCCTGTGTATACCCCTTTTGTTTTCTCAACGCTCGAAGTCGTTTCCCAATGAGTTGGTAATTTAAGTCAATGGGCATATGAACCTCCGAATATAAGATGTTCTCTATTGTAATTGAAATTTCTCTATGGTAGAATGGGCCATATAAAGGAATCTCTTATATACAGAGGTTTTCTTGAAAATGTGAGATTGGAGGGCTAATGCAAAAATGAACTGGATTGTAAAAATACCAAAGTATATCGTGAACAAGTTGTCTCAGACATATCGGGCAACAATAGATGCCATTAAAAATTTCAAAGTGAATCCCGTTGATAACGTTCGAGACATACTGTTTGGAATTACATTGATTATCGTCCTCTTAAGTTTGGTTGTTTCTTTTGTGCTGTTCACAGCGCAAGGCGGATACATCGACCAAATCACGGCCATAAAGGGCGGCGGCCTATGGAGCGGTGCCGATGCCGGTCTTCGGATTGGAGACCGTGCGTTAGAACTATTTTATAATGGGCTTCTCTGGAATGCTGGTTTGGCATTGATTGTGATTCAAATTATTTTTCTAATATTTTCCTCCTTCTGGAACGGCGGCCTCCTCCAGCGAATTATCCTTGCCATTGATTTGGTATTCGCTCTGATTCTTGGCCTGTGCGCGGCGGTGTATCAAGGAATCAATCGCAGGATCATCCCCTTATCCCCAGAACAGGAAGCGCAGGCAGTTGAATTATTTCAACGTTACGGACAGACGGCTATCACTGTATTCTTTGCCCTGTGTGCGGTGGCGGGTATCATTTTTATCATTATTACTCTGATAGACGCAGACTGCCGAATCGGCCTAAAATATATAGTAATATCTGCTGCTATCTTATATTTAGCGTGTCCCGCAATCCTATTTATATTGGCACATATCATTCCATTGGTAGCCGCGATTATCTTTGGGCTGATTATCAGCGGTTTGCTCGGCTTTCTTGCTTTGGGATTGGTGAGCAGCGGAGAGGGGGCATCCCCAGCCCCCAAGTCCACGCAAAAAAGCTCAAAGCCCAAATCTCAGGTCAAACCGTGGACAATTCCATCGGGCATAAAGGTTCGCAAAGTACATGGAGTTACGCATGATTATGTTGAACGTTACAACTTGGTTGATGGGTGCAGCGAGGTTTGCTCTCTCAATGATTTACGCAACGGTAAATTTGTAATTATTGATCCCCGCAAGGGACGCCTGACCGAACGTGACATTCCATGGAAAGAAAAAAATTAATCTGATCGTTTGGAGGGTAACCAAATGAAAAAAAGATTGGGCGCCGTTGCGCTTGCTTTCGTCATGCTGTTTGGTTTACTTCCGCTTTCCGGTTGCAAAGGCATAGACAACAGCCCGGAAGATACCGGGCCATATGCTACGCGCGGTCAGTGGATATCCATGCTGGCAGAGGCGTTTGAACTGGACGCATACCGGGAAAACACCCCCTATTATACCGACATTGGCAGCAGGCACGAATTGTTTTCCTACGTCCAAACGACCAGTGAATGGGATATACTATCCATATTTCAAGGTGATACGCTCAATGCCGATGAACCAGTAACCCGTAGCGAGGTTGCCAGCACCGCAGCGTTCGCCGCCGGATTTAAGCCGGGGGATAGCAGCTTTGATAAAAGCGGCCAGTTTATCAGCGGCCCCTCCATTGACTACGCCATAGCCCATGGCCTTACAGAAGATGGGGATCTATCTGGCTTTATAACCGAAGAAGAATGTGCGGCGGTAATAGAACTATCCAAACGCCTTTATCTGAACGGGGACGGAGAGGAAAAAATCTCTGCAATTTATAGTGAAAACCTTGTGGATTTGGCCAAGGTCAACCCCAATTTTATTGAGATTACGGAAAATTCTGTAATATTTTTGCAGGAGATCTCAGGAACGGTTACGCAGAATGGCGCAGGGGTGTTGACCGCTTCCATCCAGACTGAGGATGGGGTGATAGAAATCCATGTGGGCGATACTTTTATTGCCCCGCCGATGGAGGGCCAGCAAACGGGATCTGCCTATAAGGTTGCCGCTATAAAAGAGGCCGACCAAGGGATTGCTTTCACAACGGAAACCCCCGACCTGGGCGATATGTTTGACGAATTAGTGCTGCACACCACGCTCTCGTTAGATGAAAGTTGCATCACATGGGCCGATGGGGTTACTGTATCACCAGCAACGCCAGACCCTCTTTCGCAAAACGGCCAATCCTCGGGATATAATATTGAAGTGCTTCCAACACGTTTGGCTGCACACTCCACAAAAGCGGATTATCTCTCTGATAAAGCGCTGGAAAGCAATACTTATAAAAAATCTATCATTAAACCGATTACATTCGGTAAAGACGCTTTTGATCTGCTGCAAGATGATATGTCAAGCGTGTTAGAGCTCGGCGATGCACTTGAAGTCTTGGATTTCTCCAATTTTACCTATGAAGGCACCCCCAGCATTTCAGACTTTATCATGCCGACCGAATCATGGGAAAAAAAGTTAACCGGGGAAAAGGAATATTCGACCGACTATAAAATTGAGGGAACGATTTCTCTTGATTTAGAGGTTACCCCCGATATTGAATACCACAAGTGGGGGCTTTTCGGCATCGAAGTGCCCTGGCCTGAATCGGCCAGCCTGACCGTAAACTCCAACATTGCAACCGCTTTAAAGGTGGAGGGCAGCTTGGAGGGCAGCTATGAAATTGGTAGAATATCTATCCCCACCGCTATTCCCGGGCTCACCATTGATGGCTCTCTTTCTCTTTTTGTCGGCCTTAACGGGGCTATTCAGGCCAAGGTCGAGTTTCAAAACGTAAACCGTGTGGAATGGCAGACCCCGCTCAATTTTCGCCACGCATCGGAGGGAAAAAAAGCAACGCAAAGCGTCCAGGCCCTTGCGGATTTGACTTTTGGCCCAGACTTATCTCTTTCGGCGTGCGCCTTTTCTGTTCCCATCGTTGGTTTGGGGTTAAGGCTTTCCGGCGATGTCAACGCCACTGGCACACTGGTGGGAACCTGCACGGAGTATATCCAGGACGGCACCACCACACGGGAATATGCAGAAGCAATCCACTTGCAGTCTGGCATATATTTTCCGCTTATTTCTCTAACCGCCAGCGGGCCGGAAGGTTTAGCCGATGCGTTCGGTATGCAAAAGACGTGGGATATTGTCGATCAAGAAAAGGCACATTACATTCCGCTGTGGGATAAAGAGTACCCTCTATGGTCGCAGACCGTTGAAATCGGCCCGGACGGAGAGATCATTGACCCTGCGGAGAAAATGCTGTCCGACCTGCAAAGCGGAGATTTTTCCTCCATTGCCGGTACGTACACAGCCGACGCCCAATATGCCCAAATCGATGGCGGCACCTATCCCGACATCACCATAGATGAACGGGGAACCGTCACGGGCGGCGGCATGGTCTATTCCTGGGGTTACACCCAAGAGTATGCCGCTGTGCCTCCTGTTTCTGTTGTTCTGGGAGATAGCGGTTGGGGCGCAGGGACATTTCAGTGTTTTGTAGCGCAGCAAGATATTTTCAGCGAATACTATATCATTTATCCTACCGGTATCCCTGATCCACATAGCGCCTCAGATCATCCCGATGTAATCCGCATAAGGTATGTGATCGCAGGTGGAGGAATTGCGGACATGATATATACGAAAGTGGAGCAAACGTAGGCGTTTGCTTTCATGCTCACGGTGAAACTTGAATAGAACTTATCGGCAAGGGCTGATTGAGTATAAAAGGAAGCACCGCCGCACTGGGCGTTGGGTGTCCCGCCACGGCTGGGCCGGGTGCGTATCGGTGGCTAAACGCAAGGCGGGGCCAGCGGTTTGGTACGCTTTTCGCAATTCTCCGAATTGCTGACGCTCTGATGCCCTGCGGGGCATGGGGATTTGAGCAGGAGGAATCCTATGAAAGAACAAGTAGAGCAGCAGTTACAAGCCGATTTCCCTTTTATGAAACAAGACAAGAACCAAGGCGAACAGAATGCATATCGGCGGTGGGGGTGTGAATGTTCGTCGGGCTGGTACGCTTTAATACATGATATGTGCCAGGCAATAGCAGATCGGTACGCCGCCGAGGGAATCCCCGTTGATTTGGTGCCATTACAGGTGAAAGAAAAATTTGCGGCACTCCGTTTCTATTATTCCTTTGAAAACGAAGCTCCCCATATTATGGCATTTGACGGCCTGGATGGGTCAAGCATAAGATTTGAGCCCGGAAGCTGCACACAGGACGAAGATCAGAAAAAGCTACGGCATGACATAGCGCAAATTGTCCGCACCTATGAGGAAAAAAGCAAGTCTGTTTGTGAGAACTGCGGAGACAGTACTACGGCAAGGGTGAGAAAGGATTTGCGCTGGAAAAAGACTTATTGTGATTCATGCTACCAACGGTATCTGGAGTATCTGAACGAGCAGAAAAAATCGTCACATTACAAGGGAGATTTTCAGTGAAGCAAAAAGGAACCGACACTTTGGGGATAGTGACGGTTCCTTTTTGTGTATTCATGCGCTGATGGTGGCGGTGTATGTAATCTCTTGACAATGCCCCGCCTGAGTGCGGCTCTGCCGGGTGTAGCTTATAGTTCGTATGGGTGTCATGATCTTGACCATCTGGCCGCCCACGGAACCGGCCTGCTTGCTGGTCAGGTCGCCGTTGTAGCCCTGCTTCAGGTTGACGCCCACCTCGTTAGCGGCCTCCATCTTGAACTTGTCCATGGCCTCGCGGGCGCCGGGAACCACCAGCCGATTGGAATTATTGGTGTTAGACATATCCTTCATTCTCCTTTTTGAATCGTTGTCGTTTGTTTTTTCTTTGGATCGGGAATCCGAGCATAGTTTGAGCCGCCCGCGTTTTTCTATGCGGACGGCTTGCTGGTAAGTTTAGGCTGAAAAATGCGGCGCCCGCAGCAGCTTCGTCTTGTGCTGCCCATCCATGTGGTGCAGCTCCAGCGGCTCCCGGCTCTGCCGGGGCGGGCCGCCGCAGGCTTGTGCGGAGACAAAAAAGATGAACTCCACTTTTCGTGAAGTCCATCTTTCCTTAGAGCCTGCATTCACAACCTCAAACGCCGCCTGGACGGGTCTTTTTTCGCCATACTGCGTTGTATTTTCTTGCAATACACAAAGTATTCCTGCGAAAATGCGCCTTGTCTGGCGAAAAAAGCCCTCGCCCAGCCGGCAGCTTCGGCGGTAAATACAAGTTCTTAATCTTAGTGACATTGGCCAGCCGGCAGGCTTTTTCGTTGATCCGTATTCCTATTTGTGATAGAGCTGCTGGTTGCTCTGGTACTTGGGCGTGCTGGTCAGCCGCAGGCCCAGCTTGGCGTAGGTTCCGCTGTCGGCGGCGGTGAGGATGACCGACGAGTGGGCCTCGCAGTCCCGGAGCTGGTCCAGGCTGTCCAGTGCCCGGGCGGCCAGGGGGACGGTGGCGGTGGAGATGGCCAGGGCGATGAGGGCCTCGTCGCTGTGCAGGCGGGGGTT
>ERZ808037.1854-NODE-1854-length-12258-cov-4.893933_pt1 | contig 12258 bp, 15 predicted proteins | sample MGYA00380190_ERZ808037 | MGnify/ENA primary metagenome ERZ808037 (study PRJEB31490, sample SAMN06133399) | mouse gut metagenome | isolation source: J9 | host: mice | place: China: Chengdu | collected 2015-05 ...
TACTATCTTCGAGCAAGATTTTACCATCCAGAAATCGGACGGTTTATGCAGGAGGATGTGTACAGGGGAGATGGATTGAACCTGTATGCCTACTGTGCGAATAATCCGGTGATGTATTATGATCCGAGTGGATATGGGAAGAAAAATAACATAAAGTTATGTTTGAATGTTAAGACAGAGCCAGGATCTAGTTCTGAAGAAAATTTTAATCTTGTGAAGCCAGAAGCAGCAGTTACTGGAAGTAAAAAACATGGAATAAATTGGAAGGATGGGCCAGCAAGAGCAAAAGCCACAGGTAATCCACAGGGACAATGGGCAAAATCGGATTTAGATTATGCAACGAAAATGGCAAATACATTGAAACCTGGTGAAAGTGCTTATTTTAATTTGCCAGAAGGTTCTAAATCTATTGTTCATATGCCGGATGGTTCTACGCAGCCAGCAACTCAAATGTGGATTAGAAATAATGGAACTAGTACTTGGCATGGTTATCCAATGCGATAAAGAAAGAGGTGATAAGTTGAATTTTTATATTCAAGCTAGTAATCCGAAAGTACAATGTGAAATCAATTATAGTGATGAAACTTTAGCAGATGCAACTGAAAGTATATTTTTGTTAAACACAGAAAATGCTATATTGATGTGGAATTATATTTGTATTCCTTTATCATATAAGTATGATATAAGTTATATGCTAGATGATATTATGATATTATTAAATGAATTAAAAAATAAAAAGAGTGGAGTTATAACAATAAATTGGCTTCCCGATACCTTCAGATGCAATTGGACAATTAGATGGCATGACGAAACATTGGATATACAAGCACAGTGGGAAAATACAGTTGGCAATTTAGAAAATTTGTTAAATAGATGTCCAAATATTACTTTACCTAAAAATGATTTTATACAAGAATGGAAAAGTGTTTTAGGAACAGTAATCAAAAACTTAAAGGATTGTGGATATAATGCAAATAATATAAAAGGTATGAAGCAATTAATAGAAATTCATAGGGATATTAAAGGCAAAGGAGTTTTGTATAAAGAGTAAAAATGTTGCCTGGCTTTGCCGGGTGGCATTTCATTATAACCCTTTGGTGTTCTAATTGTATTGTCTTTATTGTGTAAATGATTTTTTATAAGCGTAAACATGATGAATATTAAAGATTTTATTAATGCTATACAAAACCGACCCAAAATGTATGTTGAAGAGTTGAGATTAGACTATATTTATTACATAATCATCGGCTTTTTAGGAAGCAATTTAATGAACAAAAATGCTTGTAGTTTAGAACAAGCTTATAAGAATCACTTTCCTAATTGGTTACTGGAGTGGGTAAGAAAAAATATAAATGAATATTATGAAAAAAGGAGTTTTTATTGGTATCATATTTTAATAGATGTAACCAATAGCGAGGAAGAAGCAATTATGCTGTTTTTTGAATTAAGTGATAAATTTTTTGAGGAGGAGATTTCAAAGAGTTAATTTGCAAAGTATTTTTAGAGGATATTAAAATAATGCAAAGAAAGGAATTTACTATGAAAGTAAAAAGTGAAACAATTATGATATTACCTGATGAATCCTTAATCAAACAGTTTGAAGATTATTACAGTTCTTTTGCATTACCTGAAGATTATAGGGCATTTTTGAAAAAATATAATGGAGTTATACCAGAAACACAAGTGTTTAATTTCCATGATTATGAATATGTGGTGGAGCGATTTTTATGTTTATTAGAACATCCAATTGAAGATTATGAGAATGGTGTATATGATATTCCTGTTATTATTACGCAATTAGATGCCAGATTACAAGATGGATGGAATGAAGATGAAACCAAATATAAAATAATACCTATTGCAGCGTTGTTTGCAGGAAATTTTCTTTGTTTAGATTATCGAACAAGTGATACCCCTTCAATTGCTATATGGTTTCATGAAGAATCAGACGAATTTAATCCTTGTCTAGTGAAAATTGCAGATAGTTTTAGTGAATTTATAGAAATGCTATATTAGCTGTAAAAATATAGGATAAGATTTAATGGAATCTGGTACATTATCATATTGATTTCTAAGAAAAATTTCTATCACTATATACTACTTGAGAGTTAAAAGTTTGCAGCACTAAGAAACCATGGAATCCCACAGTTTTGCTGGCTCTTTCTGCAGTTTTTGAATTATCTGCGTTATAGATAATTCGGGCTTTTGCCCTAAAAGGCGGAAAAAATGTTTTCGGAAATAGTGCATAAGGGTTGCTTCAGAAACCCTTCCCCTGGATGGTGTTCTCTGGTAACGGATTTGGCTGGAATGAACCTTCCCAATAAAGCAGATAGAAAGACTCTGCAGAATCCCTATGGCAATGCAGGAAAGTGCCATATGCATTTCAATGGCACAGACAGCTTCCAGAACTTTTTTGCGGGGCTTTTCGCCTGCCACAAGTTCCATGGGTGTAGGTTTCCCTTTTTTCTGGTAATAGCTTATTTTCGGCATATATTTTGACCAGAAATGATAACAGAATGCTCCAATCTGCTGTTTTAGTTCCTTGAACGTATATTCGATCTGGAAGCGATAGCTGTAAAGACGAATGATGGACAGCGGATGCAATACCAGGCTGGTGCTTGCCAGGATGCTTTGCTTCCCATCCATTTCCACCAGCACAAACCGCAGTTCCTGGTACAACTTCTGTCCCCATAACAGGTCAATGCAGAAATAACGGATCTTTTCCCTTTTGCCATAAAGTTCAATCTCCGTTTCCTCAAACTGCCCGGCATGGGAAATAAACAGTTCTTTCAGGTGAACAGCAGCACCTTTTTTAGGCGGTCGTCCCCTCCCAGGTTTGCGGGGACCAGGTTTGTGGTATGCAGTGCAGGACTTTTTCGCTTTTGTGACAATATCCATGTGCACATTCCCGCTGTCATTAAGGGACTTCAGCCGTTCAAGGGCTGGTACGGTAAGGAAATATCTGTCCAACAGAAGCAGGGAATTTCCAAAAGTAAGGGCAGCCTGGTAAGCGTCCTCCACCATCTGAACCACATGGGAGGCAGCCGAAACCGATGCGCCTTTCCATTCCCTGGCAGCCTGGAGGCCGTCATGAAGGCGAATGCTTAAAGGGATGAATGCCCAATTGCCGATACTTCCAGCCAGGATACCAAGTCCGCCGAACATATGACCGTGAATGTATTCTGGCTTGGCGGAATTTTCCGATTCCTGGAACAGCTTCTTTACCCCGGGCATACGCCGTCCTTCCTTGGACTGTTTTACTCCGTCACCTACAAGGACATGGAGATTCCCTTCTTTATATAAGGGTGCATACTGCTTAACCGCAGAGAACCAGCACCTGCGAATATCAGGAAGCGACCAGGAGGATGCCCTGAAAAAATGTAACATAGAATCATAGCAGCCCGGGTTAAGTGCAAGGTCACGGATGATGGAAGTGACACCAAGCTTATCGGAACGGAGCATAAGTCCTATGGTAATGGCTACAAACCAGCGAAAAGCAGCCTTGCGTGAAAAACAGGATTCAAAGGAACATAAAATATTTTCAATAAAATTTAGCATAATCATATGGTCAACCACCGAAAAGTATGGTAAACTCATAGATGAACAACTCTTTCAGGTGGTTTTTATCCTTTCTAGTTTCGCAACTATAGGATAACATAAAATCATGCAGAAGGGTTGTTCTTTTTATTGAAAACTTTTAACTCTCAAGTATCATCATAAGACTATGCAACAAAATCATGTGATAGTTTCATTCATTCCTGAGAAACCAATGCAATTTTAAATTCTTCAAAGATTTTAAAACAACTTTCAAATATTTCGTCCAAATCTTCATAAGTTCCAAATATTGGTTTTTTTATTCTATAATTAGGTGCTATTAGCAATCTAGAATATTCTCCAATTGGAAGACCTAATATAAGATTACCATTTTCTTTAACAATCCAAACTAAATCTACCATTCCATTATCCAGAATAATATTTGCGCTAAATGTATAATCTTTCATCTGTACTTCTTTTATTTTAAAGTATTTTTCTTTTGGTTCAAAAACTACCATGTATCCATTTTGAGAAATACTTTCTATAATAATTTCCCCATCAAAATAACGCAATCTTTCGTTAGATGGTGTTCTTTTATCATTGAAACATTTTGATATCTGTTCATATTTATTTACAAAATCAATATCTAATAATGCTTTTTTTATTTTAGGTCTTAACTCTATCATTGTATTTCCTCCGTAAATCTTAACTTAACTCCTGCTTTTTCAGCAATTTCTTCATAATATTTAATATTACTTAATTTTGCATTACTTGCTGGTATTTCAAGAATATATTCCCCTTCCAGCTTTAAACCATCAAGTTCAGGGTATTTATTTGATCGAATAACTGTACCAACACTATATTTATCTTTGAATTCAGATAAATAGCTTTTATATGTTTCTTCTGATATCTTATTCAAGTCTGTTGCTTTTCTCGAAATAATTTCTCCTGAAATCGGATCATAAGAATCTAATCGTTTACCGTTCGATAAATGAACCTCGTGATAGGGATAAATATCAGAATCTTTTACAGTTTCATTAAATTTATTCCCTCTAGCTACAGAAGAATCTTTTGTCCAATAATCACTAGCTTTTTTCCAATCTAACCTTTCACGTACTGGCTTACCTGCTGCTTTATTTCTTTTAACATACTTTTGGTAGTTATTTTCTAATGAGTTATCAATAAACTTTCCAGTATCATCGAGGAGATTTTCCTGTGTTTCTTCCACTTCCTCGTCAGATACATTCTCCATCGCCCGTGCCGATGCATATATTACTAACGTATATGCCAATGCATTTGTACTCTCTCTAAGCCAATTGCTGAACATCTTATGTTCTTCCATTGCCCTATGCATAGGCGAAGTTCTAATAAGTTCTTCTGTTTTTTTGCAATCTATCCTCAAGAGTTTTAACATATCCCCGTTCAGATAGTTTTTATCCCATCCCTCCATCCCCTCCACATCATTTTCCAATGCTGTATTTGTTAGGTCATCCATAAATCTCTCAAACGACCTCACATCACAGTCAACCATTAATCGTTCCAATGCCGCCAGCATGTATTCCCCTTCCAGATTTTCAAAATCATAGAGTGTAATAAGTTCTATGCATCCATCCTGGCTCTTCATCTGATCTTCTAAGAATTGAAGTGCTGCCTCATATTTTCCTTCCAGGTACAAACTTCCATAAGGGTCTTCCAATATTTCCCGTAAACCAGGATATTTAAGATCCATATTTCGTACAAATATCAAAAATCTGGCAAACCTTCCATCCTGTCCTGATGTGACTGGTCGTATAGTCATGCCGGTTGCTTTACAGATCAGATTAGATTTCGTAGTTATAATTTCTTTTCCATTTACCCGTGCACTTTGCGGCTCTGTATTTATCCATTTCTCATCGGGAGCTAATTTAAAGAAACAATCATCATTTTTCATGCATCTCCCAAATGGCATGATGTTGACATGTGCCTTTGCATCTTCCACACATGCCTGTGGCAATGCATTGATGTTGATATTATCTGTTTCCAGATTCAAAAATGTCTGTCGCTCTCCATAATCACATTCTAATAATGCTCCTAAAACCAATGGTTCTGCTGGGCTATCTTCTTCCTCCTTTCCAAACAGCCATGACATAAGTCCCATAAGGTCTTCCTCCTTCTATAATACACGAAATTCTTTGATTTTCATACCCCTAATTTCTCGTCTATATGCACTTTCTACAAACTCTAAATTTGCTATGATATAATCTGTTTCTATAGTCCCAAGCCGAAAAATTGATAAATTCTGTATCTTTTCACCCAGCAAAATACCATTTATTATCTCACCTTTGTTTCGACTTAATTCGCTATCTTCATGCAGACAATCAATTTCAGGCAAATCTGGAACCAGATAAACCGCCGTTCTTTGGTTTACTGAATCAAATAAATATATGTTTTTAAATTTCATATTCGGAGAATATAATCGGATTAAATTTGCAAATTCTTTTGAAACCATAAAGCATCATTCGCCCAAGCCCCTTCTTTTCTCCATAAATCAGAATTTTCCATCAATACTTCAAACATATTTTTAAGAAAAGCTTTCATCAGACCATGATAAAATGGCACATATGTATATCGTAAGGTATCAATCTCATATTCCTTAATTCTTGGAATACTCCATTCTATTCTCTTTTTGACTTCTTGAATATCTTCTTCAAACAAATGATAAATGCAGTCTGCGTTCCAATAAGACTCAGCTTCAGATATATCACCATAAAACCTTTCATCTCTCACGTCAATGCGGAGTAAATACTGTTTCAAAAAAAGACTACTATACAAATGAGAAAGCTGAATATATTTTATTTTGTTTTTCTTCTTTCTATTCTGCAATAAAGAAGCGTTATCAAGTGCCTCATAAAATGATTCCAAAAAACTATTCACCACTTTCTGGCTATGTTGTTCACAAAATAATATTGTTTTTTGGCTACTTTTATGAAACTGCTCTATAAAAATAGGCTTTGCAGCTTTCATAATTTCTTCTTTTCGATTTCTCACTGTATCCTAAACTTTCCTCCCGAAAATGTAATATCTTTATCAATATGAAGCCCTGCGGATTCTCCTTGTCGAATGTCTACATTGTCAGTTCCAGCAATCATTAGCGAATCATCTTTGCTGGAAAGAGTTACTGTTCCTTCTGAAGATATAAAAATGTCCTGGCTACTCACAATTTGTATACCTTCCCCATCTTTTATCTTAATTGACATTCCCTGATGATTTGTAAGTTCCACGCTATCAGGAGTAAACAAAAGTTCTTTTCCATATTTTGTTTTGAAAGATTTAAAATCAGGATTTTTTCTATCCTCCCCCGTTTCCAAATGAACTGCACTGATGACATAACCATATTCTTCTCTTTCATCTGGAATTTGCAAACGTACATGGTCACCAATTTCCGGCATACAATACCATCCTGCCCCATCAGGTGACGAATATCCTGTTGAAAAAGGAAACCATTTCGTTATTTTTTGTTCAATATTCTCATCATCTATAATTGAAATTTGAACTACATCCTGCATTACATTAATAACCTTTGCCTGAAAAGAACATCCAGCATATCTACTATTAAATACTTGTGCTGTTTTCATTCCATAGCTGGGACGCAGAATATAAGTGTTATATAATTCTCCGTGTTTATATTCCCGATAAATATGATGAACATATCCACTTTCATTTTTAAGAATTAATAAATCCCACAAATTATAAAGTTCTCTTGTTGAAAAAATATACTCCAAATAATCCTGTTCACTCAGTCCTTCGCACCCATTTTCTCCTTGCTTCATAAATGCATCTATATTTTTCCGTATATTGCAAACTACTTCCGTTAATTGATATGTAGCAAAATTAGCATTTCCAATAAAGTAGAATACTCCTTCTCGATTAATTGCAGGTGTCACCTCCAGACCAAAGCGACTAGCCAAACGTTTGATAAACATCCAATCGCTCTCCTTATATTGTAGTAGAAAATCAATAAAGGTCTGCTCAATACATGGCTCTGCAATCACACCATGAGTATCATAACATGTATTGATTTGATTTATCACATCAAAATATGTATTGTTTAAGTTCTGAAATGAACGAAAATGTAATTTACTATCCATCAGGTAAGTTCCACTTTTCAAAATCAGCTGCATCATCATGTCATGTGATTTTCGCTCAAATGAAAAACCTGCAACAATTCCTCCCATCACAACTTTTTCTTCACCATTTTCATCCACTGCAGTAATGGTAACCCACCTATTTTCCAATACACGCTCCTGATATTCATTAACGTCTTTATCCTGAATATATCCCATTACAATTCCTGTTGCATGCTGACCAATCTCTTGGTAAATCTCCAGTTGCTTCAATGACAAAAAATCAAAACCTGATGTACGTATCCGTTCGGCCTTCATTCTTTATCCTCCTGTTTTCTAATCTCTATATACTTTATTAAATTCAATACAATATTTCTCCATTCATCATAAAATTTCATTCGACAATTAAATGCGCCAATCAACAAATATGGTACTGAGTAAATCAAAAAATATAAATTATATGTTTCTTCATCTAAAGCGAATCCTTTGTATTCAAACCATTTTCCGTCTATCTTGTCAGATAATATATTACCCTGATCATATACCACAGTTTCCGATGCATGAAGAAGAATTGTGTTCTGCATTTGCTGAATTAGCAAATCTAATACAATTGGTTTTTGAATTTCCTCTTCCTTTAATAAATGAAAACAAAAATTTTCATCATATTGTTCATTTGTTAATATCACTGACGGTCTATATTCAGTTATATATCTAACTTTTGCTACTTTTTCAGGCATTACAATAAAATCTTCTGGAATCCATACACAGACATTTCCATCAAACAAGACATAGGGCGCAAAACGAATATTTCTCCCACAAACAGAAACCGAATCTGTCAACAAATCAAAGCTTCTCATTTTCTCTTGATAATATCCCCGTAAGTAAATAATTTCTTGATCCACATAATTTCCATTTTTCATGTTACTTAATATCTCCTCTTAAAGAAAACATCATTTTTCTAGCCTTCATATAAGGAGATTCTATCATTGGAATTTCTAAAGATTTCAAAACATCCATCATTTCTTTAATTCCTTCTATATCCTCCTCCCCACAGCCTAAAGTTCCTAACATCATACTTCCATCAACAGAAAACACATACATCACATTATATATGCCCCCTGTTTTCCAGACTGTTCGAAAAGCGAACCATCCACAATTTCCTTCTTTTCGCTTTATTATTTCCGGTTTTCTGAGCATACTTGAAGGATACAAACTTAAAACTATTTTACTAATGGATTGAATTGCATCTTCGATCTGGCTTTTAGATAATCCTTGTTCTTTCAATAATGAAAATGTGCACCATCGAAATGATTTTTTATTCTCTAAAATAATCTGTGGTCTATTTTCATAAGGATACATCATTTTTGCTTTCTCTTGATCCATATCTTCATAAAACGCAGGTATATAAACCAGAAGGCGATCATCAAACAATAATTGTTTTTTCTCATTTTCTTTCATGGCAATTACCTTTTTCCTGATAGCTGTATAATTGTTCTATCATTTCTTTTTTACATGCATTAAAAGAAACCGGAAAATATGGATAAATAGCCTTTGTATGCCCATATACTAAGTCTTTCATCTGTATTGATATAATTTCTTCCATCTGGGTCATACTTAACAAATTCACCTTATCAATTGATGGACTTTTTCCAATAGCTCCATTTAGTACAGAATATGCCATACTATCTCTTTTTCATCCTCCCTGTAATTGTTCGTGCTCCCATTGCGAACTGAGATACTTTATTGTCTTCAATTATTTGAGGTATTGCTGATATAACATTCATCACAGAATTTCCAAGTTCATAATTGGTTTCTATATTGCTATTCTCTATTAGCTCTTTCAATTCAAATCTTTGTTTTTTCTTTTCTTTCTCATTTTTCTCTTTATTTAAATTGCTCATTACAACCTTACTGCTTGCTGTTCTATTGCCCTTTGATGGCATCATTTGTATATTTGGATTTTTTAAATTTTTAAATGTACTATATCGTCCCAAAGAATCAAGATTATAACAAAGATTTACTATTGTTGGAGAACCAAGTTGACGCTTGAGCATAGTTACTTCTTTTAGTGCCTCTAATTTAACTTTAATACCTTGAACACGCAGTTTTCCATTTGCTTGGATTAATATTGCATGATTACTATTAATAATATTTCCCACTCCATCCTGAAGAACAATATTGGAAGTTTCCTTATCCGCTGTTATTTTTATAAAAGATGGATGTAGATCCATTTTTTTAACTTCATCTGTTATAAACCAGCGAATATCTGGATTCAATGTTTCCTTACAGTTTTGTACGTTTTGCCTTATACAATGAATCCCAATTGCATTTTTTTCATCTTCTCCCGGAATCAGTAAACGTATTTTGCTGCCTATTTATGGCATACAATACACCACATTTCCATGTTCTGGAAGCCATAAATAGGAAAACGCTTCTTTAATATCTTGCTTTCCATCAATATCCAGATGCACTTTTATGGTTTCTCTCGATCGTTCCAATACAATGCCAGTCAATGATATTCCCCTGAGTTTTGGATTATAAAATGTTGAAAATATACGGTGTTCTTTCTCCGCCAATTGATATACACATTGCAAAACACCTTGTTTTAATACCATAGATACTTTGTAAATCCATAATTTTTTACCTTTATAAAGTACAGCCTGACCCAAATGAAATATTTGACCTGTAGTCACCTCAAAATATGTACCAGCTGTGCTTTTCCAGTTTGAATTATTTATATTTTCCGCATCCATTTTCCATATTTCTCTTGATGCTTCTAGTTTTACAGGAGAACTATTTTCTTTAAAGCCAATATAAATTCCCCTTCCATCATAATCATTTGCTGCCAAAACAGGAAGATGAAGATGAGAAGCCAATCTCAATAAAAATTCCCAATCCGTTTCCTGATATTGTATAAACGGAATCTGATTCACTTTATCCGCTCCAGAAATTATAAGAGTAAAATTGTTTTCTGCTATAATTTGTTGGAGCAATTTACTCACTTGCTGCCCAACCATTCCTTGGAAGGATCTACTCTTTTGTTCAAGATCCATAAACCATGAAACTGAATATGCAATAATATGAACAATGTCATAAAAAGATTGTTTTTCTATGCTAATTTTTCCTATCACACCAAAAAAAATCAAACTTTCTTCATTTTTTTTAACAGAGTAGAGTTTAATAGGCTGACCATTCACCTCTTGTTTTGACAATTCTAAAGAATCACTTTCTATATCCGCTGACAATTCTGCAAATGCATGATTCCCTATTGCTTCTGAAATCGAAAGGTGACGTACCTGGTTTATTTGAATATTACACTTTACCTTTAAACTGCTACTATCGACATAATAAACCATATTTTTACATGATGTTTATAGAAGCAAAAACAACAAATTTCTTTCATATGTATTAATTTATAATTCATTATAAAATGTTCTTTTTATTCTTGCTTATGATAGCTTCTATCTACTGTTTTTTACTATAAAATCACTTAACCAAAACAGCAACATCATAAGCATTTACATATTCAAATTTTTTAAAATATTATCACTCATAATTTTTACGGCATTTTCTGGATATCCAATATCATCATATGGAATGGTATATATCACCCTACCATCATGCAAAAATTTCAAAAAATAGCAATTTTTATTTTTATCAATTTGGTTATATATTCGGTTACTTTTTCTTATAAATCTATCAATAATTTTATTTCTTACGATAGAACATTTTAATCCATTATGTTCTATAATCAAGCTATCAAACTCCTTTGGAAAATCCGGCTTAAACGTCAAGTTTTCTGGAATAGCAAAATAATACTGTCCTTGTTGATTAAACATTATTCCATCCGTAACAAATTGCTCACACATTTTTTTAATCAAATTTCCATCATAAAAGTCAACAAACTTAGAATTACTTTTTGTTAATGATATTGCAACCTTCCAAGGATCTATACCACACCATCTACTTCTATAGCCAAAATCCCAATCTAAAAACATCTTATCATTGAATGCAGTGCATCCTTTACCATGAAAATTATATTTTGTCCCATCAAATTCATATTCCATCTTTGGAGTTTTCGCTCTAAAATTAAAAAATTCCATCTTCGTTTTTAAGTCAATGTTTTCTAAAGTATTTAAATGTTTTAATAAATTATGACATATATTATCAACATTATTCATGTATTCATTCATTGCTTCTTTAAATTTTTCTTCCATAATTCCACCTCATAAATATTCATATCCTATTTACATAACATTGCAGCATCCTTTAACTCTTGTAAAGATCTATAATAAGTTCCATTAGGAAGAGTTTTTCCAAGTTGAGAACTATGTAAATATTTTACAGGCACTCTATCATACCCTAATTGTCGAAACGCTTCTAGCCTATGATGTCCATCTACAACAAAAACCCTTCCATGATCCACTCTTATTTCTATTGGTGGTACTGCATCTGGCCCATTCTGTACAATCGCCTCTTTTATTGAAGCAACATTTTCTGGATAAGTATATGGTTGTGTTTTTTCTAATTTATTAATATCATAACTAGTACAATGTTTCTTTGATAACCATATACTTTTTTCTTCCATTTTTTTATAAAATATGCAATAATATCTTAACAG